>JACKQG010001726.1_pt1 | contig 29596 bp, 20 predicted proteins | sample 8237621 | NCBI WGS metagenome assembly JACKQG01 (sample SAMN15677084, study PRJNA649215) | marine metagenome | biome: marine; feature: Black Sea; material: saline water; isolation source: suspended particulate matter (SPM) from the Black Sea western gyre | collected 2013-06-09/2013-06-10 | depth... | reverse complement strand
GAGGCAGACCACGGAGTCGCCGTTCTGGAAGACCGCATGCCCGTCGTCGATCGCGAGCCCCATGGGCAGCAGGTGCGAAACCTGCTCGCCGGTCTTCCGCCAAAGCAGCTTCCCCGTCTGTGCATCAATGGCCATCAAGGCGTAACGTTCGGCCGCGTCGACCACGTAGTGGGCCAGCTCCAAGGCGGCCGTGGTGCGCTCGCCTACGGAGTTCCCCGTCACGACGTAGAGAACGCCGTCATCGTAGAGCACCTCCTCCGTGCCCTCGGTGCCGTCGTACGTCTTCAGCGTCTCGCCCGACGCGGCGTCCAGCATCGAAAGCCGCGCGGCCAGCCCGAGCGTAACGTATACCCGGTCCTCGATGGCCACGAGCCGGCGCGATAATTCCGGCGGGCCGCTTGCGAAGGCCCGGAACTGTGGCCCCCACGTCGGGATGTCCCGCTTCCACAGGACGACCCCGTTGAAGGCGTCGCGGGCGACGAGACGCCACTCGGACGGCAACGCGATGAACGCCGCCGGCGCCTCGTCGACGATCGAGAAGAGGCGGGCGTTGGCCGACACGACTGCGGTCACGCTCGATTGGAAGTGGTGGTGCCGCGCGAACATGGGGCCGTCCACCCAGCGCACGTGGTGCGGTGGGCCGACCAGCGCGTCGTGCCCAACCGCGTTGTTGCCAGCGTCGTACAGCGAGTGGGTCCACTCGTCCATACCCTGCGGCCAGGGCTTTCGCACTACTCGCCATCCGCCTCCTTCATCGCCTTTCCGAATGACCGCCGCCCCCAGAGGGCGCAATACCCGCATGATCTCCGCCTCGGACACCGCGTTTGGGCGTTCGCACACCAGAAGACTGACCAGCTCGTCCCGGTAGGGCAAATGCGGCCCCGTCCACTGCTCGACCGATGCGCGACCGTACACTCCAGCGGACCGCAGATGCTCACGGGCTCGTTCGACCGCCACAGGGTCCGAGTCGAGGCCGTGAACCAGGCGTCCGTCCCCCTTGGCTAGGGCCGCCGTGAGCATTCCGTCGTCGCAGCCCACGTGCACGATCAGTCCCCGGCTGATACCGGTCTCGGCCACGATCGTCCGGGCGGCATCGTCCGCCGGGCCCGCTGCGCAGCGAGAAACCCCGTGCGCCAGAATCACCGCCCCCGCCAAAGCCAGGAACACTCGCTTCGTCAACTGCCGCAATCCGCTTGTCCGTTGCATGTCCACAGCTCTTTCATTTCATCACGTCTTACCCCGTCACACGTGCACCCAATGCGTCACACGCTCCTGTGATCGTAACTCACTTGACGCCCACGTACCACTACTTCACCTGTCGCCGTTTGAGAGTTTGCGTCGCCGGGGCTTTCATTTGCTTGCCTTGAGCCCTCAGCTCGAGATCGAGTGACTCAACCGTCTGATGGGATCCGACGTTCGAGCCGCCCGAATTGCGTTTGACGAGCAGGAAAAATTCCGCCTTGTGCATAATTACCTTGGCCGGGATTCTCGCGTCAGCAAGCGGCCTGTGATTGATAGTGCCAACGGCGACTCCCCCAACTCGTCGGCTAACGATTCTGCAGATTCTGGTGATCGAAACGACCATTAGGCCATCAGACCTGCACTAGCTGGTGCGTCATTTGTCGTGCCGTCCCCGCCTCCGACTATACTAATTAGACATCGACTTGCGGCGATTCGCGACAGTGGGTCGCCGAGGTAGTTGCCATATTCAGCCGAATCCGTCTCCGAGATTGGGTGGACCTCTACCATGATCAGTACTGCAAATCTCTTTGTCTTTCCGATTCTGCTGCTAACTGCCGACTTGCCGTCGAGCCCGCAACCACCCGTAGCGAGGCCGGACGAAAAAGGCTACCACACGAATCATGCTGAGCATCAAGTTGACGAGCCTGTTGAAAAGACCACATCTCGAAGAATCGTCTTCGCAGCACCAGCCAGTTTTCCGCTTCGCGACTTTGGGCCGAACGGCGAGGTGATCGATCGTCCCGGCGCCGTGATCTACGAAGACATGGTCTTCTCGTTCGATCGCAACGGCAACTACAACCTCCGCTTCACGATCGAGACGCCGGCGATGCCGACCAACGTCTATCTGCAGATGCTTGTGCAACCCTGCAAGGGCCGGCCCTGGTATACGATTACGCTGGCTCCGATCGAGTTTCGGCCGGAGAAGGGAAAGCTCGTTCGCAACCACGTTGTCGAGGGTCACAGCGAAATCCTGCACCGCTGCTTCAAAGAGATGGGCAAGAGTACCACCATCCGCCGTGCCGGGTCGGCCCGGTTCGGCTACGGGCGGGAAGCGAGGCGCCAAGCTACGGCGTACTAATCCCAATAATCGTCAAATCTTTACAGCCCGCGGTCCGGCGGCAACGGCTCCCGAGCGGGGCATCGGCCGACACTATTTCTGCGCACCGCTTTGCCCAGTCGATACCACCCGAACGACATCGGCCCTTCGTGCCCCTTCCGAACGGTTCCGGTCTTTAGTTCTGTACCGGATGTGACGAGGTTTTGCAAAGAGACGGAAGTGCGGCATCTGCTGCGATTGACGGTGAATCCTGCGAAGGGCCAGCGGCTCCCTGAATTCCCGCATAAGCCACGCCACGCCAGCCTGTTCGCAGTTCGGGGACTTAACGTACCGACCGCCCTTTCCTCTTGATCGACTCGCTCCCCGGGGTGGGAGGCAAACAATCAACACACAATCCACAGGGCAAGGAAGCACGGCCGTGACCGCAAAGACCCACTGGACGCTGTTAGCGTTGTTTGTATGTGCGATCGGGCTCATCGTGATCGATTCCGGCGTTCTCGAGTCCAGTGACAGAACCGAGCCGCGCCGGTTGCCTGACGATCTGTCCAGCGCCCGGAAGGCCGAATCCCCCGGCTTCGAGCGTCTGCGGCCGCTTCGAGGCGAAGATGTGTCGGCTGCGAAGATGCGAACGCCATCTTCGCAAACCGGCGTTCGCCTGGCCTCCCATCACGTGACAATGGCAACCGTGGCGGTGACCACGGTGATAGGCCAGGCAAACTCGGTCACAGGCGCAACGCTCTCTTTCACGGACATCGATAATTCGTCGCAAAGCCAGACAGTGACTGAGGACGCTGAGGTTCTCGCGCGACCGAAAGGCAAGATTACGCTCACGGGCACGATGCCTGGCACATTCAGGCAAGAACACTCTGTGGTCGCGCTCATCGGAGGCGTCCAACGATTGAGCGTCAGGCCAGGAACGCGCACATTCAGCCTGGAGATACCAAAGCTCGCCGATGGTGTGCACAAACTTGGTATCTTCGCCGTGGATAAAGATGGCAACGTTGTTCCGGATGTGGACGTCCTTCGCTTTGCTCTTATGGTTCGCACGGCGAGGGTTCACGTATTGGCCGTCGATGCAAGCGGTCTCACACTTGGTTCGCCCCCCTACCAGATCAAGGTCACTTTCGACACGTCTGAGTTGGCAACGATCGCATCCAATATGTTCCAGATGAACCGCGTCACCGACACGGGAACCGTCGGATCTTCAATCACATTGGCGAATGTGCAGCGATTGGCGGCTTCCTCGGGCGTTGAGATCGTGATTAACCAGCAACTCGACGCCGGTCTTTACCGCCTGAGAATCGTTGGGGGTGATGACGGCGTGAAGGATCGCTACGGGAACGTATTGCAGGGCAACGATGCCACGGAGACGAACTTCGACGAGAACATCCTCAAGCCCGTCGGCGCAGAGGTTTCCAGCGTACAACCCGGTATCGCCGGCGCAACAGGTCAGTACGTCCCCTACGCCGAGTTCACAGGTCCGCGTACCGTTCCAGACGGTTTCAATCCGAACGACAAGGTGGAATCTCGTGTCGTTCGGTTGTACTACTATCGTGATGCGCACCGAGTTGCGCAGATCATCAACCGTAAGGTCCGATCGTACAATCGGGCCGGAGTCGACATGCAGCGCCAGTTGGCGGACAAGGCCCGTACGGAAGCGGACCAGCGGACTGTCGCCCGCCAGCAGGCGGAGAGAAACGCGATCATCCAATCGCAGAATACCCGCCGCAAGGAAAACGAACTTCAGGCGGCGGAACAATCGTTGAGCCGATCTGTGCAAGAGCTGACGAATTACCGACGCGCAAACCCTAATACTGACCCTCAGACGGATGCGACCGTCCAGAGGCTGGAGAGCTTGGTACGTTCATTCGAGAACCGAGTCGGCGACATGCGAGCGGAGGTGGCCGCCCTGCGCGACAGAGAGGTCAGGGCCAACGAAGCCGTCCAGCAAGCCGAAGCCGGGGAGCGACTGGCCCGCGAAGACCAGTTCCGGATGGGGGTTGCGGCCGGTCACGCCGACCCTGACACGTACGCACCCGGCGTGCCAAAGTCTGATGACCCTGTCGAGCAGGTCTCCGTCTCCGTGATCGGCGAAGGACTAATCCATCTGCGCGGGCCGTTGAAGGGCATCAACATCATTCGCACGATGATCGACCAGATCGACCAGCCCGTGGGCCAGGTGCGGGTGGCCGTACACACCGTGCAAATCAACGGCGAGAAAGAAAATCGCATGGAGGACGTGGCCCACGTCATTCAGTTGTACATCGATCACGCTCGTTTTTTGACCATGCAGTCGTCCGAGATGCTCCGGAAGGCAGTCGTTCAAGTCGCTTCGCGAAAGGCCGAGGAGACGATGGGACTGTGCCCAGGTGAAAGCCAGGAAGACCGAGACCGTCGTTATCTGAATGCCTTCTTCGGCAAGGAATTCATCGACGAACTGGCGGCTATGGACTCCGAGTTTCTCAAGACCGGCAACAAGCTGCTGTCGCTGCACTCGATGGACACCACAAGCCTCTCGTCCGCCTTGAATCTACTGGCCCTGGCCAAGAACAGCACGCGCCTGGAAATCCTCCAAGAGTTCGATCAGATGATCCAAGGGGAACTGCCCTTGATCGAAGCGAGCTATCTCGAAGCCGGCATGACAGCATGCAAGAAGAAGTGGAGCTTTCGTTGCCCGCCGAAGTTCTACCCGATGGCCGACAGGGCGAGATTCGAATCGCTGCGAGGCTTTTTCAATGCACAGATCGCCCACGACGACACGATGACGCCACTGCAGCGCGATTTCATAAGGCTCGCGCAGATTTTCAAGAGCCGGCTGATAACAGAATTGGAGTACAAGCAGCGGGTAATGGAGCGGGCAATTATTGAAGATCGTCTGGGAAACAGAATCAAGGAACTCGTCGAGGCGAAGGAGAAGGAGGAAGCAGCAAAACAGGCACTAGCGGATGCACACGAGAAGATCTCGACTCAGCGCGTATCGGTCGTCACGGAGCTCTCGGGCTTTCTCGCAAGCGCGGCTAAAGTGGTCGAGACGTTCTCCCAATATGACAGGTTCCACAGAGAGAAAGTGAGGAAGCTATTCGACGTGGTACTTTCTGAACCTTCCGATGGCGAAAAAGGTGAGCCAAGACGATACAGCGACGAAAACCATCACATCAAGATCAACGTGGGCGGTCGTCCGATGGTCTGGGGCAAATCGGATACGTCCGATGGGTCGAAAGCGGGCACCGAGGAGAACGCGGAGGACGCTGGCAAACCGGAGGGTGGACCAGCGGAAGCGAAACCAGGACAAGTTGCTCGTCCCAAGAGAACATTTGCCCCAAAAGCTGAGGAAGACAAAGCGTATTGGCACTCGATGTTCTACGAACTCGTAGAAATTGCCAAGAATCTCGAAACGGAATTCCAGAAGTACCGTTTTTCCGACCAGACGCTCGAGGGTTTTCGGAAAGCAAACAGTAGCAGGCTGATTAAATTACAGGAATCGGTGGAAAGTGATCGAGCCGAGGCGCCATTTCTGTGGGAGAACCAGCATCGTTTGGCCGGCTACTTCAAGTTTGCCGAAATCCTCATGCAAGACATTCGTCGCAAACATGACACGATAGACCACGCTGGATCGGAATTACTGGACTCGCTTCGCATCGAACAGGTGGACATGGATCTGGTCTACCGAAAGTGGGTCATCTTGCGAGACTTAGTTGCTGGCTTGGTCCCATATATTCAAGACGCTTCTCTGAATCAGTTGGCCAGTGACTTCATTGAGCAGGGAGAGAAGTCGATGCGTAGCCTCTTGCCGCTTGGGCTGAATCTTGATATCGCGCGGCGCACAGCGGAGCAATCGCGTCGGCCCCTCGATCACAAGAAGTTCCTCGACATGCTGATCGACGACCTCGAGGAGAAATACATCGAGTTGCTCGACGGCACGCGGGCGCATACGGCGAACGTGGACAACTATCTGAAGCGGCTGACGACGGCGTTGGATGATGATTTCAATACGCAGTTCTACCATCCGGCGTTTCGCTACATTCGCCAGGCGAGTTCTTATCACGATGTACAGTTTGGCCAGACCGAAACGACCAGCATCCTGGCAAATAACCGCGAGTTTGCCAAAGTGGACCCGAGTGCGACCATGGAGTTTGACTTGCCGGCGCGCGACATTGCGTTAGCGGAGGCATTGAACGGGGCCAAGGCGACGATTGACGATATCGGGGCGTTGGCGAACGATCCCACGTTCCTGGCACTGGCCAGCGGTGGAGTCGGCTCGGCCGCGGCCCCGGCCCCAGGATCGACCGGCGGTTTCGGCGTCGTGCGCGATGTGTTGCCCGGTCTGGACTCGACCACCTCCGAGCAGATCATGGCTCAAAATGCCGGAGCGCGGCCTCAGTTCGGGTCAAATCTCGAAAACCTGATTCCCGATCCTGCGATCTACAAGTTCGAAACAGGCACAGGGTACGAGATCCGGCCGGTTATTCAACCAGACGGGCAAGCGGTTGTGTTCGACTTCAACTACATGTACACGACGAACATCCGGGAGCCGGTCCGAGCGGACGAGAAGCACTTGGGACGAGTCAAGCGGCACTTTGTCCACACGGACGTGCAGTTGAGTAACTTCGAGTTGCGGGAGGTCAGTCGCTACACGGTGGCGTTAAAGGCCGCGCGGACCCGGCGCGGCGTGCCGCTGCTGGAAGACATCCCGGTTGCCGGCGTGTTGTTCCGGCCGCTACCGAGCGACGAATCGTCACTGCAGCAAAACCTGATTTACAGCCAAGCGACCATATTCCCGACGCTGTTCGACCTGATGGGCCTGCGGTGGGCGCCGGCCGTCGCGGATATGGACCCCTTGCGAGTGTCCAACCGAGAGTTCGTCGTTCGCGGACGCCATCGAGCACTGGAAAACCGAGTGTACGACTACGCGAGCGAACAGGTGGACGAGTTCCTGCGGATTCCTGAGGCGAACCGGCGAGCGGACCTGTACCGCTCACAGGAGACCATTCCCTACATGCACCCGAACGGCTACCAGGGTCCGGGGCTCGACCTGCGCGACAGCCAGCTTCAAGAGGGCTATCAGCCCGGCCGCGTCTATCCACAGGATCGATTTATCCCCGGCGAGTCCAAGGAAGGTTCGCCGTTTCGGCCTCGGCGTGGATAAAACTCGCCACAAAGTCCGCACGCCAATGTCTATCCAACGGAGGAACTCGCTCCCGGTGTACCGGGACCTCACGCGAACACAGAGCCTGAAGCCGGACCGCTCCCCGGTCTGCCGACCCCGGCGACCGGCGGTGATCAGATGGAACCAAGCGTACGTTTTCTGGAGTAACAACATGGCTTGCCGAAGGCCTTTTGGCGGGGCCCTCGCCTGCTTGCTGTTGATCGGGACAGCGTGGGGGGCGAAGCCTGCCGTCCTGCACCGTGGCTGCACCAAGCCCGGTTATACGTGCGGAATCCCCGCGTACAATTACCAGTATCGACCGCGTTCGTCGTCGGAAACGGCGGTCAGTCGCACCGGGATCTTGCTGCGAACCAGGACTTCACTGGCGGAGGCCGTCGAGCCGGGGCCGGTATCATTGCGACGAGCGTTCAGTGACGAGCAAGTACTCCGTTATGACCCCGGCAAGGCTCAGAGATACATCGAGCGGCGAATCGACGAGACTCTTGTGGATGCTGATCCTCGGCCCAAGTCTCGATTCTCTCGCGCGGAGCAAAGCCTGGAGCGACTACCGCCACTGCCGGAACACAATGTTCTCGTGGAACCGAAGCCCGGAGTCACTCGTCGGGTCTTCAGCGACACTTTTACGGCCAGATTGCCGGCCACCGAGCCGAAAGAGAGGACGGTGGTTGAACTGTACCAACTGGATCGACCGCGGTTGAAGATCGATCACTGCGAAATCTCCGAAGTGGCACTGCAACTGCGCGACGACGGCATTTGGGTCTTGAGCCTGAAGGCGGACCAAAACCGTCGCCCGGCAGAAGGCGAACCAGCGGAGTACAATCCGCGATTGCACATCAAGCGGAATCAGTTCGTGGTGCGGCTGCGTTGTATGGGTGCTTTCCAGAACGAATCAACCGAAACCGCCGTAGCGGCCGGAAAACCCGTACTTGCAGACCTTCACACTACTCAGTTCTGGGTGCAGAACGGCCAGCCGCGGTACATTCGAACGGGATACCGCAACGCGTGGTTAAAGGAGCATTTCGAAGAGATTGATCGCGTGGAAGTCGAGTTCTTCTACTACAAGCAACACGGCTCCCCGAACCCAACGCACGCGGAATAGGGCAGGCGGAAGGAACAAAGGAGAAGTCATCTATGCAGATCCAGGTCGCTTGCAGAACGATCGGTGCCTGCTGGGCAGTTATGACGCTGTGCGCCGTCACGGGCCACGCGGCCAATCGCAAGGCGTCCAATGTGCCGCCCACGCTGGAGATCGAAGTGCTTGATCCAGGTGTGGACCCACTGGGCAACCCGGCGGTCTTGGTGCGGCCCGACGAGTACGGTCAACTGCAAGTGGACATCCCGCCGGTGGTTCTCGTCCATCGGTACTATTATACGGGCGACCGCTCCTTTCAGGCTCAGCTCCTCCCCGGAGGCCCTTCCATCGTGGTCGCAAACCATCCAAGAACGGGCGAGCGGTGTTACGTGCCGGTCCAGATGCTACCGGGCGCACCACGTGTGACGTACACAAGCAGTTCCATTGAATACGATTACGGCGAGACCGGAATCACCGTCCAGTTCAAAACGCACGCCCCGCCGACAATAAAGTACCGCAACGGTTTGCCGTGGCACCGGAAGATTGGCAACGCGGTTCACGCCGACCAGTGGCGCGATCGCGCCGAAAAGCTTCACGACTCCACGAAAAACGCGGCTTCTCGCTCAAGGACACTTGCCTCCGGCGCGATGATAAAGTTCGGCGATACGAGCCAGACGATCCTCTTGCCCGCCGCAAACCTGTTGGAGATGATGCCGGGCGGGAAGATCGTTTTCGGTACCGACTGGGAACAGCGTTTGGCGAGTCGAGCTGCGGAACACCGGCGTGACAAAGCCAATCGTCATGCCGAAAAGGACCAACGCTGGGCGGAATTCAGCATTCCGACAAACCGTTGATGCACGACTATATCCGGCACGGTTCACATCTCGGACGTGGCCACAGTGGCGCCCATTGCACTTGTCGGCTGAGAATGACATGGCAGGTGCGTGATTCGCAGTAATGTTTTCATTCCGTTCCATTTTCCTGCCGGTCGTATTCCTGCCCCTTTTCTTGATCCCAATCTGAGCAACAACCGCGCCCTGCGCTTTCGGTCGGGCTGAATACACGGTAAAACTAGTGCTGGAATACGGAAAGTTGACTGTCCTCACCCTTTGATTTTGTGCCGACAGTGATCGTCCGAGGGGCCGTGACGGGAGGATCTGATATATGACCAGACGAAGGTATCTCGCTTTGGGGGCCATTGCGATTTTGGCCTTCTGCGTTATCACGCCGGCCGAACAGAAGGTTCTGCACGAAGAGAAGTCGCCCTACAGCACCATCATCGTTACGGAAGACGAACAAGGATTGCGCACTTTGTGGTTCGAGAAAAATGGGGCCAAACAAAGCGTCGTCAAGCCGGGCGACCCCGACCACATTGAGCTACCGTATGCGGAAGTCATGCCAGTAGGATTGGGCCTTGTTGAGAAACCGCAACGCGTGTTAATCGTTGGGCTTGGTGGCGGCACGATTCCCAGCTTCCTGCGCAGACACTACCCCAAGCTCACGATTGACGTGGTCGACATCGATCCGGTCGTGGTCGATGTGGCCAAGAGGTTCTTCGGCTTCCGCGAAGATCCGAGGATGCACGCCTACGTGGAGGATGGGCGCCGGTTCATCGAACGATGCCGAAATCGTTACGACGCCATCTTTCTCGATGCCTTCAGCGCCGACAATGTCCCCTACAGCTTGGCAACACAGGAGTTTCTGCATGCGGTTCGTCGAGCGCTGACGCCGAAAGGTGTGGTCGTCGGAAACATCTGGAGCCGTGCCTCCAACCCTCTTTACGATTCCATGGTCCGAACCTATCAGGAAGTGTTCGACGAGTTGTATATCATGGACGTCGAAGCCCGAGGAAACAAAATCCTGATCGCGCTTCCACGCAAAGAACGGCTCAGCCGAAACGACATGGCACGACGGGTAAAAGCCGTATCGAGACAGCAGCGTTTTCCGTTCGATATGGGAAGACTCGTGACGTACGGCTACCACTACGCGGGAGAGAAGAACTCGGACGGCCAAGTGTTGACGGACAAGGACCGACCAGTCTCCCCCAAAGAAGGTTCACAGTAGGCCCTTCGCCTTTTCCACATCGACAGGAAGTTGTCGATGTTGCCAGAAGGCTGGTTTTCGCGGTACGAAACTGCCGTTGGGCTGGTTATAGATTGCTGGTTATAGATGAAGAAACGACACGAGATCCGGGCATTCCATCTGCCATCTATAACCATCAATCTATAGCCAGCTTCGTACGCATCACTCTCTTTTCATGGGGCCGATGTACTTCTTTGCGATCACCACGTTGTCAATGAACAAATGCTGGTCGTACGGTGACGGCTTCGTGCCGCCGTGGTAGACGTTCATCCAAATTTGTTCGATTTTCAATTTGTCCACGTGGCGAAAGCGGATATCGGTCTTCTCAAATGCAAGCCGGCCGTCGACCCAAGCTCGCAGGATGCCATCTTTCTCGCCGGGCGTGTTCATCTTCAGATACTGTTCGATCGAGTACCAGCGGTTGCTTTCCAGAAAGCCACGGTAATCGTTTTGCCAACCCCAACCGTCGCCGTACCAGCCTTGCATGTCGGCGTGATAGCAGTAAGTGCCGATCGGGTGCAGGCCGCCCAGCGGATTGTCCGTGGGAATGGAAAGATCAAACGATCCGCGGGCCGACCAGCCGTCGGTGCCATCGACCTTGCGCCCGCCCCAACCGGCGACCCCGTAAGTCCCGCTGATCCCCGGCATCTTGCCGCCCTGCAATGTCTGGTTCCAAGTTTCGCCCAGCCGCACGTAGTAACGAAAGTAGATCTCGTCCGGCTCCTTTCCCGTCTCCTTCTTGAACTTGTACAACGTGTTCAAGGCACCGGTCGAACCTTTGGCGATTTTCACACGCAGTGCTTTGTCTTTCAGCGGTTCGAACTTTCGTTCGGCGTCCTCGGCGACAGTGTCAATGACTTCCATCTTCCCGGCGTACGTCCACTCTTCGTTCCACTTCTCGGACTCGAAGTCAGTCGCAAAAACAACGTCGGGGTCCTCGGCGATTCCCTTGTCGCCTGGATACTGTGAAGCTAGACCCAGGATCGGCTCCGAAGGCGGCAGGTCGTGTCCTTGCTTCGAGCGGAAGACGCCGATCTCGGCTGCGCCGTATTGCTTGTTCGTGTAAAGTCGCAACGTCGCTTTCGAGACTTGCCCCAATTCCTTCGCGGGGGCCAGATCGAAGCGGATCAGAACGTTGTCTGGCCCGCCGGAGATTCTCAGTGAATCGGAATTACCCTGGCTGCGATAGGTGGACTTCGTGAGGTAAGTGTCAGCCTGCGGGGCGAGATCTTTCGATCCACGCTCACCGACAACGATCAAGCAAGGCCGGTGTTCCGCTTCGGCATGCTCGCGACTGCAAAAGACGATCGTGCCGCCCTGCGCCAACGTCCGCAGAAAGAAGCCTTGGTTTGGGTGTTTTCCATCCTGCCACTCACGGACGAGACTGGTCACGTCCCACTCGACGAATTTGCCTTGGTCGTCGTCAGCGACGTTGGCCATCGCGTACGCTCTGTTTCCCTGCGCAACGTCCTTTGCATCGTGCCAATCGCCCATGAAGTTGTTCCACGGGAGTCTTCCGGCGGCATTGTAGTAGTCGCGACTCGCCCCGGTCGATCTACCCGGAGTGCCTTCCGCCCAATCGTTCTTTTCCCCAAATGCGGCCGTAGCGGAAAGCAAGATCGAAAACGTCCACACAAAGCAACGTTGCGAAGGGAACTTGAGCATCTTTGTCTTCCTTCATTGTTATCGAGTGTTGAAACCTGGATGAATGGTAACCCGAAGCGTAAGCGAGAAAGAACGACGCGGCAATCTCCTCGCTCACGCTTCGGGTTACTGAATCGTGGACCTTCACGCTAAAGTGGCGCTGTCCAACTACTCAGCGACCGGGACGCGCAGCACCTTCACCCAGTTCCTTCCGCAGGTCCACGCGACGGGAACGAAGTTGGGCGGGGCGTAGGGCTGAACCACGAAACCTGGCCGCGCGTACCAACGATTGTCCGGCGATGCCAGTGGGATCGGTTCGGCGGCCACGGTCGCGGGACCTTCCCATTGGCCGTCCGCCAAACGATGCCAGACCCGCAGTTCGACGGCGCCTTTGCCTTCGACCACGCCCGGGCTGGTGCTCAGATCGGCCTCTTTGCCATGCGCGGCGATGACCACGATGTGTTTGTCGCCCGCGACGCTGACACGACTACCCGGGGGGATTTCCTCGGCTTCGCGTGCCCAGTGGCCGTCCCTGTAGTGCAGCACGCCTTTGTACAGTGCGTTAACCAAGAAGATCTCGCGGTCGCCCACGCTGACGGCATGCACTGCCGGCCGAGTTGGATTGTAGGCGTCACGTTTCTTCGTTTCGACGATGACCTCGATCGGCGACCATTGCCGACCGTCGAATCGCGTCCATTTGATCTCCCGGTACTCGTATCCGATCCGCTCGCACCAGATGCAAGCAACGTGTCCGTCCAGCGGCACAAGACACGGTTCCTCGAACGTGTATCCGAAACCGATACCATCTTCCTGCGAGTGAAGACCGCCGGGCAGAATACCGTTCTTGCCCGGCCGCCACGACTTCCAAGTCAGGCCGTCGTCGTCCGAGTAACGTACCCCGACTGCGATCGTTCCCAGGCGGCTGCAGTATCCGTAGGCGGCATACAGTCGGCCGGTGGCCGCGCGAACGATCGACTGGTTCGAATTGCAGTGCCGCAGGTCGCAGTCAACCAGCGCAGCCTCTTTGCGACGGTGCCAGCCATCGGCCCCCAGCGATAGCCGTTCGACGAATAACGTCGGTCCCGCGCTGGCCGGGCCGTTACATCCGAGATTGGTCAACAGCATCACGTCGGCACCGGTTCCGACGACGTCGCCGCGGCCGGCCTGGTGCGTCATCTCGCGCAACGGAATCAGGCCCGGTTCCGCGGCACCGTCCCAGCCACTCCATGTCCGTCCGCCGTCGAGTGTCTGCCACACGTAAGCGTCCTTGGTTCCGCCGTAATTGAAGCCGACCAGTATGCGGCGGTTGTCGTAGGCCGCGACCCAACCGGCGGGCGAAACGAAACAGGGTTCGGGCGTTTCGACACGGAACGGCTCTTCCAGCTTGATTGTCGAGCGGTCGGGTTCGCCGGGCGGTGGTTCAACAGGCGCGGGCTTCGATGCGATCGCTTGGTACATTGCCGGAAGGCGATGCAGCCGATCGTCGCTTACGAGGGGTAGAGTGGGCGCGGCGTTTGGACTGCACAGTCGCAAATTGTCTAACAGGGCCGTCGACTGTTCGCCGGATCGCCGGCCTTCTTTCTTGGCAGAGTCCGGATCGGGAATCGCAAAACCGATTCGCAGCGTGGCCATACGCGTCGGATCCGACCCGCGCTGCTCGGCTGCCGCCGCCAGGTCCACCTCGATGGTCGTCCATTTGCCGGGCTCCACAAACACACTGCGCACAACCGGCGGCACGATGTCTTCGTCTTCCATGGCAACGTGAACTGCTTGCGGCGGACCCTTCACCAGGACGTCGAACCGCAGTCGATCGAAATTGGACCAGTCTTCCGGTATCACTTTGCGCAACACGCCGGCGATGTTGAATACGCCGGTGGGTCGTTCGTACAGCCCATAGAAACGATGGACTTCATCCAGCCTTGGCCCCGGCCGAGGTCCGGTCCACGTCGCCAGCTTGGTCGGACGCATCGACATGGCCCACTCACCCTGACTCGCTTCGCCGCGTCGAAGAGTCCAGTTGCGAAATCCCGCCCAAGGCGTCATGCCAACGGTGACTTGCTCGGCACCGTCCGAAGACCTTTCCACCGTTCGCTTAACCTCTTTCTTCTCCTTTGCCAACAGCTCGATCATCTGAGTGATCTCGTCCGCTTCGAATCCGAGCAACAAACGCTCGCGTGCAGGCTCCGCGGACCAAGCCACACGGCAACAAAGGAAAACCACTGGGACGTAACAGGACATTGCGGTCGATTTTCTTAGGCGACGGACCATCTCGGTCTACTCCTGATCGGTCTGTGGTTCATTGGCTCGCCAGCACATCGCACGCTACTTCCGCAGCATACAGCGGGTCGACACGAACGACGCGGTGGTTCAGCACGTCGGCGACGTATAAACGGCCCGCATTGTTGATCGAGCAACTCATGGGCCAGCCGAACGGGATGGGTGGACCACTGCCGTTTCCCATCGCATCGCAGTTGCCGTAATGGCCGATGTCGGTGATCCAATTGCCCTGATTGTCGTACACGTGGATGCAGAATTGAAGAACATCGGGCACGTAGAGTCGGCCGAACTGGTCAATGTCGAAACGGGCTTCTTTGCAGACGCAGCCTCTGTCTTGCCGCGGTGACATGCGAGGATAGGCGGTCACTGCGCCGTCGAATAAGTAGTCTTCGAACACGATGCCCCGCTCGGGATCGACACGTCCTGGTTCTTCGCCCTCTTTGGGGTCCGGCAACTGCGCGATGCCACCGCCGTCCGGTTTCACCTTGACGATACTGCTGGACCACTGGTGAGCGTTTGGGGTTCCCGCAGGAAAGCCATCGGTCCCCACGTAGAAGAACCTGGCGCGGTCGATGCGAATGCCGCCGCTCCCTTCGCTGAGTGGTCCGAGGATGCCGCCTTGGATACGGTCGTGTTTCTCGGCCGTACCATCCGGTTTGAAAACGGTGACAAAATACTTGTTCCAGTCGTACATACACCGAACGTAGATCCGTCCGTCCGGTCCGATGTCGATTCCCTTATTGCTCCAGCCTGTGCCGTAGCGTCCGTACACCGGAAGGCGCTTCCCTTCGCTGTCTTCGGCCAGCGTCAAATGCGTCGTCGGCTCGCCGGTTGCGGGAAACGGCACGGGTTTGAATTCACGGTCGCAGCGATAAATGGGTTCCCTCCAACCCGCCTGACCGTAAAGGTACAGTCGTCCCTGATCATCGAACGCCATGTCCATCGCCTTGATCGGGATTGGACCGCCTTCATCGGTCGCGAGTCCGAAGAGCCGATTGTAGTGCGGCGACGGATTGATCTCGGCAGGATTCGCGATCATTGCACCCAGCTTCGACGTGAGCCCAGCGCGAACTTGTGCCGTGAACGGCCCGCGGACGGCGGGCTTTCCGTCGTCATCCTTGCCATCCCAAGCAAGCGTCTGTGACAGACCCGTTTTCAATGGCGGTAGTGGATTGACCTCCCCGCCGATAACTCCGGCGGTCAAGTGCCGCACGACACGGCCGCCTTTATCAACAATAGCCACCTCGACATCCGTCGTTTGCGACACAGCGAAACTAACCTCGAATGTGCCGTCGACCGCTTTCACGGTCGGTTTGCGGATGAACTTGACTTCGTCCGCATGCACGGACATTGGCGCGATCATCGCAAGGAACAAGATCGTCTGACGCATGGGATGTCCTCCAGTGGTTTCAGGCCGCTGTGGATTCGTAGCGAGGTAGTCGGTCCTCATACCGGAACGCGATGCACGATCTCGCACCGTGTGGTGCTATGGCAGCAGCCGATGATACCCCGAAGTCGTCTCGCGTTCCACGAATTCTTGTTGTTTTCGCTTGTTTCAATGGTTGCGACGGGCAACGTCACCCGACTGCGTGCAGTGGCGGTTGAGGAGTGCTTGATCTACGATGGTGCGCAGACAGAGAAAGCAAGCGCGTCGATTGCGAATCTCCAGATCAGAAATAGCCATAGACAGGCAACGTCACCAGATGAAGGAGTCTTCCGTGAAACGTCATCCTACGTTGGCACTTCTGTGCCTCCTCGCTGTTGTCTCGACGGCCCGATCTGCGGAGCATATCAACGTTCTCGCTCGAAACGGCGGGTGGTGCTGGTTTCAGGATCCGCGAGCCATCATTCAAAACGGCAAGCTGATCGTGGGGAGCGTTTCCGGGAGCGGCGATCGGGCTGGCGACGTTCGTGTGACCGTCTACGATCTGTTGGCGGACAAGGATCTGGGCACGTACGTGCTTCACGCGAAGTTGGAGAGCGACGACCACGACACGCCCGCGTTCTACGTCCGACCTGATGGTCGGATCCTTGCCATGTATGCCTACCACACCAGTCCCGCGCACTACTACCGGATCTCGGAACCGAATGATCCGACCCAATGGGGACCGGAACAGTCGTTCAAGCATCCGCACGGCATCAGCTACATGAACCTGTATCACGCCCCTGCCGACGATACGCTCTACAACTTCTATCGAGATACCCAGGGCACGTATTGTCCGGCCTATTTGATCTCGAAGGATGATGGGGACACTTGGCAGTCGGGGGGACAGTTGATTCTCCACGGCTTAAAAGGGCGTCATCGCCCCTATCCCCGTTACTGGTCGGATGGGGAATACATCCACGTCTCCTTTACCGAGGCACATCCGCAGGAGTACCGGGATCCTGGATGCGGCATCTACTACGCGAAGTTCAAAGACGGGACGTTCCATCGCGCGGACGGTTCGCCGATCAAAGACATACGGAAGGATGGCCCGCTCTTGCCCTCTGAGGCCGAAACCGTCTTCCGCGGCGACGTGCAACACAACGCTTGGACCAGTTCGATCGTGACCGATGCCGAGGGCCGGGTCTACGTCGGCTTCTCGGTGAACCGCTCCGCTTCGGACCATCGTTTCCGCTACGCTGTGTGGGACGGTACTGGTTGGAGCGATCACGAAGTCGCTTATGCCGGCCCGGGACTCTACCCAATGGCGTACGACTACACCGGGCTGATCACGATTGATCCATCCGATCCGGGGCGAGTCTATTTCTCGACGAACGTGGACCCAACCCACGGGACGTGCAATACATCAGGCAGGCACGAGATGTACGAGGCGGCGACAGACGACTATGGCAAGACTTGGAAGTTCACGCCCCTCACGCGAAACTCGACGGCGACGAACATGCGGCCCGTGTGCGTGGTGAGTGAGGAACACGTTGCGGTGTTGTGGATGCATGGCCGCTACTCGACCTACACCGACTACGACACCGACATCGTCGGATTCATCCGCAAGCGATGATCGCCAGTGAGTTTCACCAACCACGCTGGCCGAGCCACGTCTTCATTCATCTTCATCCACGGGATGATATCATGCAAAAGTCGATCATCTGCCTGGTCATGTTTCTAACACCGCTGGTCACCTTGTGTGCAGACGAACCGCCGACGAACTCCGGATCGCAGTCCGATCCGCTGGCGCCGATTCTTGGACCGCACTTGAAACCCACGGTCGCAATTCTCCTGGACCACTACCGAGCCAAGCGCAAGTATGTGAATTCCGACTTTCCCATGACCAGGGACAAGTTCACGGGATTCAAGGCGGAGATCAGAACAGAACTTGCCCGTACGCTCGGAATCACCGATTGGGTCGTGCGTTCCCCTGCAGGTAAGAAGAGTCCGATTGCCGATCAGTTTGAGGATCGCCTGATCAAGACCATTTCTCTGCACGGAGTGACCGTGGAGCTTCACGCGGTCACGCTCGAACCAACGGGGTTGATTGTACCGATGGCGCTTTGTTTGCCGAACGGCGACACGCCCCAGCCAACTCCAGGCGTGTGCGTCTTTTCTGGGCACACGACTCATGGGCTGCATGATTTGGTGGTCAATCTCAGTAGTTATCAACAGGGTGTGGCGGTCCGGCTAGCTCAAGCCGGCTTCGCTTCGATCGCCGTGGAGAAGATCGACACAGGTTATCTGTCGAGAAACGGCACCAAGGGCAACGACGAAAACGCCGCTGCGACATTGATGCTCAGTTGGGGCAGCGTTCTGCGATCGCATCAGTTGCGAGCGTGTCTTGCGGCAACCGAGATTCTTGCCGGCCACGCCCGCGTGGATGAAACGCGAATCGGCGCGACGGGTGTCTCGTTGGGCGGTTGGCTCGCGGTGCAAACGGCCATGTTGAATGACCGCATCACGGCGGTTGCGGATTTCGGCATGAAGACTCGCAGCATTTCTGCCGACGTCAGCCCAGAACAATATCAAGGGCAGCGAGACTTGTGCCACATTCTCCCGGGGATGCTGAGCTTGAGCGATCGCAACCTGATGCCGGTTGTACTCGCTCCGATACCAATGCTCGCCGGGCATGGACGAAACGACGCCGCCTCGCAACGGGAACACGCGGCCAACTATCGGACGATCTGCGAGGCGCAGTATTCGGCTTTGGACGCCGCAGAGGATTATTCGTACCTAATTCACGCTGGCGGCGATACGATGCCGTCCGAAGAAGCCATCGACTGGTTCAAGCAACGTTTTGCCAACTGAAGCACAGGACACCCTGGCAAGATGGATGGAAAACGGGTCAATTCTTTGACGAGAGGGGGCCCGTCGGGTACGTTCAGTGGCTGGATGGGGATCGGAAGCGCTACCATTGATGAGCGCCCTCACCGGGAACGGGGTCGCTCGATGGTCGGACGAAAATGTGGTTTCGCGAACGGAGGAACTCGAAGCGATGAGAACACTACCCTCGATTGCCCACTCGCTGATTGCGTTTGCCCTTGCCGCAGCTACGTTTTGCGACCGTGCAGATGGCCAGGAAATGAACTGGCAGGTAGGTATTGGCCGCCGCGTGATCACACCCGAGACCCAGGTGTGGCTGGCCGGCTACGGAAGCAAACGCGCGCCGGACGGCAAGATCCATGATCTGTGGGTCAAAGTGTTGGCCCTGCGGGCATCGGACGGCAAACGCGTGGTTATGGCGACCACCGACCACATGGGCATGTCGAAGACGATCTACGAGAGCCTCTATGCCAAGCTGAACCGTCGCTTCTCGTTGGATCGCTCCGAGTTCATGCTGACCTTCTCACACAACCACTGCGGACCCGTGCTGAAGGACGATCTGGTGGACTACTACCCCTTGGACGACGAGCAACGGCGCCTGGTGGCCGAGTACTCCGATTGGATGGAAGACCAGGTGGTGGAGGCAGTGGCCGAGGCTTTGGACAACCTGCAGCCGGCGCAGTTGCTTAAGGGCGAAGGCAAGTGCACGTTCGCCGTCAATCGACGCGACAATCGCGAGGCGGAGGTCCCGAAGATGTTGGCCGAAGGGACGCCACTGAAGGGCGTGGTCGATCACTACGTGCCGGTGCTGGCCGTGAAGGGCGAGGGAGGGAAACTGCTGGGCGTGCTGTTCGGATACGCCTGCCACCCGACCACTCTCTCCTTCACAACTTGGTGCGGCGACTATCCCGGATTTGCCCAAGTCAATCTGGAAGCGAAGCACCCGGACGCCTCCGCATTGTTCTTCAACGCCTGCGGTGGCGATCAGAACCCGATCCCACGTCGAAAGGTCGAGCTGTGCGAGCAGTACGGCAAGATGCTTTCCGACGCCGTCGAGGAGGTGCTCGCGGGGACCATGCAACCGGTGTCGGGCGGTCTGCGGTCGGCCTTCGAGTTTGTGGATCTGGCATACGAGGAACTCGTGACTCGCGAAAAGTTGCTTCCCATCGCCAATGGCGGCAGAGCACTCCAGGCACGGTGGGCAAAGCGAATGCTGAAAAAAATCGACGACGGCGTGACCTTCCCGACGTCCTACCCGTATCCGGTTCAAGCTTGGCAGATCGGCGACGAACTGCTGCTAATCGGCATCGGCGGCGAGGCCGTAGTGGACTACTCGTTGCGTTTCAAGCGCGAGTTCGGCCCGACCACGTGGGTTTGCGGCTACGCGAACGATATGGCAGCCTATATCCCGTCTCGTCGGGTATGGGAGGAAGGTGGCTACGAGGGCGGCCCGCATCTGGACGAGTATGGTCGCCCGGCGTGGCGTTGGGCTCCAGATGTGGAGGACCGTGTTGCCGGTGCGGTGCATCGGGTCGTGCAAAGTGTTCGCCAGGTACGATGACGACGTTTGACACCATACAGCGGCGTGCGTTTTCTGCCGGCTGATCGCCAGACCAAACTCGTCGATTTGGCGGCCAGATCAAATCTGCGGCACGTCTTCGATGTAGGCACCATCGGCGCGCAGTCTTGTCTGCAGCTTTTTCACGTCGATCTGGTCCATGTCTTGCCCGCCGGCCAGAGCTAGCGCGGCGGCGGTGCCGACGCCTTGGCCCATTACCATGACGTGGCTTTGCAGGCGAACCGAAGAATGGGCTTCATGTGTGGACGAGGCGCAACGCCCCGCTACGGCAAGGTTGGGAATCTGTGGATTCAGGCACATGCCGAGGGGGATATGATAACTCTGCCCGGCGGGCAACATGTTGTGGGAGCCTCGGTCGTTCCAGGTCGTGTAGCCGGTTCCTTTGGGATCGTGGATGTCGATCATCCAGAAGCCATGTCCCACTGTGTCGGGCTGCTTTTGCGCATCGAGCACCATTTCGCCCGTCAGTGTCTTGACGCCGCGCACGCGGCGCGACTCGCGGATGCCCAAACTTGCTCCTGTCTGTTCGATGGCCATGTTCTCCAATCCTGGCAACCGCTCTCGCAGCCAATCCCAATAGGCGAATACCTGCCGGCGGCCTTTGATGGTCAGTTGCGTCAGTTCCTCTTCATCCAGCGCGTTACCTGCAACCGGGCACATGTTCGGGATGCAGCGATTGCGAACATGTCCTATGCCGAAGGCGGGCTGAAACGGCGGCAACTTGCCTGTCTTCGCTGCCTCCCGCATGTCGGCCATGACTTGGCGCGCGACGTCGCTTGACAACGATTTGACCTTGGCTTCGTCGATCCCGCAGATGCGATACATCATGGTCGCGCCCTGCACAAGCCCGTCCGACTCGCGCCCGTAGTCGAAAGCAGCGCCGGCCTTGGCGGCGACATCCCCGTCGCCTGTGGCGTCGATGACGATTTTCGCCAGGATCGCACGCCGCCCGCGTTTGGTATCGACCAGTACGCCCTGAATCCGCCCGCCTTCCACGATCGGTTCGCCAGCCACAAGATGACAAATCGTACGCACGCCGGACGCTTCCAGCATGTCGTGAAAGACGATCTTCATGCCTTCCGGATCGAAGTTATGTGTTTCGTGTCGATTCAGCGAACCGCGAAAACGGATCCAATTCCGCCGTTCGGCACGTTCAACCGCTTCTTCGATTATCCCCCGGATGACGATCTTCTCACGGTCGCTCAAGTGCCAGATATTCACCAACGCTGCGGTGCCCATACCGCCCAGGAACGGCCAACGTTCGATCAGCACCGTCTTCGCGCCGCAGCGAGAGGCCGCACACGCCGCAGCGACACCCGCCGGTCCGCCGCCGCACACCAGCACGTCGGCTTCCGCCATGACTTCCACTTTCTTCTCAGGAACGACGACGTGTGCCGTGTTACCTGAAACGAGTGAGGCAGCTCTCTTTGCTGCGGATTCTCCAGCACCACAACTGCTGTTTCCAGTCGCCGTGCCGGCCAGCAGTGCCGCGCCTGACGTCATAAGGAACCGACGCCGACTGGCGGAATCGCAACGATGGTCACTTCGGTCGGACATGGATTCTTCTCCACTGGTTGATCGTATCGAGCCGCAATAGTCTTGCGATCTACACACCGTGGCTTCGCGGACGAAGCGACATCGTCGTCTAACCCGAAGCCGGAGGCGATGGCGTGCAACGGATTAGACCGTACTCTCAGTGCCCGCCATCGCCTCCGGCTTCGGGTTAAACGGGAAAACGCGGCGCCGCCGACAAACAGCGCGATCGTCGAACAAGCAACGTCATCCAAAGCACCAGTCCGGCTGACCGAGTTCGTCGGCGGCGTTATGATTGTAGCCGAGTTCGACGTGCAGCCAAACGTGGGACGGAATGGCAATTCGCCCTAGAGAATGCGCGGAGGAGACCGAGAAGACGCAAAATCAACGATTTGGGAATAAGAAACATGCCTGCTCAATCCATTTGTGCCCGCCTGCTCTGCGGCCGCCCGTATCGAGTCTTCCTGGCCGTGTCTGTCACGACGATAGCAGTCGCCGCGGTGGGGCTTGCTGACGAAACGGTCCCCTCCGGCCGCATCGACTTCGATGCGCTGCCGTCGCCCGTACTGCTGTCGGGCGATGCCGACCACGCGTATCGGGATCCGGCGGTCGTGTATCACGGCGGCTTGTTCCATATGTTCTACACCTACAATCCACCGTCGGTCGCCGACGGACTCGTCTACTGGCACGTGGCCGTCAGCACCAGTCGTGACCTTCGCGACTGGACGCCGCCGCGTCTGCTGACTCCGAAAGACCAGCGAAAAAACTTTGCCAGCCCCGGCGGCGTGGTTCGCGATGGCGACGAGTGGGTCCTTTGCATGCAAACATATCCGATCCCCGGCCTGCGCCGCGGAGATCCGACGCGTTTTGGCGATGCAACCGCGAGACTCTACATTATGCTGAGCCGCGACTTGCGAACGTGGACCGAACCGGAACTCTTGCGAGTGAAAGGAAACGATCTGCCGGTCGAGAAGATGGGACGGATGATTGATCCCTTCCTGCTGCGGGGACCTGACGATCGCTGGTGGTGTTTCTACAAGCAACGCGGCGCAAGCCGCTCGTGGTCACGGGACCTGCGCACCTGGACGTACGACGGCCGTTTCCCCTGCGGGGAAAACGTCTGTATCGTGCCCGATGGAAAGGAAAAGGAATACGTGCTCTTTCACTCACCGAGCAACGGCATCGGAGTGAAACGATCGCGCGATCTGCGTGACTGGCAAGAGGAGGGTCTGCTGCTCTTGGGCCAAGAAGACTGGCCCTGGGCCCAAGGGCGACTGACGGCCGGCTTTGTGCTCGATCTGCGCCGCGACCCCGCGATCGGCAAGGCCCTGATGTTCTTCCACGCCTCTCGGTATCCGGAATCAAAAGGCGGTTTCTACACGCATGCCAGCATCGGTTTCGCCTGGAGCGACGATCTGCGGAATTGGGATTGGGTCGGGCGCACGCCAACACCGTAGGTGAATAATGGAGAGGGTAACTGGCTCCGCGCCCTCAACCGGCAAGATTCCGGGCAGTTGCCAATGATTTTGCCCACAAGTGATTTTGCCGTTTTCTTTTCCGGGCAAAATGATTGTCGGGCAAAATCATGAAGAGTTCACCCGCGTTGAACCTTCAAGGCGAATCGCGCAGTCTTCGCTCGAAGAAATCCCACGCTCGGCCTTTGGTGCCGTCGGGGCGAAGCAGCCAGAAACCGCGCACTTGGTCGTTGGCAGTGACCGGCGCGGTGGGACGTTCCTGGTCGCGGCTGAATTCGTTGCAGTACACCTGCCAGTAGACCAGGTACGGACATCCCCAATCCAGTCCTACGTCAACCACATTCGCAAGCGTTCGCTCAAGCTTCTCCTGCGTTCGCTCGTTTTCTGGGACGCCGAATTCGCCCACATAGACATTCCGAGCGCCGAACGGCGGACGGTCAGGAACGTGATCTGCGATGAAATCCAAGGCGCGGCGGAACGTTTCGCGATCGTCTTGCGTATCCCACGCGGAATAGGATACCAGGTCGACGTTTGTATGCGGCAAGACGTGAGCGGCGACGGTTGGCCGTTTTTCGGTCATGCCGATGCGCACAAGATTCACCTCGGCCGCGTGGAAGACGCGAACGCCGTCCTGGCCAACCTCTTCACGCGCCCGATCCACACCCGCTTGACGGGCATTCAGCCAACGGATCATCCCGCGAAATGCCGTTTCCGTGGGGTCCTTGGTGCGATTGAAAGAGCCACGCACTGCCCAATCGCCTTCCCAGTGCTGGAGCACAAACGTCTTGCCGGATCCGCGATACTCGGTCAGAAAAAAACGGGCAAGCTGGTAAAACCGCTCGGTCTCTTCGCGGATCTGCGCATCGCTGATGCCATGAATCCAATAGTGTTCAAAGCGGCCGACGGAATAGGCGGTCAGGAAGTACGTCGAAAACGGCTTTGAGAACACGGCACGGTACTGGGGCGTGAGTGCCAGTTCGACCAGGCTGCCCACCTGTGGCCAGTCGGTATTGAAGCGGTAGCTTTTCGGCGGCACCATCAAATACAGCTTGATGGCGCGGGCACCGAGCGTTCGAATCTGATCTGCTCCTTCGATCAGAAACTCTTTGTCCGTCAGATGATACCTTCCGTTTACGTGAGTGACGCCAAAGACGTCCCGTAAACTGCGAGCCGATTGCTGGCGATCCGCCCCTGAGGCGAGTGGGCAGACGCACGTGACCGCGAATAGGGCCAATATCGGAGCCAAACGAGATCTCCATGTTGATCGAGACTTCAAAGCAATTCCCTCCCATGTCATGTTCGGAGACATTATACTCAGCGGTTGTGCAGAATGGGCTGAAAACGTAAATCCATTCGCTTAGAATACCTGTTGTCCTGCGGTCGCCGAACGCAGGACGACGCAAGGCAACAAGACGACATCGCAAACATTGGAGACAATCATCATGACACACGGACTCTCGCGACGACAATTCATGGCCACTTCGGCTGCTGCCGGTGTGGGGATGCTGGCGGCCGCAAAGCTTGATGCAGCCGAGTTTAAGACGACGCTCAAGAAAGCCCTGATCGGAAAGCCAACCGCGGAAACACTAAGCAGTTGGAAGGAGGCCGGCTTCGAGGGCATGGAGACCAACGTCTGGAACGCTACGCCCGAAGAGGCGGCTGTTGGCCGGAAGACGGCGGAGAAGCTGGGCATGAAGATCCACGCGGTCATGCGCGGATGGGCTAACTTCAACCACACCGAACCGAGCCGCGTGGCCGAAGAGATCGCCAGCGTGGAAACCTCGCTAAAGGCCGCGGCAGGCTACGGAGCGGACGCTGTGCTGCTGGTTCCCTGCCGTGTTGGCAAGATGCCCATGCCCGAGCCTTGGGAGTTCGATATCGAGTTCGACGAGAAGACGGGGCATGTGAGCCGCGTGGCGGCTGGCGATAACGCGAAGTACGAACAATACATCGAAGCCCAGAACTACGCCACGGACTCATCTCGAAAGGCCCTCGAGAAACTGATCCCCGTGGCCGAAAAGGCTGGCGTCATAATCGCCTTGGAAAACGTCTGGAACAACCTCTGGGTCAAGCCGAAATTCTTCGCCAACTTCATCAAGTCCTTCGACAATCCGTGGGTGCAGTGCTACTACGACATCGGAAACCACGTCAAATACGCGATGCCAGAGGAGTGGATTCGCGCGTTGGGCAAACTGATCGTCAAGATCCACGTCAAGGATTTTCAGTTGAACCCGGATGGCCATGGAGGTCGTTTTGTCGACATCCGCGACGGCAGCGTCAACTGGCCGGCGACTCGCAAAGAACTGGACGCCATCGGCTACAATGGCTGGATGACCATCGAAGGCAGCGGCCGTTTGCCGTTGGAGGAACGCAACAAACGGCTCGACTTAATCATCGCCGGTAAATGACTGGAGTTATTTCGAAACCCAATTCGGGTGGCCGGGGCTGGACAGAAGGAAGCCCTGGTCACGGGATTACCGGGGTTTCGCTGCGCTCCAACCCCCACCACCCCTATTGGAAGACAGATATGAAGCTGCTTCCAGATAGGAAGTAGGCCAAATCACATTCCAGGCCACAACAATGCCGCAAGAAATCGTTTGCCGAAATGCCCAACTCGACGATACGTCGATCCTCGTCGAGTTCAATCGTGCGATGGCGCTCGAAACGGAAAGCAAGGTATTGGATGCTGCAATGCTTTCGCAAGGCGTGACGGCATTGCTGGAGAACCCCGACCTAGGCTTTTACGTCGTAGCCGAGTATGATGGTGCCGTTATCGGTGCTTTGATGGTCACGACCGAGTGGAGCGATTGGCGAAACGGCGTCTTTTGGTGGATTCAAAGCGTCTACGTTCAGCCGGAGTTCCGCAGGCAAGGCGTCTACCGTCGCCTTTACAGGGCCGTGCAGGGCATGGCTGCAGAAGATTCGAAAGTCTGCGGATTTCGACTGTATGTCGCGCAGGACAACACCGCGGCGCAGCAGGTATATAAGACACTGGGCATGAGCCCAACTCACTACTGGATATTCGAGGATTTGATTTGACGTGGCAGGACAAGACATAAATGACGCGGTGGCAAAGGCGCTGGTCGAGCACAACCTGGTGCATTTCGAGGAATGCGCCGCTCTGGCGGAGAAGGTCGAGAGTCCGAATGCAGAAGACACATCTGTGATCAAATGCGGGATCGTCGCCTTCAGCATGATCACGGATCCCGGCAACTGGACGCAGGATGAATTCGAATTCGTCAAGAGCCGCTTGGACGACACCCCTCAGCAGATGCCGGAAGACGGCGTCAAGCTGAAGGCTATGTGTCTAGGCGCCATGTGCGCTCTCCGGCTCGAAGGCAAAATGGAGGATCAGGAGTTTGCCTTGGCGGATGCCCAGCTACCTAGCCTTCTGCTGCAGATTGCAGAACCCAACGACTCCGAATAGGATACCGTGGCACAGTCCATTTCAGAAGTGTTGCATTGCGAGCCCGTTGCATCGGTTTTGACGTTGCGCTGATTACAGTTAGCCATCGGTCGGCGCCACAAGATCATCGCGGACTTCTGGAAGTCCGCGATGGTCTTGTGTCGCACGTTTCCCTGGAATGCGCAACATCTCAACTCGCGCGACGGGAGGGGGAGGAAAGCATGCCAATTTCGTTTCAATGCCCGCACTGCGGCGTGCAGTCGCAGGTCGATGCCCAGTACGCCGGCCAAACCGGGCCTTGCCGGCAGTGCGGTCAGTCGGTGACGATTCCAAATCCCGCGGCCGCATCCCAGCCGGTTGCACCGGTTCCCGTCTCGTACGGGATCGCGTGCCCCAAGTGCAACAGCCAGTCGATCCGCCCCGGCCCTTGGCCGTGGTACCTGGGCACGATTGGAGCCATTTTCGTATCGGCTCGCGTCTGCAACCAGTGCGGCCACGAGTTCGATGCCCGCAAGCCCCAGGCGGATTTGGGCAAACGCAAGCTTCGCCTGGCGCTGGTCATCAACGGCATCGGAGCCTTGGGCATTCTGGCGGTGATAGGCTTCGTTGTATGGGTTGCGTATATGTCGATGCCGTAGCCGTCCGGTTTGGCGTTAATCGACGATCTCAGGCACGGCGGTATCCGAATCCATTTCGCGTGGCAGCAGACGTACGTTGCCCTCGCGGTCGCAGAAGTACAGTTGCGATAACGACGGTTGCCGGCCGTGGCCGTCGGCCCACAGGGCGAAAAAATCCGGGTGAGCGTTCACGGGCCGGCGAACGTAGGTGTGATTCCTTTCGCTGCCGGCGGTCAGTTGCTTCTGCTTCTTCCAGGTCTGTCCGCGGTCGCTGCTGATCCACATGGCCACTTCGCCGCCGGGATTGTACGGCTGAGGACCGGTTTCGCTCGGGCCGACAATACGCCACGTGCCGTCCTGCTCGATCCATATCGAACCCATGTCGTAGTTATTGTCGGACGTAAACGCCGGACGGATGGTCCAACTGTCTCCGGTCCACTGGGCGGTCGTCCACGTACGCGGGTCGTTCTTCGGGCCCGACTGGTAGCCTTTGCTTGTGACGTACAGGATCACAGGCCGGTCCTGCTCGTCGTAACGGATGTCTTTCAGATAGACGTTCAATGGCTTGCTGTGGTAATCGTGAACTAGCGTGTTGTTCCGGGCTTCTGTGAGCGGTAGTTCCACCGGTTTCCCGTCTGCGGTCTGCCAGGTCTTACCCAAGTCGCGCGTTTCGACGTAATACAAATTCGTGCGCCAGTTCAGTCCTTTGCCTTGGGGATGGAAGTTGAACGCCGAACCGGCGCGTCCGCGGCCGATAGCACTGATCTGATAGTGGCCTTCCTCGATCGCGGCCAACCGCTGCCACTCGCTCCACTGGACGCCGTCCGGGCTGGTCATAAACAGCAATGTCCGTTTGGCGGGATACCCGTAACGCGTCAGGAAGCAAATGAAGCCCTGACCGGCGGAGTACCATGCCTGCATGTACGAGAAATTGGTGATCGGCACTCGACGGTCGCCCTCGCGCCGCGTGGCCGGCACAAACTCGAACTCGTCAATCGAATATGGCTGCTTGCTCCGATGAATATACGAAGGTCGCGATGTGCCGTGGGACGTGGAGAAGATCCAAATATACCCCTGATCGTCCACCGAAATCACCGGGTTGTCGTGAGCGTCGCTGGTTTTCTTGTCCAGCAGGATGGTAGGCCGCGGCACGCATTTCGTCTTGTGATCGAAATACGAGACCATGTGCAGCAACTGCCTGTTACTGTCTTTGGTCGTCCCTCCGTAGCAGAAGAAGGTCTTGTCCACTTCCGGGCAATACACGCCGAACGGCCGATGCTTGGCACAGTAGGTGCCCAGACCTCCGCTGTACTTGTAGACGTACTCGTCGCCCGACGGCTGATTCATGTACCAGATGCCACGGTAGCCGTCGTCTTTCTGATTCAGAGTCAAGGGTTCGCCGGCGTTGGCCGCTGTGACGAGGATGGAGACGAGCAGGATAGCGAAACGTGCGGTTGTTGGTTGGAAGTGTTTCATCGGTTGGTCTCCGGCTGTTGTGATGGGTGGGGTATACCGAGCATTATTTGTCCCCCACGGATTCAGAACAACCATGGATTGAGAGAAAACGTCAGAGAGTAGGGCAGGTGAGATCTAATCGCACACCACGGAAGTGACCACGGCCTCGAGTCCCCGGACCACGCGTGCCAATCGGTCGAAGTCAAGTTTGTCTGTTGTGTCCTCGGGATGGTGATAGTAGGGATACCGAAACATGGCCGTATCGGTCACCATCAGGGCCGGATACCCTTCTTGCCAGAACGACCAATGGTCCGAAAAACCAACACCGTAAACGGCGGCCGGCAGTGCAGCGCCTTCGGAGGGGAACTGCTCGTGCCGCCGGAATGCTGCAACCACCTGGCGGATAAGTTTCCGCGACTTGATGTTGCCGACGAAGGCGATGAAGTTACCTTCCGATGGATACAGGACGCCAAACGGTCGAGGATACTTCTGGCTGCCCGGGCGGTCGTCGTAGTAACCGATCGTCTCCAAGCTGAGCATCGCCGTGATTCTCTCGGCCCGCTCAGCGCAACGTCGTGAGTAGACACGTGAACCCATCGTGTCGGTATGCGCGTACGGCTTCTCTTCGTTCACAAACGCCACGAAGCGAAGCGTCCGTTCGATCTGGCGTCCAGAGAACCGTCGGGCCAAGGCGAGCAACGCTGCGATACCGCTGGTGTTGTCGTTTGCCCCGGGCGA
>JACKQG010001723.1_pt1 | contig 29612 bp, 22 predicted proteins | sample 8237621 | NCBI WGS metagenome assembly JACKQG01 (sample SAMN15677084, study PRJNA649215) | marine metagenome | biome: marine; feature: Black Sea; material: saline water; isolation source: suspended particulate matter (SPM) from the Black Sea western gyre | collected 2013-06-09/2013-06-10 | depth... | reverse complement strand
ATCCGGCGATGAACCGGTGTGCCGTTAGGTCCTTTTGCTTCAAAAGTGACCATGTAGATCCCCTCGGGTACGGATCCGTCACAAATCACCCTCACTGGCAGCGAGCCGGGAAACGTGGTGATCTCCGTTCCATCCGGGAAAGAAAATGTAATGGTTCCACTTGTAGGAATTGGATTTACGCTGGCTGAAAGCACAACAGTATCGTCATAAAGTTTTACTTCAGGCACGCTAACCGTAAAGGTACTTGAGTCGCTGGGCGTATATAACGTATCGCCTGCTTTATCTATTGCCATTGCAAAATCAGGAAAATAAGCTGTAACACTCATAAAGTTCCCATTACGAAAGTCAGCCCAATTAGCCATGGAAACTTTGCTGTTGGAAACGATCCCGTTATAGTCGCCCTGGTAACGGGGTGTTCCTCCGCCACCACAGGTGTTGCAGTTGATCTTCATTTTTTTGTTTGATATCGCTTGATTTTCAACAAACGTATCCCCTCCATCATCTGAATAAGTAGCATAGATCAACGCACTATCACTGGTGGGCGTATCTCGGGTGTCCATCCACTGAATGTAAAGTCTTCCTGTTTCTTTGTCACACCAGATCGCGGGATGCCATTGGTTGTGTTGAGTGGTATTGGCATCGTCATTTACGAGGACATCAGTTGACCAGGTGCTTCCGCCATCATCACTATATCTGCTCCAAATGTCTGGTTTGTTTCCGCTTCCCGGTGGGTCATTGGAAGCATAGACACAATAAAGTCTACCCCTGTAAGTGCCATAGCTGTTGTCGGCTGCTATAAATGGATATGGACGGGTTCTCATATTTTGAACTGAATTGCGTCCATTCACATTATTACCAACAGTGTTTGCCCAGTAGTTTTGTGATCTCTGAACAAAAGTTGCACCCCCATCAAGGGAACGGAAAAAAGTATATCTTGAGCTAAATGCACTTCCTCCGTTTGCTACCACATAAACAGCTCCACCCTGAACATTTCCATATGCTCCAACACACACCATCATTCCCGGCAGGCTCTGTGTGCTGGTTGTAAACGTGGTTTGCCATGTCGCACCGAGATCGGTGCTCCTGGCAAAGTTTCCACTGTTGTATGAGTTGCTGGTCATGCATGTGTAAGCATAATTAGCATAAGGACCGGCTGTTTGATCAGCAGCAAGCCAGTTTTTATCACCACCATTAATCGCGGTTACAGGTGAATTCCATGTTGCTCCGTTATCCTGAGAAGTAATTACCTTACAACCTTGAATTGAGCTTCCATACATGTTTTCGTAATAGAGAGTCCCAATGCTATCATATGCCTGTACAGGATCGCCACGCATGTTTGCTCCAAAATTAGGCGTGTTTCTATACCAATTGAAGCCATTTTCAGTGTGATGCGTTCCATTAATATTAAATGCTGTAAAGTACCAGGTCGGATCAGCCGGATTTTCAGCAATGTTTCCTTCAGCAAAATCAACTCCCAGGTTGAAATTGTCAAAATTATCAATCGTCATCACAGAAGATAAGGGGGCAACATCCGGTTCTACCTGCCATTGTTGTAATAGAGATAAAGGGATTTGATCCACGTTTGGATTGTCTTCATCGCCCGCTAAATCCTGCGCAATTACCCCAATTGGTATCATCAGAAATACCCATGCGGCAATCACACAGATGTTAATAATAGAGTTTAAATTTTTCATGATATGGATTGTTTCTAAATATTAATTGGATTGAATAAATACAAACATATAAAAAAATATTTAGCCCGATCGATATTTTCTATTTATATTGTAACCTAAATTTTTTGATTGCGTCATAGGGCCGGATGAAATACCGCGATGACAACCATTTATTCTGATTTCATGATCCCCGAAGAAATAATTTCTTCCCTTCGCGCATGTTTCCACTCACAGGGAGACACAAACTTCACCATTCATTCGGTTAGTTATCTTACAGGTGGCGATATCAATCAAACATGTAAAATTGATACTTCTTCCGGTACTTTTTGTCTCAAATACAATTTTACAGGAAAATTTAGCTCCATGTTTGAAAAAGAAGCTCACGGACTTCGATTGTTACAAGGTGCAAATGAATTGCGTGTCCCGGAGGTCGTTACTCAAAATACATTACCCACATACACGTACCTGCTGCTTGAATTTATCGATTCCGAAAAAGAAATTGATCGCTTTATGTTCCGTTTTGGTGTGTCTCTTGCTAAGCTTCACGACCATTCGTCTGATTTTTATGGCCTTGATCATGATAATTACATGGGATCTCTTCCACAGAGCAACACACCATCCAATGATTGGTTTGATTTTTTTGTTGAGGAGCGACTACAAAAACAGGTTGCTTTGGCCCGCGATTCGCGGCGACTTGATTATTCAACAACAAAGCGATTTGATGAATTGTTCGTTCGCCTGAGCAGATTGCTTTCTAAGGATGGGCCTGCTCTTCTTCATGGTGATTTGTGGAGTGGGAATTATATGGTTTCAGAGTCAGGAGAGGCGTGCTTGATTGATCCGGCTGTCTATTATGGTCACCGGGAAGTGGACCTTGCCATGACTACACTTTTCGGCGGATTTTCATCTGGTTTTTATCTTGGATACGAAACTCATCATTCCCTGGAACCAGGCTGGAAAAAGAGGCTTGAGATTTACAATCTCTACCCTCTGTTAATTCATTTAAATCTTTTCGGAAGCAGTTATTTGGGTTCGATCCTTCGAATTCTCAACTGCTATATTAAGTAACACTCTGGCGATCTTTCCAGAGCTCTTTGAAGTTTTTGTTAGCTACTTTGGGAAGTGTTCTGCGGGGACCCCACATTTTTGCTCCAAAAAGGCTTATTGCTCTGTTTTTAATGCCCGCGCCGGGCTTGTCAAGCATCCAGCGATGAAGCATTGTATAGTTCCATCCTCTCATCAATCGTCTCCAATTGTAATTACTATAGTTCCTTAACACGGCCTCTTTTCTGTTTCGCAAAAGCAATTCGTGAAGTGGTATTTTTACCGGACAGACCTCTGTACACTTCCCGCAAAGGGAAGATGCAAAGCTCAGGTGATTATAATCGCGCAATCCTTTAAGGTATGGCGATATAACAGAGCCGATGGGACCCGAGTAGACAGAATCATATGTATAGCCTCCTACATTCCGGTAAACCGGACATTCATTCAAACAAGCCCCGCATCGAATACATGAAAGAGCTTTTCGCTGTTCCTGATATTTCAGGATTTCTGTTCGCTTGTTGTCAACCAGGATGACATACATTTTTTCCGGTCCGTCCGGTTCATTTTCTTTTTTCGGCCCAAATAAAATATTATTATAAGCTGTAATATGCTGTCCCGTCCCATATGTTGCAAGTAGTGGAAGAAAGAGATCCAGGTCTTCCAGGGATGGAATGATTCTCTCAATGCCGGCAACGACGATATGAATTTTTGGAAAAGCGAAAGACAGAAGGCCGTTTCCTTCGTTTTCAGTCAATGCAACAGCCCCGCAATCTGCAATCAAAAAGTTGGCGCCTGTAATCCCAACATCAGCACGAATAAACTCATTGCGCAATTTCTCTCTGACAAATTTTGTGATCTCTTCAGGAGGAGTGTTTCCGGGCAATCCAAATTTCTGGTGAAACAATTCAGATACATCCTCCTTGGACTTATGCATTGCAGGCGTGACAATATGATATGGTTTTTCGCCAGCGAGTTGTACAATATATTCTCCCAGATCGGTTTCAAAAACTTTTCGTTTGTTTTTTTCAAGCAGCTCATTTAACTGAAGCTCTTCTGATACCATGCTTTTTTGCTTAACGATCACCTTTGCTTTTGCCTTCTTAATGATCTGCATGATCTCTTTCTGAGCGTCTCTTTCACCCGGGGCCCAAAGTACTGTTCCACCCTGACTCTCAAAATTTCTTTTAAACTCTGTTAAATAACCATCCAGTTTGTTGATGACTTTGTTCTTGACGTTTGCAGCTCTTCGTTTGGCTAGCTCTAAATCACGATATTGTTGCTTTCCAGTGTTTACAGCCAGATCATATCTGCCGATATTAAAATTAATTCGTTTTCGGTGTTCTTTATCGAATGATTTTTGAAGAGCATCATTCAGAAATCGCTGCGCTGTATAATTCATCAGATTAACATTGAATATTGTCAGAGATCTTATTCACCCTTTTTTGATGTCTTCCCCCTTCAAAATCTGTATGTAAAAAAAGTTTAGCTATTTCAACAGCCTGATTGTTTGTAATGAACCTGGCCGGTAATGAAATAATATTCGCGTCATTGTGCAATCGGGCAAATTTTGCGATTTCCGGTTGCCAGCAAAGTGCTGCTCTTACATGCGGATATTTGTTTGCAACCATCGCTGCTCCATTTCCGCTTCCGCAAATAATAATTCCTCTTTTGAGTAGTCCTTTTTCAATGGCTGAGGCCAATGGATGAATGGGATCAGGATAATCCATACTCACCTTGGAATACGTTCCAAAATCTTTTAGATCAAATCCCCACCCGTTTATCACTTTTTTCAGATATTCTTTCATCCCGAATCCGGCATGATCACATCCCATAGCAATAATTTCACCAGCTTTTACCATTGTTAATAATTTTCAGACAAAGTTAATCATTATATGATCCGGATTGTCTGGAAATCATAATTTTAAATTTTAAACAAAAATATGTTAACAACTATGTACCTTTGTTATAAAATTCTGATAAAATATCACTTTTTGGATATGCCATAAGAAAAGTGAATTTTTTGACAAATTTATCCATTGTTATCAAATTATCTTCACAATGAAATTGAGGTTTTCGGCGATTTTTTTATGAACAAAGTAGAAAAATACCATTTATTTTAAAATTGATTAATCAACTATAAAATAAGCTTTTATAAAATATTAAATGTGAATAACCTGTTCAGATTAAATGATAAATCACTTTACAAAATTTTTTCATCAAAATCTTTTAACCAAATTAACACCCATTAATAATAATAATAAATAAAAAGGGTTTTTATATTAATATTGAAAATGAAAAATTCCAGAAAAAATCTGATTGATAATATCAAGCAAATTCAGCAAAGAAAAAACGTTGTGATTCTTGCGCATTTTTACCAAGTATCAGAAATACAGGATATTGCGGATTTTGTTGGAGATAGCCTCGCACTAGCTCAACATGCTTATGAAACGAATGCTGAAATTATTCTGTTTGCAGGAGTTCACTTTATGGCAGAAACAGCCAAGATTTTAAATCCTGGTAAAAAAGTGATTCTTCCTGATCTTGAAGCAGGTTGTTCGCTGGCAGATTCTTGTCCTCCTGCGGAATTTAAAAAATTTAAAAAAGAACATCCAGATCACATCGTTATTTCTTATATTAATTGTTCTGCACAGATCAAAGCGTTGTCAGACATTATCTGTACTTCCAGCAATGCTGTCAACGTAGTAAATTCATATCCGGAAGATCAGAAATTGATTTTTGCACCGGACAAGAACCTTGGAAATTATATTAACAATATTACAGGAAGGAAGATGGTGCTCTGGAATGGAACATGTGAAGTTCATGATATTATCAATACAGAAGCAATCATTGATTTGAAGAAAGCCCACCCGGATGCGAAGCTCCTTGCTCACCCTGAATGTAAAGCCGTTGTGTTGGAATTAGCAGATTTCGTTGGTTCCACAACAAGCTTATTGAATTTTTCTAAACAGGATCCCTCTGAAAAGTTTATCGTTGCAACCGAAACAGGCATTTTGCACGCAATGAGGAAAGCTTCTCCCGAAAAGGAATTTTTCATTGTACCGACAGACGAGACATGTTCCTGCAATGATTGTCCGTATATGAAGAAAAACACACTGGAGAAGATCCTGGCAGCGCTTGAAAACGAAAAGCCTGAAATTATATTAGAAAAACGATTATTGGAAAAAGCCAAAAAACCCGTATTAAAAATGCTGCAATTATCATAATGATGATGGGGAGAAAGCGAATAGTCATAGTATTAATTGTGATCTTCTGCCCGTTAGCTTATGCTGCCTGTCAGGATACAACAAAGCCGGGTGGATTCCGGCAATTTTTCTATCCTAACGGCAGCCTTTCCAGCGAAGGCACCATGCAAAACGGACAACCAAATGATTATTGGAAATCCTATTATGAGAATGGAATATTAAAATCAGAAGGAAACCGGAAAAATTTTGAGTTAGACAGTATCTGGAAATTTTTCAATCCGGAAGGAAAACAGATCCTGGAAATTACCTATAAAAATGGGAAACGGAATGGCGTAAAAATCTCATGGCTTGACAGAGAGACCATATACGAGAACTACAGTAACGATATAAAAAACGGATATACAGAATATTACAATATACAAGGTTGGAAAAAAATAGATATTCCGTTTATCAAGGGATTGGAGCAAGGGATAGGCAAAGAGTATTCTCCCGATGGGAAAATAATCACGATCACAGAATATAAAAAGGGATTTATTGTTGACAGAACCAAGATCAATCGCCTGGACAAATACAATCGAAAACAGGGAAAGTGGATTAGCTTCTGGGATAATGGAAAATATAAACTGGAAGGAGTATTCAAAAACGACAAGAAAAATGGATATTTTAAGAAGTATTCGAAAAAAGGAGATCTGATCAGTATTGAAAAATACATTGACGACATCCTGCAGCCCGAAGCGGCAGAGATACAAAAACTTGAAGTTGAAAAAGAGTATTACCCCGATGGAAAAGTCAAATCCACAACGCTTTACCGGAATGGAATTCGGGAAGGAATCAGGATAGAGTTTTCTCCGGAAGGTCAGATCATAAAAGCAATTGAATACAAAAACGGGATCCTGGCGGGCGAAGGGCTTGTACTGGAAGATGGCAGCCGAAACGGCCACTGGAAAGAGTATTATCCCAATGGATCTCTCAAAGCCGAAGGAGATTATGACAACGGAAAAAAAACAGGAACCTGGAAATACTTTCATTTAAACGGAAAAATTGAACAAACAGGCCTCTATAACAAAGATGGAAACCCCGAAGGAATCTGGAGATGGCACTTTGATTCGGGACAATTATTAAGGGAGGAAAATTATTATAAAGGCAAACGTGACGGTCTTTCTGAGGAGTTCGATGAAAATGGAGTCCTTATCGAAATGGGAGAATACTATGATGGGCTGGAGGACGGACCTTGGTTCAGGCTAATAGGAGACTATTATCAACGAGGTAATTACAGGGATGGATTAAGAACAGGTATGTGGTATGATTATCATCTTCAATCCAATGAAAATAAAACCGATAGTCTGTTGATCTTCAAAGGAGGATTCATTGAGGATCTGCCCGATGGCAAACACATCTATTACTGGGACAACAAGAAAATAAAAGATGAAGGCATCTATATTATGGGCAGAAAAGAGGGGAACTGGACAAAATACAATTACGACGGAACGCTCTTTTTGATCATCTCATTTGTGAATGGCGTTGAAACACGATATGATGGGGTGAAAATCAAACCCCCAATTGAATCCGAGGAGTAGAGATGAAAAAAGCAAAAAAGAAAATGCCGAAACCAATGGATGGATCGGGAGATCAGGAATTGATCAGGTTGAATAAATTCATTGCGAATTCGGGTGTATGTTCACGGAGGGAAGCGGATGAATTGATCAAAGCCGGAACAGTTAAGGTCAATGGAGTTGTAGTTACAGAGATGGGGACCAAAGTGTCTCCTACCGACAAAGTTAAATTTGGCGACCAGGCGCTGCGGCGCGAAAAAAACAAGTATATCTTGCTTAACAAGCCAAAAGGATACATTACTACAATGAGCGATCCGCAAAAACGGAATACGGTAATCGCGTTGATCAAAGATGCTTGTAAAGAAAGAGTATACCCGGTCGGAAGGCTTGACAGGAACACCACCGGGCTTCTTCTGTTTACCAATGATGGCTTCATAACAAAAAAATTGACCCACCCCAGGTATGGAATTAAAAAAATATACCATGTTGTGTTGAACAAGCCATTGACAAAAGAGGATAAAAATAAAATTACAGAAGGCATGGAGCTGGACGACGGCTTCATTCGCGTCGATCAGATTGAATATATCGGAGATGGGAAAGATAAACGGGAAATCGGGATCGAACTTCACTCCGGAAAAAACAGAATTGTTCGCAGAATTTTTGAACAACTGGAACATAGAGTAGAAAAACTCGACCGGGTCTATTTTGCAGGCTTGACTAAAAAGAACCTGCCTCGCGGGAAATGGCGGTTTCTGGAACAAAAAGAGATCAATTTATTGAAAATGATTTGTTCAAAATGACAAAAAAATCTATCACGATTTATATTGTTGAAGACGAGCTGTTAATAGTTTCTTGTCTGAAGGATCAATTGGAAGAATCAGGTTATCAGATCTTAGGCACCTCTACACGTGGTGAACAAAGCCTCGAAGAGTTAACGAAATTACGAAATGAGAATTGTGAGCCAATGATCGTTCTTATGGATATAAACTTGCGTGGGAAAATGGATGGTATCGAAACCGCACGGCTCATAACAGAGTTGTTCGATTGTTCGATCATATTTCTTACCGGACAAAGTTCCAGAGAGATTTATGAGCGATCTTCCCGCATCAAGCCATTTAGTTTTGTATTGAAACCGTATGATCAGGAACAGATGATCATGGCCATTGAGATTGCAGCTTACCAAAGGGAATTGGAACAGGAAAACAAAGAGATCAAAGAGAAGCTTGCATCACTTTTATCGAAAAATTCAACCAAACAGTAACGAAAATAAATAAGACCATGAGAAAATATCTTTTTCTCCTCGTTTTTATAGGATTTTACGGCATTTCTGTTGCTGAAGATCCGATTCAGGATTTGATCAAACAGGCTGGTGATGCAAAGACATTCCCAAAAGACAACCTGCTTGTTGTGTTCGACAGCACCATCTCGGATGTACAGGAAAGCGGATTAACCTTTGTGAGAAACCACACCCTTTATAAGATCCTTACTACCACAGGAGCCAAAAACCTTAATGCATTGACTTTTGGGTATGACCCCCAATCGGCATATGTAGAGATCCAAAAAGCAACGATCTATCGGAGAGATGGAAAAATTATTAATCTGGACCTGGGTAGCGTTATGGATTATCCTGCCCCGGCACGAGCGATTTATTGGGGTGCCCGGGAAATCATGATCGAAACAGGAAGGCTCGAACCGGGAGATGCCGTTGAAGTGGTCATGTTCAAAAAGGGATTTACATATGCCTTGCTTCAGGACGATGATGACAAATACATTCCTCCTATGAGGGGGCATTTTTATGACATCGTCGAATTTTACAGCTCCAACCCGGTTAACCTGAAAGTATATCAGGTAAAGGTTCCAAAAGAGAAATCCCTGCAGTTTGAATTTTATAATGGGGAAGCACAGGTCTCGGGATGGATCAAGGATGATGAATTTGTTTATACTTTTTCCAAAACCAATATGGTTCCCATCAAATCAGAACAACGAATGGTAGCCAAATCCGATGTGGCCCCAAAATTATTGATCTCTACCAGCCCTGATTGGTATGCAAAATCGACATGGTTTTTTCAGGTGAACGAAGATTATGGAAGCTTTGACAACACTCCTGAGATCCAAACTAAAGTGAACGAGATTCTGAAAGATGCAAAAACCGAGCTGGATTCAATATCTCTTTTAACACACTGGTGTGCAGATGAAATCCGCTACTCCGGTATCTCCATGGGTGAAGGTGAAGGATTTACACTTCATAAGGGAGAGATGACCTTTACCGACCGGTGTGGTGTTTGTAAAGACAAAGCAGGCATGTTAATTACCATGCTTCGGGCAGCAGGATTTGAATCCTATCCGGCAATGACTATGGCTGGATCACGCATAGACTACATTCCAGCCGACCAATTCAATCATTGTGTGACCGTGGTAAAACGACACGATGGTAATTATCAGCTACTGGATCCGACATGGGTCCCTTTTCTGCGGGAATTATGGTCAAGCGCTGAGCAACAGCAGCAATACCTGATGGGCGTTCCGGAAGGAGCCGACCTGGCTACCACCCCGATTTCCGATCCTGCAAACCATTATATTAAAATTACTGCAAACGCTGAATTGGAGGCAACCGGAACTCTAACCGGGAACCTGATTATTACAGCGGAGGGACAATCAGATGGCTCGGTTCGCAGATTTTTCAAGTATTCAAATAAAACTCAATGGGATCAAAATATAGAACGGGAATTTTTACGCATCCACCCCAAAGCAATGATCACAGAACTGGAATTTGGCGATCCGATGGACTACATGGCTGGCCCGATCCGGATAAAAATTGCTTATACCATTCCTGATTATGCAGTGGTGGCTGGCAAAACGATGATTTTCACCCCAATTCTGGCCGCACAACTCTTCAAATCAACTCAGTCACATCTATATTTCAATCCCGAATTGGAAAAGCGTAGCTATCCATTCCGCGACAGATGCTCCAGACAGGTCGAAATAACAGAGTCCATCAAACTCCCGGATATAAAACAGACTATTCGTATTCCAGGGTCGGTTGACAAAACGGGCCAGGTTGCTTCTATCAAGGCCGGCTATCAGCTTAATGGCAACGAACTCCGTTTTACCGAGCAAATATCTCTGGGAAAACGAATCTATAAACCCGAAGAGTGGAGCGAATACAAAACGGTGGTTGAAAACCAGAACCGGTTTGCTGAAGAACCTGTAATTGTTGAGATAAACAACTAATTATCAGACGTGTAAAGTATATTATTATGAAGAAATCAATTGGACTTCTTATCGTTTTCATTTCAATCCTGTTTACGTTTCCCGGAATGGCACAAAACGAGGATTACGATGCTGTATATCAAAAACTATCGAAATCATATACCCTGAATCCGGATGGATCCATCGATTACAGGCTTTCCAAATCACAAAAACTACAAACCTATCTATCAATTAATCGCCTTTTCGGAGAGACATTTATCATCTTCGATCCAGATTTTCAGACACTGAAAATCGATGAAGCCTATACATTAATGGCAGACGGAAAAAAGGTTATAACCCCCGAAAATGCATTCAATAAAGTGCTTCCCCGATTTGCCAGAAAAGCGCCCGCATTCAATCATCTTCGCGAAATGGTGGTGACGCATACGGGTTTGGAGATCGGCTCAATCATCAATCTGAAATATACGATTCAAACCCTAAATGGATTTTTCCCTGCACTGATGGGCACGGAGGTTCTGGCAGAGACGCAACCAGTAGACACATTGACGATATATGTCAAAATACCGCAAGGCCAGGAGCTTTACTATCATCTGTTCAATTCAACGTTGAAGCCCCAAATTGGCAATGCCAACGGATATACGTCGTATACATGGGAAATTCAGCACATCCCGGCAATTTCATCAGAGAAGAATCAACTGGACAATCATGGCAATTACCCGACCCTGATTTTCAGCACACTCGATAGCTATCTTGATCTTGTTGACTATTTTAACAACCAGGAGGCTTTTTCAAATCAGGAATCAACATTGATCAATGAGTATATCAACAAAATATCTTTCAAGAAAACGAATAAAAACGAATTGATCTTTGCGTTACAGGATGAGATAGTGAAAAACATGAAATTGTTCACCGTTCCGGAAGAATATACCGGATATTGTTTGCGAACACCGGAAGAAGTTTGGAAAAGCAATGGGGGAACAGTGGCCGAAAAAGCTGTTTTACTGGCCTTTATGTTAAAGCAGGCTGGAATTCCTGCAGCCCCTGTGCTTGTGTTTGACGGCAACACATTCGACAAGAAAGTGGGAAATCTAACTAACCTGGAGGAGTGGATCGTTCAGACAAGGATCCCTGAAAAAGAACCCATATATCTCTCTGTTAAGCAGGTCAATGCATTTGACATGACAGCATTATCAGCAGGTCAGGTTTTTATGGTACTGAAGCCGGATGGTTCTTATTCAATCAAAGAGCCGAAGGTCGAAAAAAGCTCTGCGATGATGAAAGGAATATTTACTATTGATCCGGATCATGTCCTGAGTGGGGATATCACCGGTGAGCTGACAGGTCGTTCGAATCCATATCTGGCGTTGCTCAGAGAAAATGAAAAAATCAAACACTACTTTTCTGGATTTTCATCGTCGAATATTCAAAAGGCAAACCTGCTCGAATTATCACCACAAAAAGCCTCTTTCTCTTGCCAGGTCAAGAAAGAGAGTATGATGAAAAAAGACTCCAACTTCTACTTTTTTTCGATCCCATTGTTGAAAACAGGAATACAAAGTGTCGGGATTCAAACGCTTGTAGCGAAGCGGATCACCCCGTTTAAATTATCAGCACCGATTGAGGAAAAGTATGAGTTCACTTTCGCTATCCCAGAAGATTTGACACTGATTACCAACGATATTGATATATATATCAATAATCAAATAGGCACTTTTGTATACCAGGTAAAGCAAAAAAAGAATACTGTTTTAGTGAAAAAAAGCCTGGACATAAAAGAAGCTACAATTGCACCTGAAGATTATAGCGATTTTAAATCGTTACTTGATAACTGGAATATTAACATTACAAGCGAATTGATTTTTTTAGATTAAGCAGTAAAAGCTAAAACAGCGCCTGAATAAATTTAACATGCCTGGATTGAATGTCATCATTGGCAACAAAGACCTTCCCCTTCCGGATGATTTCAGCCGAACCGTGCTACAGCGTTGTTTGTACACTCCTGATTACAATACAGAAATTCATTCTTTGTTTGAAAATTTCTGGATTGCCATTGTTAAATACGAAGAATATCCGGTGCGACAATTTTCAGATTCCAGGTATGATTATTTTTTCGAAGGCCGGATGTTTGATCTATCGGAAATGCAGGAAGAACAACGAATCAGGGAAATCTCTTCAACAATCCATGGAAATCAGGTACGGGAGGATCAGTTGAATGCCCTTATCAATTCGGTTGACTCAGAGTTTTTCCTGTGTATCGTTGATCGGATTGCCAGGCAATGGATGTTAATTGGAGACTCGTTAAGCAGGCTTCCAGTCTATGATTACCATGATGAAAACTGGACACTTTATATCCGGGATCTGGTCCTTAAACAGGTTTTGATTCCTGCTGAACCGGATCCCCAGGGAGTCGCAGAGACAATTTACTTCGGGTACCCGCTTTCCGACCGGACGATCTATCGTCATACCAGCCGGCTCAAGCCTGCTTTCTATATCCTGGGAAATGCACGGGAAAGATCAAACGGGACGTGGAAACGACACAATTTTGAGGATTATCGTGACGAAAGGAATCCCCGGGCCGTTGCAGCGGAAGCTGGAGAGTTGTTTTTACATGCATGTTATACGAGGCTACGGCCGTACAAGGAACGGGTATTGTCGTTAAGTGGAGGTCTTGATTCCCGGGTGATAGGAAGTGCGCTTAATACCCTCAAACTGCCATTCCGGATCTCCTCATATCTCGATCCATGGAATCATGCACAGCGGGAGATTAAGGTAGCAAAATCGTTAGCAACTGTCTGGGGAAAAAAGCTGGAAGTGATCTATACGAAGGGCTCCACGGAAGAGCTTTCTGACAAACTGATAAAAATGAAAGCAGGGATGAACTCCATTGGAATGTCTTTTATCCTTGATTTTTTTACCAGGATATCTTGCCCGGAGATGGTCTACATCACAGGAGACGGTGGCGATAAACTGCTTCCTGACATAACCTGGGACATGCAAGGAAAAAACGTTCCTCAGGTTGCTACCTTTATTTTGAAAAAACATACCGTGATCGCTCGTGAAATTGCCGCAAAGGCCAGCCGGGTAGGACCTAAAAAGATGCATGATTCACTGGTTGAACTTCTCGAAGAATACCCCGAAAAATCATTGAGGGGAAAATATTCACGATTCGTATTCATGGGAAGAGGAGTAAAATGGTTATTCGAGGGTGAAGATCGCAACCGGTGCTTTTTCCCCTCCATAACCCCATATTATTCAACCTCGTTATTTGGTTATTTGATGGCAATACATCCGGTGGTTAAAAGAAATTATCAGCTTTATCGTTATTTTATTTCGATTGTTTCTCCGGAAACCATCCGGCTTGAAAATGCCAACTGGAATTTTTCGATAGATAAAACCAGGCAATTGAAATTTTTATTATTTAAGCAACGCGTAAAATATGCTCTGCCCGGATGGGTGAGGAATTTCGTTGAAAAAGGAAATCACCAGGAGTTTGACTCTATAATAGGGACACTAGCCATGGTTTTTCCTGACAGATTCAATCCAGATACCTTCCGCCCGTGATGGAATTAATCAAGTGAATAATGCCAGAACCATTATCATTCGGAGTTTTATGCAACAGCCTGATGTTGGAAAGATGGCAGGCTGATACGATCGGGCATCTTCGGCATCATGGAATAGAACTGAAACTAATTATTGTCAAGGCTTCCGGAATGGAGCCCTCGTACTCACCGATCCGATCAAAGATGAGGAAGCTACTATCCGGAAACGCATTTTTTTATTTTTATGATCGCTATTTTTTCCATCCTGAATCAAAAGAGATAAAAGATTATAGCCACGAAACAACAGATATTCCCAAGCTCTTTTGCACCGTTTCTAAACAAGGCTATTATTCCCATTTTCATGAAAAGGATCTTCAAACCATCCGGGAAACCGGCCTGGACTTCATTCTCCGGTTCGGATTCGGGATTATCGGCGGAGAGATCCTGACCATCACACGGTTTGGCATCTGGTCTTTCCATCATGGCGATGAGCAGAAATACAGAGGAGGACCTCCGGGTTTCTGGGAGATAGTATTAGGTGATCCGGTTACCGGTGTCATGCTGCAGCAATTGAATGAACAGCTGGACAATGGAGTTATTTTGCGGAAAGGATGGTTCAAAACACAAAGCCATTCGTATAAGGAGCAACTGGATCAAGCCTATCTGCAATCAACCCGATGGCCATTGCAAGTCTGTATAACGATTCAGAACGGAACCTTCAGCGAAACGGTATCAGACAGCCAGGCACCCTTGTACCGGATACCGGATAACAGAACGTTCACAAAATTTCTGTTCAAGCTGATTTGCAACAGACTCTCGTTTCACTGGAACGAACTTATCCGTGCCGAAGACTGGAATATTGGCATCATTCACAGAGCTATTCACGATGTAATCAGGAACGGTTGGAATCCGAAAGAGGTTCAGTGGTTTCCGAAGCCTGACCGGTCAAAATTCATTGCCGATCCTTTTTTACTTGAAATAGAAGGGATAAATCACGTAGTATTTGAATATTATAACTACCGTAAATCAAAAGGGGAGTTATTTGGCATAGAAATTCGCGCCGCACTCGGTTTTCCTCAAAATATAAAAAGGATTTTACAAGCAGAAAACCATGTCTCATTTCCTTTTATCTTTTCTTTTCAGGGAGAACATTTTCTCATCCCCGAATCGCATCAGGATAACCGGATCGCGTTATACCGGTGGTACAACGAAAGTGGGCAATTTGAATATCAGAATACCCTGGTGGATGATGTTCGTGGAGTGGATGCAAGTATACTTTATCATGAGGGTATGTGGTGGTTATTTTTTACCAAAAAGGATCTTCCCAGTGTTCATTTGTATCTCTATTATTCGCATACATTGTTTGATGCATTCAATCCCCATCCGAACAATCCTGTCAAAACGGATATTCGTTCCAGCAGGCCGGCGGGTAGATTGTTTCAAATCGATAACCGGCTAATCAGACCTGCCCAGGATTGTTCGGATCATTACGGAAAACGAGTGGTATTGAATCGCATTTTAAAGCTATCTGTCCGTGAATTTGAAGAAGAGGAATATAGGACAATTAGTCCCCATGGAAATTATTTTAACCAGGGACTCCATACAATAAACGGGAATGAACAGGTTACTCTTATTGACGGAAAAGAGCTACGCTTTCTATGGTCTAATTTATTTCAGGGAATCAAAAGGAAGACAATGAACCGAAAAGGAGAGCAGGAAATATGGTACGAAAGATAACACAAACATTTCTGGTCAGGGTCATCAATGCCTTCCTCATGCTTGTGTTGGTATTATTATGCACCAACACGCTGAAAACAGAGGAGTACGGTACGATAGGGCTTATCGTGCTTGATATTTCGCTGATCATGCTGGTCAATGACCTGATCGGGGGAAGCGCAATGGTATTTTTTTCTTCCCGGATCAATACGTTCTGGTTGATGGTAGTTGGTTATCTATGGGCTTTAATAACCATGCTGGTTGTTGCAGGTACAGGAGTGATCCTATCCCTTTTTCCAACCCTGTTTTCTGTCATAGTTCCTGACGGGTATGGTATGCAAATTCTGTTTCTCGCTTTGATCAATTCCTTTTCAACCATTCATATCAATATATTGATCGGCAAAGAAAAAATCAACCGGTATAATACAACATTTCTTGTCCAGATAACCAGTTTAGTGATCCTGGTTTCAATTTTCCTGTTTGGTTTTCATATACGAACAGTTGACATGTATGTTTATGCCCTGTATGGATCTTATTTCCTTACGTGGATCACGGGATTCTTTTGCACTCTGGGTTTTGTACGGATTAGTCCTGTCAGGGAGATCATTTCCGGATTTGCCGAAGTGACAAAGTACGGGATTTTCACCCAGATAGCAAACGTTATTCAACTGGGAAACAAGCGCTTCAGTTTTTATATTATCAAAGGTGTTCACGGAGCCTCCCCGCTTGGCATATTCAACGCTGCAATTCAACTGACAGAGGGACTCAGGATCATAGGACAAAGCATTTCGTTGATTCAATTCTCCCGGATCTCCAGTACACGTGATCTGTCCTATTCGCGTGAACTAACTATCCGCTTAATGAAGTTTACCGTGCTCATCACCTTGATTTTAGTAATTGTGATGATGGCTATCCCGGCAGGTATTTATGCATGGGTCTTTGGTGAGGAGTATCGCTTCATCCACACGTTAGTGTTTTGCCTCGCCCCGGGAATCCTGGCATTGAACGCATCCATGTTGCTGAGTTCCTTTTTCTCAGGTATTGGAAAACCAAAATACAATATGATTGCCTCCGGATTTGGTTTTCTTTTTACGCTCGTGGTAATTTACCCTGCCGTTCTATACTGGAATTACATCGGAGCCGGATTGACTGCTTCAGCAGCATACACTCTCGCCACGATTTACCAGATGATCAAGTTCGTAAACCTGACGAAAGCAAAACGCCGTGAATTTTACATCCGGAAACTAGATTTTAACCTGTTTTTTCAGTTGATACACGCTGAATTTGCAAAGCAATCCAAAAGATAACACGCGGGGATGTAATGTAGGAACAAATCCGGATCGTTTCTTTACCTGGTGATGATCCGGCCGAGCTCCCTGTTTACAACAATGCTACTGTCTTTCAGATTTTTTAATTCATTTAATAACAGCTCCTGATCTTTTGGATCGGAAGACTCCTGCATCTCTTTCAGTTTGGCCGTGATGATTTTATCCAGTTTCTTTGACTTGAAAGAGAGAATAGCTGTAAACACCAGCTCTTTCATGCGGTTCTCTTCCACATTCACATGGATGTTGTTCTTTTTCCAGTTAATGCTTAATTCATAAGGTGTAAACACCAGGTCTACAGCTGTATGCGCAATATCCGGATCGTTGTGAGAGATAAATTCATTCCGGTCTGGAATCCTCTTTTCCTGGTGAGCTTTGACATATTCAGCGAAGACAGCAGCATAAACCGGATTTTCAAACGTAAGCTCATCGTGTAATATATCGAGAACAGCAAATTCGGCTACCTTAACAGTATATGCTTCCTCTTCATCATCATCATTTTTCCTCGTTAATGGGAGGACATCATCGCCGTAAAGCAATAGTATCCGGATGATCTCACGTTCCTGATATTCATCCGAAGCGATATCATATGTTTCCTGGAAAGGCGCTGTCTGATCTTCAGTCCACCCAATACCCTCAGGTTTCTTCAGCTCCGGAAACGTTTTTTTAATCTTGTTCCGCAGGATCTTTCTCACCTCATTCATTAGAACCTGTTCGGGAACGTTCATTAAGACTGCACACTCTTTGATGTATAGTGTACGCGTAATGCCGTCAGGAATTAATCCGATTGTGTTGACGATCTCCTTGATAAGGACTGCTTTTTTTATCGGATCACCCTCTGTCTCTTTCAGCAACAGATGGGTTTTGAAAAGAATGAAGTTATCAGCTGCATTTGCAATAAATTCTTGAACTTCTGCAGGATGATGGTCACGGGAGTATGAATCGGGATCTTCCCCTTCAGGAAAGAGAACAATCTTTACATTCATGCCCTCCTCCACGATCATATCGATACCTCTGAACGACGCTTTGATCCCGGCAGGATCACCATCATAAAGAATGGTGATGTTTTTCGTGTATCTCCGGATCATGCGAATCTGATCCTGTGTCAGGGATGTGCCGGAGGAGGCGACTACATTTTCGATTCCAGCTTGATTCAGGGAGATCACATCGGTATAACCTTCCACCAAAAAGCAGGTATCTTTTGAGGCAATGGCGTTACGTGCAAAGAAAATCCCGTAAAGAGACTTACTCTTATTGTAGACATCAGAATCGGGAGAATTAACATACTTGGGCCGGTTTTTTTCGGTGGTCAGGATTCGGCCGCCGAAACCGACCACACGGCCGGAAGCGGTATGGATTGGAAAGATAATGCGGGAGTGGAACCGATCGTATGCACGGTTGTCTTTTTGCAGCGTCAACCCGCTTTTAACCAGGTAATCAAGCTTGTACCCATTGTCGAGTGCATATTTGGTAAAAGCATCCCACGTGGAAGGATTATATCCCAGCTGAAATTTCCGAATAATGTCATCCCGAACACCTCTCTCTTTCAAGTAACTGAGTCCGATTGCCTTCCCCTCTTCGGTTTCATGAAGCGTCTTTTCATAGAAATCCCGGGCAAATTGATTCAGGTTATAGAGGCTTTCCCGCTCGCTGAGTTCTTGCTGCATCTCCGGGGTTTGAGCCTCTTCCTCAATTTCAATCTGGTATTTATTTGCCAGGTAACGAAGCGCTTCAGGGTAGGTGAAATGCTCATGCTCCATCAGAAAATTTACTGCGTTACCCGCTTTTCCACAACCAAAACACTTGTAGATCCCTTTAGTAGGGGAGACGGTAAAAGAAGGTGTTTTTTCGTTATGGAACGGACACAATCCGATCACATTAGCTCCTCGTCGCCTGAGGGTGACAAAATCTCCAATCACCTCTTCGATCCGGGTGGAGGAGATGATCGTATCGATCGTATCCCTGGAAATCATGATCATCAAATACCTTGATGCGAAATTACGAAAAAGGAGAATGATATTTTTCGTATTTTTATCCACAAATCATGTTATGAACTGGAAATTGTTGAAACCCGTCCGGGTGATTGTTTCGCTCATCTTTTTCTGTTCCACGCTTTTCATCTTTATTGATTTTGCAGCGATCTCTTCGATCCGGCTGATCAACGCAATCCTCTATCTGCAATTTATACCCTCCCTGATCAATTTTTTAGCTCTTTTCTCTCTGGCTTCTGCCGGGATTCTCTTCATTTTGGCCCTGACTCTTCTTTTCGGCCGGATTTACTGCTCTTCTGTTTGTCCACTGGGAACCCTTCATGATATAATCATCGGGATCAATATTCGGTTGAACAGGAAAAAAAAGTTCAGGTTCCAAAAGTCAATCCCATGGATCAGGTACATCATTTTAATTCTGACCACGATCCTTTTGGTTTTTGGGAATATGTTCTTGCTTACCCTGTTGGATCCCTATAGCCTGTCGGGTAAGTTCTTCTCTGATCTGTTCCGCCCTGTTTTTTATGCAGCAAAGAACCTGGATTCGATCCTGCTGTTGCCCGGTGATGTTTTTCCACTATATGTGGAGCCAATGAAATTTGCTTCCTGGCCGTCGCTGGTAATTTCCGGTGTGTTATTTATTGCAATTCTTGTACCTGCTTTGTTCAAAGACCGCTGGTTCTGTACAGAGATTTGTCCGGTAGGAACATTATTGGGCTTGCTTTCATATGCATCGTTGTTTAAGATTTGGATTGATGAAACAGATTGTATGGCTTGCGGAACCTGTAGTAGCGTTTGCAAATCGGGATGCATCAGTTATGTAGAGAAAAAGGTCGATTTTTCGAGATGTATTGCCTGTTATAATTGCCTGAAATGGTGTCCGCACGGAGGAATGAAATTTACAATTAGAAATTCGAAATTAGAAATTCGGAAAAAGGCGAATTCATCCATTTCAACACCTTCTCTACCCCCCATTGTAAATAATTCCAGGAGGGATTTTCTCAAAACAACCGTTCTGATTGCTTCCGCACTCACGATCTCAAAATCGATCTTCTCTCAGCAAAGAGCGTCTCAGGAAGAGATAAATCCCTATCCGGTATTGCCTCCAGGATCAATCAGTTTCTGGCACTTTACCGAAAAATGCACCTCCTGTCATCTCTGTATCAGTGCATGCCCGACAAATGTATTGCAACCTGCATTTCTTGACTACGGCCTGACAGGAATCTTGCAACCTAAAATGGATTTTGAGACGAATTACTGTAATTTTGATTGTGTGATTTGTACTGAAATTTGTTCTACCGGCGCCATATTGCCGCAAACAATAGAACAGAAACAGCTGATCCAGATCGGAGTTCCCAGGCTGATTAAAAACCTCTGTATTCCTGTTGATGAACGAACAGCATGCGGTGTTTGTTCGGAATATTGTCCGACCAGGGCCATTGAGATGATTCCATACCTGGGAGAACTGAAAATACCTGAACTCCATGAAAAACATTGTGTCGGTTGCGGTGCCTGCGAATATGTATGTCCCACACGTCCAATACGGGCAATCTATGTAGAACCGCTTCTTTATCATCGGAAGATACTGAAATCAAACAAAGAGACAGAAACAAAACAGAATATAAAACGCAGGATATAAGCTATGATAGAGATCAGAAAAATAGAGTCGTTGGAATCGGAGGATGCAAAGAGCGCATTTGCAATTCGTAAAATAGTTTTCGTACAAGAACAGGAAGTAGATCCTGAACTGGAATGGGACGAATTTGAGGCTGAATCAAATCATTACCTTGTTTTGAAGGATTATCAGCCGGTTGGAACGGCGCGCTGGCGTGAAACAACAAGTGGAATCAAACTGGAACGGTTTGCTGTTTTGCCGGAGTTCCGGAACCAGGGGATAGCTGGAAAGATCTTGGCGAGGGTTCTGGAGGATGTCAGGCCGTTAGGTAAAAAAATCTATCTGAATGCTCAGCTACGCGCAGTCCCACTCTATGAACGAGCAGGATTTGTCAAACAAGGCGAAACGTTTTTCGAAGCCGATATTGAACACTATTATATGGAATTATAAATGTTGAATTAGTTTATAAATCTTATCTGCCCGTCGCAGGAATTCCGGTACAGGAATAGAGCAAACATCCCCCTTTTTTGTTCTCATTACAGCAATATTGTCCAAGCGGATCTCCGAAATTGTCATCTCAATCACACCCGTGGTGGGCCCCTGGATATAAATGCGATCACCGGATGCCAGGTAACCTGATTCCAGTTTTATTTCAGCTACTTTCAGCCGGGTAAAGTAATTGGTTACTTTCCCAACATACTCTTTTGATTGTGTTGCAAGCGATCCATGCTTTTCAGTCCATTCCCCGAGTGTTTGTCCGAGGTAATACCCATCCCAGAAACCACGATTGTAAACAGATTTCAACATATCCAGCCATCTATCGATTTTTTCCCGGCTGTATGTTTCTTCTCGAATAGCATCAATTGCTTCACGATAACAGGAGACAACGGTTTTTACGTATTCCGGACTTCGCCCCCGGCCTTCTATTTTCAATATGGAGACACCAGCGCTGATAATTTTATCCAGAAATCCAATCGTACAAAGGTCTTTGGGTGACATGATATATTCATTGTCAACCACCAGCTCCACCTCTCCGTCGAAATCGGTCACCCGATATGGGCGGCGGCAAAGCTGGTAACACGATCCACGATTGGCTGAAGCGTTGTATTTATCGAGGCTCAGGTAGCATTTTCCGGAGACTGCCATGCAGAGCGCGCCATGCACGAAAACCTCTAATTGAACGAGATTTCCGGAAGGGCCCTTGATCTTTTGCTGCTTAATAGCTCGGGAAATAACTGCTACCTGCTCCAGGCTCAACTCCCGGGCGTTAACCATTACATCGGCAAACTGAGCCCAGTATTTTACAGCTTCCAGGTTTGTGATGTTGGTTTGGGTCGACATGTGAACCGGCATCCCTACCGTTTTGGCATACTGAATCACAGCCTGGTCGGAAGCAATTATGGCATTGATTCCATTTTTCATTGCCGAATCCACGATCCGTTTTATCTCTCTGATCTCCGAGTCGTAAATGACGGTATTTACTGTGAGATAGGTCTTTACGTTATGCTTCCGGCAAATCCTGGAGATCTTGACCAGGTCGCGAAGGGTAAAGTTGATGGATGACCGGGCTCGCATGTTAAGTATACCCACTCCGAAATAGACGGAATCAGCACCAGCCTGAATAGCAGCAGTCAGCGACTCCCAGCTTCCAACCGGAGCGGTGATTTCAGGGGATTTCAAATCGAATAGAATTTTTTTACAAAGGTATTGAATTTGAAATTTTGTTACATTTGTCTTTTCTTAAGATTATTGACCAAAAAAACGGATATAAGCATAATCAATGGACGAACAACACAAAACCAATATCGATGAGATCATCGAGAAAGCGACATTTGCTGCCGCGATATTCAATCAGTATGATCAGGAACAAACAGACCGAATCGTCAGAGCTGTTTACAAGGCAGGATTAAACAACCGGGTCAGGTTGGCCAAAATGGCGGCGGAAGAGTCGCAAATGGGCAATTGGAAAGACAAGGTGGTGAAAAACGCGATTGCCGCTCAGTTTGTATACGAAAATATAAAACACCAAAAAACAGTGGGAATCATCTCTGACGATGAGCGTTCAGGGATCATTGAGATTGCTCAGCCTATTGGGCCTATCCTGGCGGTAATCCCTGTAACCAATCCGACTTCGACTATCATATTCAAGATCCTGATTGCCCTGAAAACCAGAAACCCTGTCATCATAAGCCCTCATCGGAGAGCAACAAAAAGCTCCATAGAAGCGGCCCGTATTTGTTATGAAGCAGCCTTAAGTGAAGACGCACCGGAAGAATGCATCCAATGGACAACACACAAAACAAGGGAGGAGACCCAGTACCTGATGCAGCATCCGAAACTGGCATTGATCCTCGCCACAGGCGGAACCGGATTGGTTCATGAAGCATACAGTTCAGGGACACCTGCGCTGGGTGTGGGTGCAGGCAATGTACCGGTTTATATTGAAGAGACAGCGGACATTCCCTATGCGGTAGAACAGGTTATCCTGTCGAAAACATTTGACAACGGGACTATCTGTGCCAGTGAACAGGCGTTGGTGGTAGAGAAAAAGATATCCACTAAAGTTAAAAAGGAACTCGTTCGACAGAGAGCTTATTTTCTAAATCCAGAAGAGCACAAAGCGGTAGAGAAGGTCGCCTATTTCACAGGAACCAAATCGATGAGTGCGGAAATCGTGGGCCAATCGGTTGAAAAGATTGGTCAGATGGCGGGAATTGATGTTCCGGAAGGCATCCGGTTACTGATCGTTCCGTTGAAAAAAGTCGGATATGATGAACCTCTCTCTTCTGAAATCCTGGCCCCCATCCTTGCATTCTTTGAAACAGATGATTTCGAAGATTCCGTTCGGACATGTATCGATCTCAACTTCCACGGCGGCATAGGGCATTCCGCTTCTATCTTTTCCTACGACGAAGAGAAAATCAGGAAGTTTTCCGTCATGATGAACGCCGGCAGGATACTTGTCAATATGCCCTCTTCGCAGGGCGCTGTCGGATCTCTGTACAATACCCTGGAACCATCGTTTACACTAGGATGCGGAACATATGGGAAGAACATCACAACAGATAATGTATCAGCACATCACCTGCTGAACATCCAACGGATCACCAAACGACGCATGAATGAACGGATGCTCCAAATGGGTTTTGATATTTACATGGATGAATCGATCGATGCAGATACCCTGGAACAAGCATACAATAAGAACTACTAAAACTGAAAACCATGAGTTTGAAAACAGAATCCAATACCGATCAGGTGATCTGTCATCTCTCTGGCAGATTGGATACAATAATCTCACAAAATCTTGAACCAGAAATCAATAAATATACCGATCCGGGAAAGAAATTGATCTTTGACTTTTCACAGGTCGATTATATCTCCTCCACATTCCTGCGAATCTGCCTGATGAAATTCAAAGAACGAGGAAGCGAGAAATTCTGGATCCGCCACCCCAAACCGGATGTTAAGAAGGTATTTATGATTGCAGGATTGAATCGCCTTTTAAAAGACTAGATCCTGGATCCTCCACTCACCAGCTCACCATTTCATATAGGCTGCTTTATCCAGCTCGTTTATCGTCTTTATCGGTTTTGGGGGTTTTAAGTATTTGCCGAGGAAAGAGTAAATCTTCAGGCGTATCCCTTTGGCGGTCTTGGTGTCGATACGATCGAATGAATGACCTCCTTCCACCTCCTCAAAAATTTCATATTCAAACGTTTTTCCATCCGCTTTCAGTCCTTTGATCAGGTGCTCAACTTCCAGTACATTAACATCATCGTCGTTGGTGTTTGTATGGATCAGCAAGGGTGTTTTCAGTTTATGTGTATTCCAGGCGGGAGAGCGGCGTTTGTACTCCTCCACATTCTCCTGGGCTGTTTTCCCAAGATGATAATCGGCCGAATAGAGAGCTCGATAGTCATCGTCCTGATACCCCATCCGGGAGATCAGGTCGCTGACAGGAACACCGGCGAAACAGACGTTGTAGTGATTAGGATGGTTGAATACAGCCAACAGCGAGATCATTCCACCATGACTCCAGCCAAGGATTCCGATCCGGTTTTTGTCGACAATAGAATAGTTCTCCACCATATAATTCCGGCTCGCATCTGCATCTTCCACCTCCAGCCCGCCGTAGTCGATCCGCTCCCAGTATGATTTCCCATATCCGGTGCTACCCCGATATTCCGGTGCGATCACAATGTACCCCTGGGCCATCATTTCTCGAACGATATGTGCATAGTAAGTGGTAAAATCGCCATGAACGCCTCCATGCGGAAAGACCAGCAAAGGGTATTTTTTACTGCCATCAATTCCTTTCGGGACAAGTACATAAGCGTAGAATTTAATTGGATTCTTCACCCCCATGGCGGTCTCATTTGTTACTGTCTCCTGGTTGATGGGAGGTCCCGTGATATACACTTTGTCAATGAACGCAACGTCGCCAACACGGTTGTACCAGCGAATGTCGTCGACGGCTTTTCGCACACGATCAATATCAAAAGAGAGATCCCGGAGATCTGATTTCAACTCTATGATCTCTTCCTGAACGATTGAATTGTCGTTCTGAGCTAATGAGAAAAGACTCCAGCTACATGCCAGGAGAAGAAAAACGAAGTTCTTTTTCATAATGAGAAGGTATTAACAACGGATTACACAGATAAAAGTAGAAATAATCTGCAGAAAAGAAAAATCTTACCTTTGCAAAAAACTAAAAAAAACATAAAATGAAAATGAGAACGATAACAATCGCGGTTCTGGCTCTGGCCATTTTTGGATTATCAGGATGCGGAAACAACCAGTTGAAAGAGGATGTTGCTCCACTGGGTGCGGCCATGTGCAAGTTCATTGAGATCCAGAATAATCTGAGAGCAGCTAATGAAGAAGGTGATTCCCTGAACATCCATAAATATGAAGCCGAAAAACATCAGATAACAGTTGAAATGACTATTCTCAACAAAGAATTTCAGGATAAATATGGTGATAAGATCTCGGACCAGGAATTTGGGAAGAAATTCAAAAAAGAGATGAACAAAGCCCTGATCGATTGCCCGCACCTCTCTGTGGAAGACCGTGAAAGGATGGAAGCAGAGCTCAATGAATAATTGAGACAACTAAAAAGAGAAAGGAAATTTTAGAACAGGAGAAAAAGAGAGTAGTCGAGAAGTCTAAATAATATAGGATGATATGTCAAACATCATTGCAGTCATATTCGATTTCGATGACACATTGGTACCTGATTCCACAAATTTATTACTTGAAAAATTTGGGGTAGACACAAACCAATTTTGGAAGGATACCTACACAAAATTAGTTACAAAGGGATACGATCCGACCTTAGCTTACATCAAGCTTTTACTCGATTTAGTGGGAGAAGGGAAACCGTTAGGGGAGTTGAATAATCAACAGCTGAACGAATTTGGCGCAACACTTGATTCACTATTTTACCCCGGCATTCCCGAACTGTTCGATGATCTAAAAACGATTGTCAAAGAGATCAACGAACTCATAGCTATTGAATTCTATATTATTTCAGGCGGACTACATGCAATTATCAGCGGAAGTAGTATTGTAAATGATTATTTCTATGGGTTTTATGGATGTATGTTGGATGAAGAGGGAGATCCACCCATTCTTTCAGGCATTAAACGCGCAATAACCTATACAGAGAAAACCCGATATATTTTCGAAATCAATAAAGGAATTCGTTATCGTGATGCATTGGTTGATCCATTTGCGATAAACACGTTTATTCCACCAAGCGAACGAAGGATTCCGATTGAGAATATGATTTACCTTGGCGATGGATATAACGATGTCCCCTGTTTTTCTCTCTTAGCCGCCCACAAAGCGTCAAGTTTTGGGGTTTTCAGTCCTGAAGACAACAAAAGAGCCCAGCACTCTTACATAAACATGGTTCAATACCATCGGGTTCAAAGCATCCATGCCCCTAATTTTGAGGAAGATCAAGATTTAGGATCATTGATAAGAATGGCTGTATCAACATTGGCCAGCTCGATTTCATTACGCCTTCAAACCGGTTATATTCGATAATAAAAAAACCTGGATTTCGCTACCTCGTAGTTTCTATTCCCAACTCGTTTAGCTTTTCGTTACTGAGTGCAGAGGGGGAGTCGATCATCACATCTCTTCCTGCATTGTTTTTCGGAAAGGCGATAAAATCACGGATGGATTCGCCTCGGCCGAATAAAGTGACCCATCGGTCGAAGCCGAAAGCGATACCCCCATGAGGAGGAGCACCGTATTCAAAGGCATTCATCAGAAATCCGAACTGTGCGGTTGCCTCTTCATCGGAGAAACCAAGCACCTTGAACAGCTGTTGCTGAAGCTCTTTATTGTGAATTCTGACCGAACCCCCACCGATCTCAACACCGTTGATAACCAAATCGTAGGCATTGGCCCGTACTGAAACAGGATCGGATTCAAGAATTGGAATATCTTCCTCTTTGGGTGACGTAAACGGGTGATGTTTTGCATGATATCGCTGGCTCTCTTCATCCCATTCCAACAAGGGAAAGTCGACGATCCAAAGTGGCTTGAACTCACCCGAAGTCATCAGGTTTAACCGTTTCCCCATCTCCAATCGCAAATCGCTCATCGAAGATCGGATTTGATCTGGATCACCGGCCAGGATCAGGATCAGATCACCTGGTTTGGCCTGGAATTCATCCAGCACCTGTTTCATATCTTCCGGAGAATAGAATTTATCGACGGATGATTTGATCGATCCATCGGGATTGTATTTGATATAGACCAAACCGGTAGCGCCTACCTGAGGTTTTCTAACGAAATCGGTTAATGCATCCAGCTGCTTGCGGGAGTATTCCCCACATCCTTCTGCTTTTATGCCAACAACCAAGCCGGCATCGTCAACTACCCTGAATCCTTTTCCCTTCATCAGGGTATTCAGCTCAATAAAGGTCATCCCGAAGCGAATATCAGGCTTGTCGGAGCCATATAATTTCAGGGCTTCCTCATAAGGTAACTGCGGAAAATCAGCAACATCCACATCAAGGATCGTTTTGAACAGGTGTGTGGCCAGCCCTTCAAACGTGTTCAGGATATCATCCTGGTTTACAAACGACATTTCACAATCGATCTGGGTAAATTCAGGTTGGCGGTCAGCGCGCAGGTCTTCATCCCTGAAGCACCTGACGATCTGGAAATAGCGGTCATACCCGGCAACCATCAGCAATTGTTTGAAGGTTTGGGGAGATTGTGGAAGCGCATAAAACTCCCCTTCATTCATCCGGGAGGGAACCACATAATCACGGGCTCCTTCCGGTGTGGATTTGATTAAAAAAGGTGTTTCTATTTCAATAAAATTTTTGGAATTCAAGTAATTGCGGACCTCAATTGCCATCCTGTGCCGGAGCAACATATTCCTTTTATTCTCATCCCTGCGGAGATCGAGATACCGATATTTCATCCGGAGCTCTTCCCCGCCGTCGGTATGATCTTCAATTGTAAAAGGAGGGACTTTGGAAGTGTTTAAAATGGTCAGCTTTTCAACGAGAATTTCGATATCACCAGTCGGAATTTTCGGATTTTTATTGGAACGTTCTGCCACTTTTCCCTGAATACAGACCACAAATTCACGTCCTAACTTCCGGGCATCCCCACAAAGAGAGGCGTTTAGCTCCATATTGAATACAAGTTGTGTGATCCCGTAACGGTCACGCAGGTCGATGAAGGTCAATCCACCCATTTCCCGGTTTCGTTGTATCCATCCGCAAAGAGAAACGTTCTGACCGGTTTGGGATATGCGGAGCTCTCCACAGGTATGAGTTCGAAGCATGGTGAAATCTTTGATTAACAGGTTGCAAAAATACGAAATAGCGAAGTAGTGAGGTAGCGAGAAGTGAAAATTTCGTTACTTCGCCTTTTCGCTACCTCGCTATTTCTATACGTATTCCTTCTGAATGTGCCGAGAACTCCGGAGCATACATGCATTGAACCGTGGTGATTCCATTAGAGAAGTTTCCGGCATTATTTATCACAAGCGGATATTCAAACACATAGGTTCCTTTGGGCAGATTGTCAAAGAAGAAGTTTGTCGCCACATCAGTTGTCGACTGGTAATAGCCCAGCCCATCCTGGTATCGGTAGCCGGAAAGTGATGAACTGGTGAACTGGCGAGTTGGTAAGTTAGTGGGGCTTAGGGGCTCCAGGCCGGATGCCCGCATGGCTTTCAGATGCACAAACTCCATGTTTCGATCTATCGTTAATATGATTCTGACAATAAGCTTATCACCAACTTGAAGAGATGTTGGATATTGGATGTTGGATATTGGATCTGGTATCTGGTATCCGGCATCCGGTATCTTTTCTAATACTGGACCGGATTCAGTGTTCTTCTCAAGAAATAATTGTTGCTCAACCGTTAATGGTGTTTCATGTGGGGTAATCTTGTCGAGGTTTTCGAAATACTGCCAGTACAATCCGCCCCAGGCAATACCATTCGTTACTTTTGTAATCTGAATGGTACTCATATCCGGCTTGATTTGATCTCCCATCCACGACATCTTAAAATATCCGGTTCCAGCTTCTGGTTGAGAATTACTCAGTTTCGCTGGATCAATCTTCAGATCCCCAAGAGTAATGGATACCTGGGGATTGTTAGCCAGCAGATCAGTACCTCTCAAGAGCAGTGCATAACAGGCATCCACCGTGGCCTGTCTGGTTCGCCACATCTGGGTTTGTTTCTGTTTCAACAGCCAGATCT
>JACKQG010001722.1_pt1 | contig 29620 bp, 23 predicted proteins | sample 8237621 | NCBI WGS metagenome assembly JACKQG01 (sample SAMN15677084, study PRJNA649215) | marine metagenome | biome: marine; feature: Black Sea; material: saline water; isolation source: suspended particulate matter (SPM) from the Black Sea western gyre | collected 2013-06-09/2013-06-10 | depth... | reverse complement strand
ACAATCATTTTCTGAATCTGCTTTGCCACGTTAAAGGCGGTCTGTTTATCCGTGTCGGGTAGAATGATGACAAATTCCTCGCCCCCATAACGTGCGGCTAACTCCCCACCTCGACGTGCTAATTGGGACAATTCCGAGGCGATTCTCTGCAGGCAATTATCACCTGCCAGATGCCCATAGTGGTCGTTAAAGCTTTTGAAGTGGTCGATGTCGAGCATAATAACCGCCAGCGGGGTGCCACTACGCTGGCCTCGGTTCCATTCCTGGTTGAGCAGAGTATCAAAATGGCGGCGGTTACTGATGTTGGTCAGGCCATCCGTATTACTCTGTATCTGCAGCAGTCTGTTGGCTTCAGATAATTCCTGTGTTCGAACCTTAATGATCTGTTCCAGTTCGAGGTTGCGCTGTTGCAGACGCGACATCGGATACACTTCGCCATCCTGAGCCAGACCATAGGGGATCGAGATGCCGCTGTGTACGATTTTCCAGGCGCTCTTTTCGAGCCGGAAAATCAGTACCAGGCGGGCGGTTTCTTGGGACAGGATATCTTCGGGGGACGGCAGGTGAATGTGGAAAAATGCGCTAACGGCAACAATATTTTCAGCAAGATCCTGGAGTGACAAATCCAGCATTTCAATTTCAATGCGTCCAGGTATTTGTGCGAAGTCCTGCCGGGTAATCCGTATCCACTCCGATTTATCGGTAACAAGAACATCACTGCTGCCAGCGTAACCACTAAAGTTATCGCTAAAGTGTGCGGTTAATCGATCGTCACGCGCAGCGTACATTTCGATGTATTCGTCAAATAAAGAACGAATCAGATGGTGGCGTTCAGCACGTACAGGTCCGGCACTATTAGTAAAGTGCGGGACTATTTTGTGTAGTTTACTCATGGGAGAGTTACCTGATGAGGCCCCGCATCTCGATGCAGGGCCTCATATGACTCAATTACCGCACCTTAACCTTAATCAATTCCTCACCATCCGGATCAACCACATGCACCGCGCAGGCGATACAGGGATCGTAGCTGTGGATGGTGCGTAGAATTTCTATCGGTTGCTTCGGATCGTGCAGCTGATGGTTGTCGGTTAACGCGGCTTCGTACGGGCCATCGTTGCCTTCGGCATCACGCGGGCCGGCATTCCAGGTGGACGGTACCACGGCCTGATAGTTATCGATTTTCTGATCCTTGATCACGATATAGTGTGCGAGTGCGCCACGTGGCGCTTCCATAAAACCTACACCGCGTGCTTCTTTCGGCCAGGTCGATGGATCCCATTTTTCATTGTTGTGCACACTCAGATCACCAGCCTTGATATTGCCGATCAGGTTGTCCAGCCAGGTGTGCATCTGATCGCCAATCAGTTTGGTTTCGAGGGTACGCGCGGCGGTCCTTCCGAGGGTGGAAAACATCGCTTCGAGTGGTACGTCGAGTTGTTTTAACACGGAACCGGCCAGTTCGATGGTGGGCTCATGGCCGCTGGCATACAGCATCAGTACCCGTGCCAGTGGGCCGACTTCCATCGGCTGGCCTTTCCAGCGCGGTGATTTCAACCACGAGTAACTGTTCTGAATATCGAGAAAATCATACGGCGGTTTGGGGCCGGAGTAGTTAAGTTTGGTCTCACCATCGTAAGGGTGTAGCCCGGCCTGTTTTCCAGCGCTGTAATCGTAATAGGAATGGGCAATGAATTCCTTGATCTGTTCCGGATCGTTCAGATCAACCGGGTGGATCTTGCTCAGGTCACGATCGAGGATCGCTCCGCTCGGGATAAAGTAGCTGGACGGGTCATCCATGCCTTTTTCCGGCATGTCACCGAAGGTCATGAAGTTACGCACACCGCAGCCGCGCTTGAACCAGTCTTTATAGAAACTGGCAATCGCGATGGTATCCGGTACATACACGTTATCGACAAAATCCATCATCTGATTGATGACGCTGCGGATTTCCTGCAGGCCGAGAATATTCAGCGCCGTCGCACCCATATCACCGCTTACCCCGCTGATGGGTGAGGGCGAGCCGCCGACCAGAAAATTGGGATGCGGATTCTTGCCACCGAAGATGGTATGGATCTTGACGACATCACGTTGCCAGGACAGGGCTTCCAGATAATGGGCCACAGCCATCAGGTTGGCTTCGGGCGGTAGTTTATAGGCCGGGTGCCCCCAGTAACCGTTGGTGAAAATACCCAGTTGTCCGGACTCGACGAACACCTTGATCTTTTTCTGCACATCGGCGAAATAGCCGGGTGAAGATTTCGGCCATTTGGAGAGTGACTGCGCGAGTGCTGAAGTGGCTTTCGGATCGGCTTTGAGAGCCGACACGACGTCGACCCAGTCGAGTGCATGCAGATGATAAAAATGCATCACGTGGTCATGCACGTACTGGGCGGCGATCATCAGGTTACGGATCAGCTGTGCATTCGGTGGGATTTTATAATCCAGTGCATTCTCTACACTGCGTACCGAGGCGATGCCATGCACCAGTGTGCACACGCCGCAGATACGCTGTGCATAAGCCCAGGCATCGCGTGGATCACGTCCTTTCAGAATGATTTCAATACCGCGCACCATGGTGCCGGCGCTGGAGGCACCGATGATATTGCCCTGGGCATCGGTTTCTGCTTCGATACGCAAATGCCCTTCGATACGGGTGACAGGGTCAACTACTACACGTTCGCTCATGACTTTTTCTCCTTCAACAGGTGGTTGGCGAGCAGTTCTGTTAGCCCCATCACCTCAATATTCATGTTGTTTTCTTCGATGCCTTCTTCCAGCGTGTTGCGGCAGGTTGCACACATGGTGACCACCGTGGTGACATCCAGTTCGTCGATCTGTTTCTTTTTACGATTGAATACCTTCTTCACCAGTGGCTCGGCGCTTTCGATGGTATTCATGCCACCACCACCGCCGCAGCACCAGTTACAGGACTGGTTGTCGGTCATCTCGATAAAGTTGGAGGTCACCATATTCAGCAGATTACGCTGCGGCTGGTTAACCCCACCGCGTCGTGCGGCCTGGCAGGGATCGTGGAAAGTAATACGCTCTGATTCCAGGCCGGTGGTTTTGAGGCGGCCTTCTTTTCTCAGATTGTCGAGCACTTCGATGATGTGAAATACCTTAAACGGGTAAGGGCGACCGATCACATTCGGGCCTTCCCAGCGGATCGCCATATAGGCATGACCGCATTCCGGGCTGATCACATTTTTGATATGCAGTTGCTCGGCGGCCTTGACGATACGGTTGATCATCTGTGCTTCTATCTCGGAAGCACCCATGTGCATACCGGGGTTGCCGGCTTCATAAGCATCGGAGCTGAAGGTCCAGCTGACACCGGCTTCCTTGAAAATCTGTGCCAGAGCACCGATGATTTCATTGAACTGCATGACTTCGGCCGAGGATAGCAGCAGCAGATAATCCACATTCGGTTCATCGATGTTGATCTTGATACCGGTCTCTTTTTCTGCGGCCTGTATCATCGCTTCCAGCGTCTTTAATGGAAAGCCCATCACGCTGCCTTTTTCGAGTGTACGCACGGCGGCGGCCTGTAAAGATTTAGGTGCCAGTCCGGCCGCAGTTAAGCCTTCACGCATGCGCCGGATCATGTACACGATATCGTTGCCGACCGGACACACCATGGTGCAGCGTCCACAGGTGGTGCAGCTTTCAAACGCCAGCTCGACATTATCCTTTAGATCCTGTCCGGTGACCGGCTTGCTCAGGCCGAGCAGTTTTTTGGCCTTGCCAACCAGAGTGAACTCCTGCTCCCAGATTCTGCGCATCGGCTCGACCCGACGGATCGGGGTGTATTTTGGATTGCCGGTTTCGGTGTAGAAAATACACGCCTGCGCGCACAGTCCACAGCTGGTGCAGCTGGAAAAATAAGCGGCGATTGGCGCATCGATAACTTTTTTTAAGACGTTGATGCCCTGTTGAAATGAAGTGCTCATGAACGAACCCCCCTGCGGCCCTGATTCGATCCGGTGTACCAGCGAGCCATGGTAAAAGTGACGACGTGGGTGAGTTTACTGATCGGAATTGCGATCATTAACAGTTCCACCGATAGAATATGTACCGCCAGCATCGTGGTGTAATCCAAACCGAGCCGGTGGAACGCCATGTAGCCGGTAACCAGCGGCAGGAAGGTGACCAGCCATGCCAGATAATCGGACATTTTACTCAGGATGCGCCGCGCTGGATCATAGAAACGTGCGACCAGGGTGTACAGCATCCCGGCAATACTGAGTACCGTGAAAAAGTCGATGATATAGTTAGGCCAGCCTCCCCAGAAGATGCCGAATACATCGCGGAACAGGTGCGTATGCGGGATGAAGAAGAAGATCACCACCAGCAGACCGATATGGAAAATATAGGAAGCGGTAATGTATTTCCAGTGTCTCACTTCGGGCAGTGAGCGTTTCAATATCATCAGCCAGCCATCACGTACACCGCTATCGCGTACTTCGGCCAGCTCTTCAGGACGTCCGAGTGAGAGTATCTCGATGACTCGTATCGATAGTCCAAAAAACATGATGGCCGTGGCATACGCCAGACCGGGGCCTCTGGCCCAGTTTAGTAATTCAATCTCATTCATGATTTGCCTCCCATATCTTCGAGGGTTACTGGCTGATGGTCTTTTTCGGCATCCGCTTTGCTACTTTTATTCAGGTAGGCGGATGCAAGGCCGGCGGCGGCACCAGCGGCGAGCGCTGCTGTGGCCCATTGTCCGGGGCTGTTAGTGCCGGTCGAAAGTGCTTTGTAAAACCCACCCGCATCCCAGAAATCCGGCTCGGAACAGCCAAGACAGCCGTGCCCCGACTGGATTGGAAAGGAAGTACCGTTATTCCATTTAACGGTCGCGCAGGCATTGTGCGTAATCGGTCCCTTACAGCCGAGCTCATACAGGCACCAGCCTTTACGCGCGCCTTCGTCATCAAAGCTTTTGGCGAACTGACCACGATCGTAATAGGGGCGGCGATAGCAGCGGTCATGGATAGAGTCACCATAGAAGGCTTTAGGTCGGCCCATGCTGTCCAGTTCCGGAATACCGAAGGTCAGCACGTGTGCCAGTACGCCGGTCATCACCACTGGAATCGGCGGGCAACCGGGAATATTGATGATGGGTTTGTCGTGCACGATATCGGATACGGAAACCGCTCCGGTTGGATTCGGTGAAGCCTTGGGCAGGCCGCCAAAGGTGGCACAGCTACCGACTGCGACAATCGCGGCGGCATCCTTTGCCACCTGCTGTAGCATATCCAGATTAGTCATACCGGCGATGGTTGAATACACCCCGTCATCTTTGATGGGAATCGAGCCATCTACGATCAGAATGTACTTACCCTGGTTATCATGCATCGCCTGTTCGCGCGCCTGTTCCGCCGCATGCCCGGAGGCCGCCTGCAGGGTATGGTGATAATCGAGCGAGACGAAATCGAAGATCAGGCTTTCCAGGCTGGGTTTATGTGAGCGGGTGATGGATTCTGTGCAACCGGTGCATTCCTGGAACGATAACCAGATCACCGACTGACGTTTTACCGTTACCAGCTTCTCTGCCATCACCGCAGCCTGGGCCGGGGACAGAGCCATCACCGAGCCGATACTGGTGCAGAATTTCAGAAAGGTTCGCCGTGAGATACCGAGTCGTTCCAGTTCACCGGCTAACAGATTGTTTTTATTTGTCATACCTGTTCTCCTGTTTCGTCAATTGTTTCAATATTATTGTTAGTGAGTATTTTTTAACCTGCTGAGTGCCTGCTGCATATCTGCAGGATGACTTTTTATGATCTGCGGTACTGAGCAAATTTCGATCAGTTCTGCGATCAGGTGCTGATCGGCTGTATAGTGCCGAATCCACCATATCCCGCTGTAGGCGGTTTCAAAGATGCGACTTTCACCGATGGTGGTCAGGGTGATGTCAACTTCGCCCTTGCCCAGCTGAGTCTCCAACTGTTGCTTATCACTGCTACTCATGGGCAGACTGGTGAGATCTATAACCTCAGTTTTTCCAGATTCAATGAGTTGTTGCAGGTGCCCGGCCAGTTCATGCAGAACGGCCTGTGCCATCCCGGTCGAGGGCGCAGCGATTTCAATCGGGAGGTTTAATGGCGTTTTCATGCCTGCCATTTCTGTAGCAGTTCGTGAACATGCTGACAGGCCACAGGTATAGCCTGCCTGACGGGTTCGGTAGGGGCTTCGCCCCAGTCCAGGATATCGGGTTGTATGCCAATCAGGGCGCGTTTTGCTGGCAGCCGGCCACTTAACATCGCGATCGACATCACATCGACCAGACCCACTTCATGCACACTTTTTTTATTACCGGTGCTGATAAAGTGGTCCATCTGTTCGTTTTCAAACACCTGTACGGTGCCGGGTTTACTGTTGATTTCGGAGGCGTCGATGACGATAAACTGCTGACAGTCTTCGATCGGGCTGGCGAGGGTGAAACTTAAGGTGCCACCGTCGAGAAACTCAATATTTCCCAGCAAAAGCTGGCTATCGGCCAGTTCACGCATTACGTGAATACCGATGCCTTCATCCGTCAGCAGGGTATTGCCAATGCCTAAAATCAGCGTTTTCGGACTTTTGTGGGGAGAGATAGTTAACATATAATCAAATACTTAATTAGTGAAATGAATAATAGTCGAGCTAATAAAAATTGGTTTGATGTGGATCAAGATGTGATGGAGTTGTATCAGTTAGATTATGCAGCTGAATCAATTAAAAGGGTTTTTATCAATGTGTCTGGGTATTCCGATGCGGGTCAAACAGATCGATCGTTTTAACGCGATCTGTGAAGCGAGAGGCGAGGAGCGAACGGTCAGTCTGTTTCTGATGCTGGAGGACGATGTGCAGGTAGGCGATATCCTGATGATTTCTGTCGGTAATGCGATACAAAAAATGACTGAGCAGGAAGCTGCGCTGGCCTGGGAAATGTACGATGAGATCCTGCAGGCGGGATCTGTTTAAAGTCCGCTCGGGTGGAAAGTGACGCTTAACTTAGAGAAGCTCTGAATAATTCATGCGTAAATTCTCAGAGCCCGGAATTCGAAAAATGTGATGTTCGAGTTCCTCATAAAATCAATGACTTGTTGTCATTTTCGAATAAAAGGCATGTCACGAAGGTTTTCAAGGGCACCAGCAACACGAAGGTTTTATATGCATTATTTTGTTTGCTTCGTGTCCATCGTGAGCTTCGTGGTAGAAAGGTTTTTATCACCTGTCCCAGCAATCAAACTGATGACGCAAGTTACCAAACTGTGCACTGGATACCGGCTAAGATCATGCCGGTATGACGAGACTTCATGCGTGAATTCTCAGAGCCCGGAATTCGAAAAATGTGATGTTCGAGTTCCTCATAAAATCAATGACTTGTTGTCATTTTCGAATAAAAGGCATGTCACGAAGGTTTTCAAGGGCACCAGCAACACGAAGGTTTTATATGCATTATTTTGTTTGCTTCGTGTCCATCGTGAGCTTCGTGGTAGAAAGGTTTTTATCACCTGTCCCAGCAATCAAACTGATGACGCAAGTTACCAAACTGTGCACTGGATACCGGCTAAGATCATGCCGGTATGACGAGACTTCAGATTTCAGTGATACCCGGTTTTAGTTTTTTCGCGCTGTAAAATTTGAGCCAGAGTACCGATATCAGGCTGAGCAGCAGAAAAGGAACCACACTGATATTCACCATACGCCAGCCCAGCTGGTATTGCAGGACTCCGGCCCCGAGCGAGGCGAAGGTTACCGTGGTAAATACGATAAAATCATTCATCGCCTGGGTTTTGGCTTTTTCAGCTTCGTTGTAGGTTCTGGTCAGCAACGTGGTTCCACCGATAAACATAAAGTTCCAGCCCAGCCCGAGCATAAACAGCGCAAACCAGAAGTGCCAGAGTGTGGTACCAAACAGGTTGATCGCGATACAGCCGAGCATCAGCAGGCCACCACTGAAGATGATACTTTCCACCCCGAAACGGTTAATCAGATGGCCGGTGAAGAACGACGGTGCAAACATGCCTAGCACATGCCACTGGATCACGAACGCAACATCGCTAAATGGCAGGTGTTCATGCTTCATCGCGAGTGGGGTTGCGGTCATTAACAGCGACATCATGCTGAAGCCGATTGCGGCTGACAGCAGGGCGACTATAAAAACCGGCTGTACGGCTATCTGCTTCAATGTGCGCGCATAGGCATCCAGCGCGCGGTTAATCGGCTTTGGCAGATCCATCCATAAAATATTGATCAGGTTGAGTGCATACAATATCCAGACCGCGATAAAACTGCCGAGATAGGCTGTATCAAACATATCCTTGCTCAGGTTGGCCAGATTCGGCCCAATAAAGGCGGCCAGTACACCGCCTGCGAGGACGTAAGAAATGGCGGTGTTGGCATGTTCCGGTGCGGAAACCTCTGTTGCCACAAAGCGGAAGTAATTGCCGAAGCCGGTGTAAACGCCGAACAGCAATGTGGCCAGGCAGAACAGTATGAAAGAGTGTTGCATGATCGCAATGATCGCGGCAAAGCTACCCGCAAAACCGATCACTGAGCTGAAGATAAAGCCTTTTTTACGCCCCACACGATTCATCAGCAGTGAGGCTGGAATACTGGTCAGCATGGTGGCGAAAAACTGGAGCGCAAGCGGTAGCGTCGCGAGAGCCTTGTTGTCAGCCAGCTCAAAGCCGATGATCGCGGATGCGGTAATCAGCAGCGTATTAACCGACATCATCAGCGCCTGCGCGAGCGCAAGCTGTACCACGTTTTTGCTGACGCCGGTAATTTTCATTAGGCTGGAATCATTTTAGATTGGCCTGCTGTAGCATCTTCCACGCCGCCATCACCCGGGTTTCGACCTTGTGGCGATTATTGAGCTGTAGCTCGGGCGGAACCTTATCCGGTGACATGACCTGTTTTGGCAAGCCTTTGGGGAATTCAGCGGTATGGTCGAAAAACAGATAGCCATTCACCGGAATCCCCCCCAGACAGGCTGAAATCGCCTTAATCTGATAGTTCAGTTCAAACAGCGGGTTTTTGAACGGGTAGCTTTTTAGCCCCAGCATCTGAGTCCATTCAGCGATGTTTTCTGAACAGAATATCCGGCCGGGATATTTTTTATAGATAATCAGGGTGAGGCCATCATGCCGTAATAGCAGTCTTTCGATGCTGAAATCATGTCCCAGATGAGCTGGACATTCGATATTGTTAAGCTGTTCCAGTCCGAGGTTATTGAGGCAGTATCGAGTACGTAAATTAAGCCAGGATTGCCTGATCTGAGCACGGTTCAGATAGAGGATAAAGGCTATCGCCAGCAGGGTGATGGCAAATATCGGTTCGACACGGGTCATTAATTGAGTGTTTACATGAGAAATATCATTCATGGTTTTGATATATAATGAAAATTATCCGGAATTAATTTAGTCTTGTACGCCTAGAATCGCGCATTTTACATTATTCCACTCAAACATCTTTAAGGAATTGTTATGTCTGTTAAACCACTAAGCCAAAATGTCGAGGCCGAGGAGCCACGGGTTGAACTGGAAGCCGTGCCGGAGCAGGAATTTGATCTTGAGGATCATCAGTATTATCTAAATCGTGAGTTTTCCTGGCTGGAGTTTAATCGTCGAGTACTGGCGGAAGCTGAAAACCCGAAAAACCGCCTGCTTGAGCGGCTTAAATTTCTGGCCATTGTCAGCTCTAATATCGATGAATTCTTTATGAAGCGCATCGGTGGGCTGAAACAGCAGCAGGGCGCACGAATCCAGTCACTGTCGATCGACGGACGTACTCCCGAGCAACAGATCATACGTTCCTATGAGATCGTCACCGAGCTGGAAGACAAGATTTATAGCCTGTATGCCGAATTACGTCAGCTATTGCTGGAGCATGAGGTCGTTATCTGTAATTACGCCGATCTGAGTGTCGAAGAACAGGCGCAGTTACGCGAATATTATCTACGCAACATCTTCCCACTGGTGACCCCACAATCGGTTGATCCAGCGCATCCATTTCCATTCATCTCCAATTTTTCACTCAATCTGCTGGTCACTCTGCGCTACCGTGAAGATCTGGAAAATTTGCTGGCGCGGGTTAAGGTGCCGAGTGGTGGTTCCGGTATCCAGCGCTTTATCCAGCTCGGCGAAAGTCACAAATACGTGTTGCTGGAAGATGTGATGTCGAACAATCTGGACCTGCTATTTCCCAAAATGAAAGTGGTCGCCTGTGAAACCTTTCGCGTTATCCGTAACATCAATGTCGGAACCTCGCGTGAAAAAGCGGATGATTTGCTGGCCAGTATCGAGTCTGAAGTGCGTAACCGGAAGTTTGCTACGGTGGTCAGACTCACCGTTAACGAAGGTATGGATCCGGTCAGACGCGGTATGTTGACCGCTGAAATCGGCCTCAACGATGAACGTGACACCTTCAGCAGCAGTGGAATGCTGTCAATGCGCGACCTGTGGGAAATTGTCGGCATCAATAAACCGGAGCTGCATGACGAACCGCATCGCCCGATCGATCATGTGAAACTACGCGTGGCGCAGAACATCTTTCATGCTATCCGTGATGCGGGGAGTTTATTTCTGCAGCACCCCTACGAATCATTTGGTACCAGCGTTACGCGTTTTGTGAAAGAGGCGAGTTCCGATCCGAAGGTGCATGCGATCAAGATGACGCTGTACCGGACTTCGCAGGACAGCAAGATTATCGATTATCTGATCAGTGCTGCGCAGAATGGCAAGCAGGTGGCGGTAGTGGTTGAACTGCAGGCACGCTTCGATGAAGTCGCCAATATACGCTGGGCCAGTCGGCTGGAAGAAGCGGGTATCCATGTAACCTATGGCGTAGTTGGCCTGAAAACGCATTGCAAGGTCGTGCTGGTGGTGCGTAAGGATTACTCCGGCTTGCGCCGTTATGCCCATCTCGGTACCGGCAATTACCATGCAGGGACTGCGCGGCTGTATACCGATGTCGGGATACTCACCTGCAACGAAGAAATCGGACGTGACTTAACCGAACTGTTTAACTTTTTAACCACCGGTTTTACCCCCAAGCGTAACTACCTGAAAATTCTGCCGGCTCCCAAGGTATTGAAGCTGGCCCTGATCGGCAAGATTCAGCGTGAAGTACGCCATCATAAGAATAAGACCCAGGGCCTGATCCGCTTCAAGGCCAATGCGCTGGAAGACAAGGAAATCTGTCAGGAGCTTTACCGCGCGTCACAGGCCGGGGTTAAAATCGAACTGATCATCCGTGATACCTGTCGTATTCGTCCCGGCATCAAGGGCCTGTCGGACAATATTTCGGTTATTAGCATTGTCGGACGATTTCTTGAACATAGCCGGATCTTTTATTTCCGAAATGGCGGTGAAGAAGAATTTTATATCGGCTCCGCCGACCTGATGACGCGAAATCTGGAATTCCGGGTCGAAGTGTTAACCCCGATCGAAGATGAAAGCCATCGTGATGAATGCCGCACCATTCTTAATGCCTGCCTGAACGACTCCTGCTCAGCCTGGGAGTTACAGCAGGATGGCAGTTATATTCAACGTAAATCGGAAGCGGAAGATGTGCTGTGTGCACAGGCCAAGATGATTATTCTGGCAGAAGAGCGCAGCAAATACGCGCGTGCGCATAAAAAAATCAATTATAAAAGCAGCCATCGAAAGAACCGCAACCGCTAGACAGGTAATGCCATGATTAATACCAAACGTCAGTTAGCCGCAATCGATCTCGGCTCTAACAGTTTTCATATGGTGGTTGCCCGGCTGGAAAATAATCAGCCGCATACCATCGATGCGATCAAGGAGATGGTGCGCCTGGCCGCTGGTCTGAATCATCGCAATGTACTGTCGGAAGAAAAGATTGTAGAAGCGCTGGAGTGCCTGAGTCGCTTCGGTCAGCGTATCAAGGATCTTCCTGCGCAGAATGTGATGGCAGTTGGCACCAACACTCTGCGTATGGCACGCAACTCGGCTTCGTTTCTGGCGCGTGCGGAACAGGCGCTCGGCTTCCCAATCAATATCGTGGCTGGTCAGGAAGAAGCCCGTCTGGTCTATCAGGGGGTTGCGCACAGTCTGGCACAGACTGAAAGCAATCGACTGGTGATCGATATCGGTGGCGGCAGTACCGAGTTTATCATCGGCAAGGCGTATAACCCGATCATGATGGAAAGCCTCAACATGGGCTGTGTCAATTTCACTAATCGCTGGTTTGAAACCGGTGAAATCAGCGCAGCCCGGATTCAGCGTGCGATTATCCATGCGCGCCGCAAACTGGAATGGATCAGCGATGAATATCGGCAGATGGGCTGGCAGGAATGTATCGGTTCATCCGGAACGATCAAAACCATCTCCAGTATTCTAAGTGAAAACTACCATACCGACGGCACCATCGATTATGCCGGTCTGAAACAGCTCAGTGAGCTTTTCATCACGGCGGGGAATATCAATCATATCATTCTGCCCGGCCTGTCCGAAACCCGTGCGCCGGTGATTGTCGGTGGCTTATGTGTGCTGATGGGCGCGTTTGAAGAGTTACAGATCGACAGGATGCAGGCATCCGATGGCGCGCTACGCGAAGGTCTGCTGAACGACATGATCGAATCATCACAGGGGCGCGATATTCGTATGGATACGGTGAGCAGTTTTCAATTACGCTATCGGGTCGATACCGCGCAGTCGGCGCGCACCTGTAATACCGCATTGCATATGTATGACCAGCTTAATCTGGGGGAAGAAAATGACCTGCGCCTGATCCTGCAGTGGGCCAGTAAACTGCATGAAATCGGATTATCGATTTCACACAGCAATTATCCCGAACACAGCGGCTATCTCGTCGAACAGTCGGATATGCCTGGATTTTCACGCGAATTACAGAACACCCTGGGTCTGTTACTGAGGCTGCAGCGCGGTAAGATGAAGATGAACCTGATCGAAGAATCACCACGTCTGCATAAGGATATAGTTCCGATCATCATAATGTTAAGACTGGCGATCAGCCTCGAACGCAGCCGCGACTGGGATGCGTCACGTCAGGTCAGGATCAAGCTCAAGAAAAACACCTTCAAGCTCAAATTCCCTCCGGGCTATCTGGAAAATCACCCGCTCACTCAGGCCGACCTGACCTCGGAAAAGAATGAAGTCTCCAAAGCGGGTTACAAGCTGAAGTTCAAGTAATTTGAGTCACGCCCGCCTTTAGCAAACAGACGGATTGCTATATACTCTTAAATTCTGTATGGGTATCTCTGGTTTGTGATGCCTGTACCAGAACATTAAAGAATAGCGTTGTGATCAGCTATTGACTTCAAAATCAAAAAAAGGGATAAAACGATGGATAAAATTACATTCAAACAAAGCCTTCTCGCCTTTAGTATTGCTACCGTCTTAACCGCTTGCGGTGGTGGCTCAGACTCTCCTTCTTCTACTACTGGTGGAGATCCTGGTGTATCAGGCGTCCAGATGTCTGGAACTGCGGCCAAGGGCATCATCATTGGTGGTATCGTGGTGGCTTCAGAGATTGACAGTGCGGGCATCGCATTACGCGAAGTCGGCCGTGCAACAACCGGAAATGATGGAAGTTACAGCCTGAGTCTGGGTAGCAACTATCAGGGTGGTCCGATCATAATTGAAGTGACCCGGGATGCCGATACCAGAATGGTGTGTGATGCTGTCGCAGGTTGCGGGACCAGACCTTTAATTAGTGACGGAATTACCGATAACAGCAATCCTTTAACGGTTGAATTTGGAGAGGAATTTAAACCTTCACAATTATTCATGAAAGCCATATTAGCGGAGGCCACAAATGGCGAAACGCTAGAAGTCCAGATTACACCCTACACACACATGGCTGCTGAAAGAGCCTTGAATAATCCATCGTCTGACCTGAACGCGATCAAAACGGCGATCAATAATGCTAACTCGGCAGTGTCTCAGCTATTGGGTGGTATCGATATATTGCGTACCAAGCCGGTCGATATCACCAAATCTGTGTCCATCAGTGCCGCAACACCAACAGCCATTGCCTATGCAGCGATGAATGCTGCCATCGCGCAACTGGCGCTGATTGTTAATGGTGAGCCTGATATAGAAGCTGCTCTGCTGACGCTTGCCGGAAACTTTAAAACTGCCGGCTCACTGGATGCTACGGATGATATTGGGGATGATAACAAGATTGCACTGCAGGAAATTATTAACAAAGCAGAGGACTCGCTTACTAAAACCGGATCGATCGATACCTCAGGTACACTAAATGACCTGAAAACGGTTGTTACTACAGCGGTTAGCTCTAGCGGTGGAGTTGTGACGCCTACCGCTTCGACCAGTGCCGGAGATAGCGATGTAAAAAAAGCCAAGGCCTTTCTTGCTGATTTAAGAACCTGGGGCGTAACTTTAGATAGTCAATTAAGTACACCGGTTAGCGCCTTCCAGACCCAGATTGATCTGGCTGATCGAGCGGCTGCTCTGATCCAGAATGACCGCACGGGTGAGGCTGTTGGACTCGGTGCACTGGCGATTGAGTCATTTTTTCTGGGGCAGATCACGTCCTTGACAGAATTTGTCGACACCACTACCGCTACCAATCCGTTCACTGCCGGAACTATCACCCAAGCAACCGTTAACGGGGTTGCTGAATACCGTATCAGCGGAGCAAAAGTTAATAGCGGTGTTCAGACCATTGATCTGGACATGGTGTTAACCGTGCCTGCCGATGGCGCTGCGGGAACTGTGATTACGCTCGGGGTTAAAAGCATCGTTGCTGAAAGTAATGCGGTCAAGTTCATGGCCAATGCGGGAACTATCGAGTTAACGCTGGCCGAGTCTTATACCATTGATTATGCGATGTTGGATCTTGGAACAGCTGCGCAACCCTCTGCTCCAACCAAGCTGGTACTGGATCTGAATGTTTCACTCACGCAGAAAACCACGCTAACCAGTCTGCAGGCTGTCAGTTCAACCGTTGCCGCTGACCCGATTACCTTTGCAGCGGCGCTTGGGTTAACGATCTATCCGTATACCGATCCGAATGGTGAGATTATTGATTTACTGCCGGGATCATTCTCGGCCAGTGGTACGGTCAGTAATACCACCGGTGACAGCCTCGATGTATCGCTGTCGGCTTCGTTGACGGATGCAGCGACCTTGCAACCACTGAATCCGACTCTAGCGCTGGATTCGAGTTATGCCGATAACAATGCGGGGGGGCATTTGATCAGTTGGGCCTATACCGATAATGGCAATACGTTTACCTATCAGAATCCGAATGAAAATTATCTTGTCAGCTATAACCCGGTCGATTTTTCAGTCAGTTATGACAACACTACTATTTTTGGTGCTGCTGCTGGTATCGATCCTGGCCCCTATAGCTCTTTAATCGATTTTGCTAGTCAAACAGCTGGCGGTTTCTTCCCGAATGATTTTACCTTTAACATCTGGGTAGATGGCCAGGGTGAGTATGTCAGACAGTTTGGGTTTACTGATTATTCGATGGATGGGCATGTGGTATTTCTGCTGGATGACGTGGATGTGGAATTTTTCAATCAGACTCGTCCTGCCAAAGGTTCCGCAGGAATCCAGTTTGCCGCCCAGTTTGATGGCTTACCTCCGGCTAAAGTCAGTGTAAGCGGAAATGTGACCGGGTTTGAGCAGGGCAATGCTATTGTGAGTATCGCTTATGGCACCAGAAAGCTGGAGTTTAAGGCGTCCAATGACAACGCCAGCCCGAATGTCGAAGCCGGCTCACTGGAGATTACCAATCAGGATGGAGTTAAGATGTTACTCACGGCTCAATTGTTGAATGATGGCATCCAGCATAATGAAAAGGTCGATATTACTCTGAATGGGAAATCTATAGCGACGGTAGAGGAAACCAGCAATGGTTCGACTCGGGTCAAATATATCGATGGCACGATTGAAATCTTTTAATGTTAAAGACTTCATGACTGGAAAAGGGCGGATTATCCGCCCTTTTTTATGGCTTGCGGCTGGACTTTTTTTTACCCAGGGATACGGCCAGAAAGAGCAACAGCTCAGCCTGTCATTTAATAGTCTCAATTACAGTGAAGTGAGCAGCCTGCACTCCATAGCGGGGCGCTGGAGTGATAGCATCTCTTCCGGTGATGAAGCATGGTCAATGTCAAGGCTGGCTTTAAGCTATCAGAATCAGGATTATGTCATTGAAGCCCTGTATCGTGCCGATACTTATTACCAGTTCGCTAATGAAACGGCCCAGGTTCTATATCTGGCTGAAAACCATCTGCCGCTGGAGCCGGGCAGGCGCTACCCGTTGCTGATCAAGCCGAATAAACTGTCGAGTTCCGGTTTCCGCTTTGGTTTAAAGGCGGCTGGCGACAGCCTGCAAATGACGGCCTATATCAGTTTGCTGAAGCCGACTAAAATTCTGCAGGGACAGCTGAGTGGTTCAGCGCTGGCGCTGGATACTAATGACTATGATCTGGAGTTTTCTTCTGATCTGGTTTATGACGCAGACCCGTTATACGATCGCCCCGCAGAAAACATAAGTGGACAAGGTTATGCGCTTGATTTAACGCTTGCCTATCAGCCCACGAAACGCTGGCGATTTGATCTTGAATTACTGGATATAGCCGGTCATCTGAGCATTGATCATGCGCCTTATACGAGCGCTGAAGCGACATCGGATATCAAGAGCTTTGATCCGGATGGCTTTGTGACCTATGACCCGGTGGTTACCGGTCGAGAGGGTTTTCGACCTTTTACCTATGATTTCAGCCTGCAGTTACATTTCTCTGCGGACTACAGGCTGGCGAATGAAAACAGTGTTATTTTTCAGCACCACGAAATACTGGGCTTTAACTATCAACGCTTCATCTACCGGCAGAATCTTGAGAACAGTCAGCTCAGCTGGCAGCTGATCCCAAAAGTTAAGGCGTTAGGCGTAATGTACCAGACGCCTTACTTCAATATCGGCATAGAAGCCGACAGCCTGGACTACAGGAAAATGAAATTTTTAAGTCTTGTTTCACAGCTTTTCTGGACCTTTTAAGGGGGCAATCTTAGTAGCCGGTACTAACGTCCGTACCAGTTCAGCCATGTGTCGGGCACCTTCGCCCTTACCCAGACTCTGTTTCACCTTTTTTAAATCCTGCTGAACCTGTTGCCGATAGGGCGCGTCATCCAGTAGACGGAACATTTCCTGACTGATGTTGTGCGGGGTCGCATCATCCTGGATTAGTTCTTTAACGATCTGCTGACCGGTGATGATGTTGGCCAGACCGATATACTCGATGGTGATCAGGCGGCTCATGATCTGATAGCTCAGCCATGAGGTTCGGTAGATGATGCACAGCGGGATTTCGAGCAGGGCAATTTCGAGGGTGACGGTGCCGGAGCAGGATACAATCGCATCGCAGCTGGCAATCACATCGTAAAGCTCATCACGGCTCAGGATGATGTTGATGTTATAGCGGCTACAGGTTTGCTGGATAGCGGCATAATCAAGCGCCGCCGCTACCGGCAACACAAAGCTGAGTTTGGGATTGTGCTGCTGCATCTGCGCAGCGGTTTCCAGCACCAGCTCCAGATGGCGCGCGATCTCGCTATTCCGGCTACCCGGAAACAGGCCCACCAGTCGATGACCTTCAGGCACGCCCAGACGCTGTTTTTTAGTAGCCAGTTGCGCGCTGGTTTTAACCTTGTCGACCAGCGGATGCCCGACAAAGGTGACCGGAATATTAGCCTTCTGGTAATACTGTTCTTCAAATTTAAACAAAACCGCCATGTGATCGATTGAACGGCCGATTTTATGGATACGTTTGGGGCGCCAGGCCCAGATCTGCGGACTGATATAGAACAGCACCTTGATGCCGAGTGATTTGGCATGTCGCGCCATCTTCAGATTGAATTCCGGGTAATCGATCAGTACCAGCAAATCAGGGCGAGTGGTTTCCAGTTGCTGTTTGACCAGCTCCATGGCCTGTTTTATCGCACCCCAGTGTTTTAGAATTTCGACGATTCCCATCACCGCAATGGAAGATGAGTCGAAGAATAGCTCAACCCCTGCCTGGCGCATTTCGCTGCTGCCCATACCGCTCAGGCGGATACCCGGTTCAAGCTGGAACAACTGAGTAGCGACTTCGGCGCCATGCGCATCACCGGAAGCTTCGCCCGCAAGCAGCATGACGTGAGGAGTTTTGGTGGAATTCATAAGCAACCGGGTTTTTAACTGGTATCAGGGGGGCGCAGTATAGCTCCGGCTATGGATTTGATCTAGTTTGCAGATAGTGTGGGTGGTAATGATGTTGTGTAGCTTCCCGCTGTTGCATGCCGGGTCTTTTAAATATCACCACGAAGCGCACGAAGTACACGAAGGTATTGATTTGATGTGGATACTACGTCTCTCTATCAGAGCATAAAATAGCTGCCATATTTTACTTCGTGCTCATCGTGATCTTCGTGGTAAAAGGGTTTAAAACTTAAGACCACCGCAATTAATTGACTTTATCTCGATTGCAGTGTCAGCTCCGTGCTTCCTTGAGCTCACAAAAAATCCGAATTCATAGAGGCTCTTTCTAGTTTGCAGATAGTGTGGGTGATAATGTTGTTGTGTAGCTTCCAGCTGTTGCATGCCGGGTCTTTTAAATATCACCACGAAGCGCACGAAGCGCACGAAGTACACGAAGGTATTGATTTGATGCGGATACTACGTCTCTCTATCACAACATAAAGTACCAGCCATGTTTTACTTCGTGCTCATCGTGTGCTTCGTGGTGAAATGGGTTTTAAACGCTATCAGTCATCCCAATAAGTCGTCGACGTGAAGAAATTTTGCAGATGGATAATTTAATCCAGATAGATCTTGATAATGCGGGATGGCTTCGGCAACATGCCTGTCCTCATTCGCAAAAAACAATTACATGATCTGGACACCAGCGCACAACATAGCAAGCGTCCTGCTGATCGCGGGCGTCGATGAAGCCGGGCGTGGCCCGCTTGCGGGTTCGGTAGTCGCGGCTGCGGTGATACTGCATCCCGAGCAGCCGATCGTCGGTTTAACCGATTCTAAAAAGCTGAGTGAAAAGAAACGAGCGGTGCTGGAGATCGAGATCCGTCAGAAGGCGCTGAGCTGGTCGATTGCTGAAGCCTCGGTAGAGGAAATCGATCGGATCAATATTCTGCAGGCGAGTATGCTGGCGATGCAAAGAGCGGTGCTGGCGCTGCAGGTGAGACCGCATAAAGTACAGGTCGACGGCAATCGCGAACCCGATCTCCCCGAGTATGATGTCGAAGCCATTGTTAAGGGTGATTTAAGCGAAGCCTGTATCAGTGCCGCGTCGATACTGGCCAAACAGTACCGTGACCGCCAGATGCTGGAGCTGGATCGGCTTTATCCGCAGTATCAGTTTGCGCGGCATAAAGGCTACCCGACGAAACTGCATCGAGAGTTGCTGATCGAGCATGGGGTTTCTGTGGTACATCGGCGCAGTTTTGGTCCGGTGCGGGCGTTACTATAATTTTTATTGCAACACGACGATCACGAAGATCACGCTGTTAATATGAACGCGCCCAACAGCCAGATTTGAACAAAATGGATGAAATTTGTCTGCAAGGGGATGCCCGTTACCTAACGCCTTCGTGGCCATCGTGTGCTTCGTGGTGAATCTAATTTAATATATATATGACGACACAATTCGTACATCTGCACGTCCATTCCGAGTTTTCTCTGGTCGATTCGACCGTGCGCCTGAAAACGCTGGTGGACCAGACCAAAGCGCGCGGCATGGGCGCGGTGGCGCTGACCGATATGTCGAACCTGTTCGCGCTGGTGAAGATGTTCAAAACCACGACCGCAGCCGGGGTCAAACCGATCTTTGGTGCGGATGTGTGGCTGCGCCATGACGAACGTGCGCACAGCCTGAGCCGGCTGGTTTTACTGTGTCAGGATGATGTGGGGTATCTGAATCTGAAGCGTCTGATCTCGCGCTCATTTCAGGAAGGGCAGGTGGCCGACCGTCCTACCATTGCGATCGAATGGCTGGCCGGAAACTGCGATGGCCTGCTGGCGTTGTCGGCCGCACTCGAAGGCGATGTCGGGCAGGCGATCAAGGCGCATAACCTGAAACTGGCCGAGTCTTATCTGGATCAGTGGCAGCAGTATTTTCCGAATCGTTTCTTTATTGAGATTCAGCGTACCGGGCGGCCTTTCGAGGAACCTTATATCCAGCAGGCGGTCAAGCTTTCGGCCGAAAAAAATATCCCGCTGGTGGCCAGCAACGATGTGCGCTTTATCGATGCTTCCGACTTTGATGCGCATGAAGTACGGGTGTGTATCTGCAGCGGGTTTACGCTGGATGATAATCGCCGTCCGAAGACTTATTCCGAGCATCAGTATCTGCGTTCCAGCGCAGAGATGATCGAGCTGTTCAGCGACATTCCGGAAGCGATTCAGAACACCGTCAGCATTGCCACCGCGTGTAATGTGACGCTGGAACTGGGCAAGAATTACCTGCCCGAATTCCCGATACCGGAAAATTTCACCAAAGACAGTTACTTCCGATCGGTATCGGAACAGGGGCTGGAAGCACGCCTGAAATTCATTCAGGAGCAGCTGCCGCCCGGAAAAACACTGGATCGACAGCCCTATATCGACCGACTCAATCTGGAGCTGGATGTGATTATCCAGATGGGTTTCCCCGGTTATTTTCTGATCGTTGCCGATTTCATCGAATGGGCCAAGGCGCAGGATATTCCGGTCGGTCCGGGGCGTGGTTCGGGTGCCGGTTCGGTGGTTGCCTACGCGCTCAAGATTACCGATCTCGATCCGCTCGAATACGAACTACTGTTCGAGCGTTTCCTTAATCCGGAGCGGGTTTCGATGCCCGACTTTGATATCGACTTTTGCATGGAAAAGCGTGACCGCGTGATTGACTATGTGGCGCAGCGCTACGGGCGCAATCAGGTTTCGCAGATTATTACCTACGGCACGATGGCGGCGAAGGCGGTAGTGCGTGACGTGGGGCGCGTGTTAGGCCATCCGTATGGGTTTGTCGATCGCATCGCCAAGCTGATTCCGTTTGAAATCGGCATCACCCTGGATAAGGCGCTGGAGCAGGAAGACGACCTGCGCGCGCTATATCAGGACGATGAAGAAGTGACCACGCTGCTGGACATGGCGCGCTCACTCGAAGGCCTCACCCGTAACGTCGGCAAGCATGCGGGCGGGGTGGTGATTTCGCCCGGTGATCTGAACGACTTTACCCCGATCTACTGCGAACAGGGCGGCGCTGGACTGGTGTCTCAGTACGATAAGGGCGATGTGGAAGAAGTCGGTCTGGTCAAGTTTGACTTTCTAGGCCTGCGCACCCTGACCATCATCGACTGGGCGTTGAAGGCGATCAATCAGAAACAGAGTCCGCCGCTCGAAATCGAACGTATCGCGCTGGATGATAAAAAGGCCTTCGATATTTTACAGGCATACCAGACCACGGCGGTGTTCCAGCTTGAATCGACCGGCATGAAGGATTTGATCCGGCGTCTGCAACCGGACTGTTTTGAAGATATTATCGCGCTGGTCGCGCTGTTCCGACCCGGTCCGCTGCAATCGGGCATGGTGGATGACTTCATTAACCGCAAGCACGGACGCTCCAGGGTCGAATACCCGCATCCTGCGCTGGAGCCGATACTGAAGCCGACCTACGGCGTTATCCTGTATCAGGAACAGGTTATGCAGATTGCTCAGGTGCTGGCCAGTTACACCCTCGGTGGCGCGGATATGCTGCGCCGCGCGATGGGTAAGAAAAAGCCGGAAGAAATGGCCAAGCAGCGAGAGATCTTTATCGAAGGCTCGCTCAAGAATGAAGTGGCTGAGGATACCGCGCAGTATATCTTCGACCTGATGGAAAAGTTCGCCGGTTACGGTTTTAATAAGTCACATTCGGCCGCGTATGCACTGGTGTCTTACCAGACCGCCTGGCTGAAGTCACATTATCCTTCCGAATTCATGGCCGCGGTGCTGTCGGCGGATATGGATAATACCGACAAGGTGGTGATTCTGATCGAAGAATGCCGCAGCATGAAACTGGTGGTGCAGCCACCCGATGTGAACCGTTCGAATCATCATTTTCGGGCCGGTGAACAGGGTGAAGTGATCTACGGTCTTGGTGCGATCAAGGGCGCCGGTAAGGCCGCGATCGACCTTATCATGGCCGAGCGCGAACATGGCCCTTACCGTTCACTGGATGATTTCTGTCAGCGCGTGGATATGTCGAAGGCGAACAAAAAGGTGATGGAAGCCTTGATTACCAGCGGTGCGATGGACTGCTTTTCAAACAATCGTGCCGCGTTACAGGCACATCTGCCGTATGCGTTGCAGGCGGCAGATCAGGCGCAGAAAAACCTGGATGCGGGGATGGTCGACCTGTTCGCGATGGATATGCCTGAAAATGAGGACAAGCCGCTGCCGCAGGTTCCGGCGTGGGATGAAAAAACCCGCCTGATGAATGAAAAGGATAGCCTTGGGCTGTTTTTGACCGGCCACCCGATCGACCTATACGAACAGGAAATCCGCCAGATCGTATCGGTCAATCTCGGACAGTGGCTGGAAAAACTGGATAACACTGGTTCTGCCACCAGCGGTTATCGGCGCAAGGATGAAGATGCGCTGGTGATCGGTCTGGTAATTGGCATACGTACCCGAAATGCGTTTAACGGGCGCGAAGTGTTTGTGACCCTGGATGATCGTACCGGGCGCATCGATGTGCGCGTGTTTCCGGAGCTGTTTCAACAGATCGAAGCGCTGGTGCAGAAGGATCAGATCTGGGTGGTCGAGGGTGGTATTTCCTACGATGACTTTAACAACGGCATCCGTATCCGTGCGCGCAAGGTGGAGTTACTCGAAACCTACCGCATGCAGCATGCCAAAGTGCTGCATATCGACTGCAGCGAGCAGCAGCCTGCCCAGATTTCGGTACTGGGGAAACAGCTGCAGCCGTTTAAACAGGAACAGCAGACGCGAATGATTTTTCATGGTGAAAAACAGGGCTACCAGTACCAGCTGGATAGTGGCTGGTCACTGGCACTCAACGATGACTGTATCCTGGCGCTGGAACAGCAGCTGGGTAAATCCGCCTTTCGTATTGAATATCCCTGATCTGTGACGCAGCTCAGGGGGTGAAGCAGACCCCGCTCTGATCCAGTTCGTTACTCATCAGATACAGAAACAGATCCTTATACAGCGCCGGTTCCGGCAGCCCGGCATTTTTGCTGGAGGCCGGGTAAGCGCGGATATGCAGCGCCGTTTTGCTGGGGCCAGGATTCAGGCAGTTAACCTGCAGTTGGCTACCGGCATATTCGGCGGCCAGGGTTTGCATCATGCCGTTGATGGCGTGCTTGCTGATGGCGTAAGCATCCCAGTAGGCACCAAACTTGTCATCGGTCATAAACAGCAGCGAGCCATGCGCCGACTGCTTGAGCAATGGAATGCAATGTTTGGTCAGCATGTAGGGACCATTCAGGTTGACCTGCATCACCTTGTACCAGTTTTCGGTATCGCTGTGTTCGAATGGGGTCGGTGCCCCGAGCTGTGCTGCCGCATGCACCAGTCCATCCAGCCGACCAAACTCCTTGCCGATGTTTTCGGCCATGTCGTAATAATCTTTTTCGGTCGCGCCTTCCAGATTGAGCGGGTAAATCGCGGGTGTCGGGTAACCGGCATTCTCGATCTCGTCGTACAGGTTTTCCAGATAGCGGATGGTTTTGCCGAGCAGGATCACAGTCGCGCCAGCGGCGGCGTAAGTCAGTGACAGGGCTTTTCCAAATCCGCCGGTGGCTCCGGTGATCAGGATGACTTTGTCCTGTAGACAGTTTTGCTGCGGCTGGTAGTTTTCGGGTTTAGTCGCTGTTTTCATAAGGCATTAAATTAGATAAGGTCAAGAAGCTGAGTGGGATGCGTAATCAGCTGGTCGGCGTGCCAGCTGTCCAGATCGGAGTCATCCACGATGTAACCGTACTGGGCGATCACCGTAGTCATATGGGCGCTTTTACCGGCCTGAATATCTCTGCGGTCATCGCCCACATACAGGCACTGTTCGCAGGGTACGCCGATCGCCTGTGCCGCCGTGATCAGTGGTAACGGATGCGGCTTACGCTGGGCCGTGGTGTCACCGGAAATGGTGATGGCTGAGCGTTGTGACAGGTTTAATGCAGCCATCAGCGGATCGGTTAACCAGGCTGGTTTGTTGGTCACTACACCCCAGGCGATCGATCGCTGTTCGAGCGTTTCCAGCACCGCTTCATAGCCTTCAAACAGGCGTGAATGTTCGGCGATGTGATGCAGATAGTAATCCAGAAAACGCAGGCGCAGCGGTTCGATTTCAGCTTCGCTACGATGCTGTTCGAAGGCCAGCAGTATCAGCGCCAGTCCACCGCGCGAAACATACGGGCGGATGGTTTCCAGTGGTAGCGTTGGCATCCCTTCCTGCAGCAGAGTATGGTTTAGCGCGGCGGCCATATCGGGCGCGGTATCGATCAGGGTTCCGTCCAGATCGAACAGAACCGCTTTGACGGCAGAAGCTGATTTCATTGCGGACGACAGGTCATCAGGTAGTTGACATCGATATCGCGTCCGAGACTGTAATTTCTGGACAGCGGGCTATAACTCATGCCGCTGATATCGGTGACTTCCAGCATCGCCGCGCGTGCCGCCTGAGCCAGTTCGGAGGGTTTCAGAAATTTCTGATACTCATGGGTGCCTTTGGGCAGCATCTTCATGATGTATTCAGCGCCGACGATTGCCAGCAGAAAAGATTTTGGATTGCGATTCAGGGTTGACAGTACCAGCGTTCCATCCGGTTTCAACGCCTGTGCTGCAGCCTGAATAATACTGGCCGGATCGGGTACATGTTCGAGCATTTCGAGACAGCAGACGACATCGAACAGGCCGGGGTTTTCAGCGCTAAACTGTTCCGCAGTGATTTTCTGATACTCCACCGAAAGGCCGGATTCGTGCAGGTGCATCCTGGCCACATCGAGCGACATTTCGGCCATATCGATGCCGGTGACCTCGGCTCCTCTGGCTGCCATCGCTTCCGCCAGAATACCGCCTCCACAACCGATATCGAGCACTTTTTTATGCTTCAGTCCGCCGCATTGCAGCTCGATATAATCGACCCGCAGAGGATTGATGTCGTGCAGGGTTTTGAATTCACTTTCGGTATCCCACCAGCGGCTGGCCAGCGCAGAGAATTTTTCGATTTCGGCCGCATCGACATTTTCGTTATTCATGGAGTCTGTATTCATGGATTCATTACTTCGCTTGATTACTACTGATTTTATGTTGCCACTGTTGCGCAGTGGTGATGATTTCGACCGCATCGATATCGCTTAACTGGTAGTCGCTGAGTTTGTTAACGCCGTCGATCCAGACATGCGAAACCTGCAGGCTATTCGCCGCATACACCAGCTGGGCGACCGGATCATACACTGGCTGGGTATTCAACTGGGAAAAATCGACAGCGATGATGTCGGCTTTCTTACCGGCTTCCAGTGATCCAATGCGGTCGGCCATGCCGAGAGCTCTGGCGCCATTGATGGTAGCCATGCGGATAGCCTGTTCGGCATTGCAGCTGCTTGCATTCCCGCTTACACCCTTCGCTAACAGCGCGGCGCTGCGCATCTCTCCGAACATATCCAGGTCGTTATTACTGGCTGCACCATCGGTGCCGAGGCAGGTGTTGATATTCAATTGTTGCAACGCGTCGAGCGGACAGAATCCGCTTGCCAGCTTGAGGTTGGATTCGGGGCAATGCACGATATTGACACCGGTTTCAGCCAGTCTTTCCATTTCCATCTGGTTCAGGCTGGTCATGTGTACCGCGATCAGGGACGGGTTTAACAGGTTAAGCTGGTCGAGTCTTTCAAGTGGTCTTTGGCCGCTGTTTTTGACCGCTTCATCCACTTCGCCCTGAGTCTCATGGATATGCATATGCACCTGCAGATCGAGTTCGCTGCTGTACATTGCAATTTTTTCCAGCGGCGCATCGGATACGGTATACGGGGCATGCGGTGCCAGCACCGGGGTGATCAACGGCAGTTCGCGCAGTTCATCGATCAGCGCCAGCGCCTTGCTCAGGTATTCATCGGCTGACTTTGCCCAGATGGTCGGAAAATCGAGTACGATCAGGCCGGCACTGGCACGCATCCCCATCTGCTGACAGGTTCGGGCCATTACATCTGGAAAGAAGTACATGTCGTTGAAGCAGGTGGTGCCGCCACGGATCATTTCGGCCACCGCCAGTTGGACCCCGTGTTGTATAAACTGGCGATCCACCCAGCGGCTTTCCGCCGGCCAGATATGATTATTCAACCAGTCCATCAGGGGCAGGTCATCCGCAATCCCGCGCAGCAGGCTCATCGCCGCATGGGTATGGGTGTTCACCAGGCCGGGCATCAGTACGTGATTCTCCAGCTCAATGGTTTCGGCCTGCTGCAGGCCTTCCATCTGTGCCAGTTCGGAAACTGGGACGATGGCCTGAATCCGGTCGTTTTGCATGATCAGCGCAGAATCGCTGAGCAGCTCAAAATCGTCGTTAACCGTGAGTATCCAGCGTGCTTTTATAATGGTAGTTTTTTGCATACGCGAACCTTAATTTGAAAATCGAAATTGTGCAACGCCGCCATGATAAAATGCGCTTATAATGCGTGTTTTTTTGGCAGGCGCTTATTTCTATGTCTTTTCATTCTACTGTTTCCCCCATCCGCTTCGAAAATAACCAGCTCAAGTTGCTCGACCAGCGCTATCTACCGGCGCGGCTGGATGATCTTGTGTGCGATACGCTGGAGCAAGCCGCACAGGCGATAACCGATCTGGTTGTGCGGGGAGCGCCTGCCATCGGTATCACCGCCGCTTATGGGGTGTATCTGGGTTATCTGCAGGCACAACAGGATGTAACGTATGATTTTGAGCAGGCTCTGACTCGGTTAAGGAATGCACGTCCGACGGCAGTGAATCTGGCCTGGGCAGTACAGCAACAACAGCAGCTGCTCACGAAGAATGTAGGTCTAAGCCCTGCAGCAATGGCTGAAAAACTGCTGGACAATGCACAGGCTATCCATCAGCAGGATCTGCAGGACAATATCGCCATGGGTGATTTCGGCGCTGCTCTGATCGAGGCGGGAAGTCGGGTGCTGACCCACTGTAATGCCGGTGCGCTGGCCACGGCGGGTTATGGCACGGCCCTTGGCGTGATCCGTTCGGCCTGGTCGCAACAGCGTCTGGAGCGGGTGTATGCCTCGGAAACCCGCCCCTGGTTGCAGGGTCTGCGCCTGACGGCCTGGGAGCTGGCGCATGATGAAATACCGGTGACCCTGATTGTGGAAGGGGCGGCGTCTTCACTGTTTGCTTTGCAAATGATTGACTGGGTGATCGTCGGCGCCGATCGAATCTGTGCTAATGGTGATGTGGTGAACAAGGTTGGTACCGCGAATCTGGCGATACTGGCGCGCCATTACGGAGTAAAAGTGATGGTGGCGGCACCGTTGAATACGATCGACATGGCGACCGAGTCTGGAGATCTGGTAGAGATTGAAACGCGTGCCGCTTCGGAAATACTGGCACAAAACTACGCGGGTAATGATTATGTGTCGGCCTGGAATCCAGTATTTGATGTCACGCCTGCTGCACTGGTCAGCGCCATTGTGACCGAGAAAGGCGTAGTGTTGCAGCCGGATAGCGCAAAAATGCAGGCTTTGTTTGACTAGTTGAGCCGTATCAGAAGCCCTAAGTACAGGGGATCACAAAAACCATTTGACTCATGTTCTATCTGATAAAGTGGTTATTGCTTTAGGTATGTCGATAGGCAGGATTGTGCCAACTAAAGCTCATTCATGAGCTGGACGTTACACTTCAGTTTAAATGGACTAGCTGACGTTCGCATATCACTAATTTAGGAGTTTAGCCGTTGCTGTTGCAGCCCAACCACCACGATCACCCGTTCCCCTTTTTTTATGTGGCTTCCGCATTTTCTGAAGAGCAGTGTACTGTGCTTGAGTCTCTATTTTTGCACGCTGGTGAGTGGCAGCATCGGGATGGGGCGTTTTACCGGTGTTCTCTTCGGGACGTTAGCGGGAATATTTCAGCAGCGTTTCAGACTGAAGTACTACATAGAATGCGCGAGATTACCGGGTTGCCTCTGGTGAATCGTGTTGTGGTCACGGCACAACGCATGCTGCCCGGACAGGTCATTGGTTTACACAGCGACCGGCCGCTATTGGGCTATGAGATTGCCCGACTAGTCGTGCAGCTCAATAAGCAGTGGCAGACTGAACATGGCGGTGTGCTGGAATTATTTTCAGCACCGGAGAGCAAAGCGGAATTCAGTATTAATCCTGAATTCAACGTAGCTTTTGGCTTTCTGCTTCACGCTGATTCGTACCATGCAGTCACCGAAGTTACCCAGTCGCGACAATCGGTGGTCTTCAACTTCTGGCATGCGGCGAATACCCCCGAACTTGCGGTTCACGTTCAGGCCCTGTTTGCCAACATTCATTTCTCAGAGTTGCCGGCAGCACTCAATCCTGTTGCTTCGGCTGCAGAGATGAGCCTGCCCGAAGATACGACATTTCGCGCAGGCACAGCTGCGGTTGCACTACATCGCTGGGGCTATGATGATGCAACCATTGTAACCGGCTATCAGCACAGTGCCGGCCTTTCAATCTGCCCAACTACCGATGCAGAGACTTATGCAGCCGTGCTACTGGCGGACTGGATAGCGTACCTGTACCGGGATTCGTTTGATCTGTCGCGCTGGAAGATCTTGCGAGGCGAACTTGAAGGGATAGCAATGTTTACGCGCCTGAAGCCCACATGGCAGCTTTGTGGGCTGGAATGAAAAGCGGCAGTAGTTTGCGATGGAAAAATATAATCTGATGACTTGCTGTCGATTTTCGGATGTGCTTCAAAAAATCACTGGAAATAATCAATTCTTAAATTTTAGAAAATATAATCCCTTGAGCCGGTAATTTACCGGCTCTGTTTTTTTAAAAGATTGAAATAGAGGTTGAGCTAACTGTTGGGAAAAATCCACACAACGTTTAGCCCATGCACCCAGTGTTTACCGAGTTGCTAGCAGGCTTACCTTTCCGCAGTACCCTGGTAAGGCGGGGTGAAAATTATGCACGAACCCAGATAGAGTTCAAAGCCTGGAGCCAGAATTTAGGACATGAAGGTGTGCTGACTACTTGCTACCGTTATGGGCATGTTCAACCTCAAAGGCAGGCGGAGATAATCTACCCGTTGAAAGCGCCTTCAAAAAAGCATGAATGAACGCTGATGACATCGTAGAGGCGTTATTGCGCAAAATGAATGTTAAAGAAGGCTTATGAAACCTCAGTGGGGCAGGGGGTAAAAAGTCGGTAACTCGATGAAACAGTCAATGGTGTTGTAGGATGATATATACAGCTCCAAAATGGAGATTCCAATACGGAATTTTTGATTGAGTTATTACAGATTTATGAGTGATACCGGCCATTGCATTTGACCATATTAATTCGTGCAAAGTGCCAATTTCTGGCATTACAGAGTACGACTATGGACGGCTCTAAAGCGATGTATGGACTCCACCACCCTAATAAACTAGCGTGGTGTCTACTAAAAC
>JACKQG010001721.1_pt1 | contig 29633 bp, 22 predicted proteins | sample 8237621 | NCBI WGS metagenome assembly JACKQG01 (sample SAMN15677084, study PRJNA649215) | marine metagenome | biome: marine; feature: Black Sea; material: saline water; isolation source: suspended particulate matter (SPM) from the Black Sea western gyre | collected 2013-06-09/2013-06-10 | depth... | reverse complement strand
TGCCGGTAGTTCGGGATCATTTCGATCGTCATGGGCCGCTTGAGACGTTCCTGCATCAGGTTGATGTTGAACATGTTGTAGCCGCCTTCATTGGTGGCCCCTAGGTAGAAGACCGGCACGCTGACCTGATCCTGAAAGAACGCGTGATGAAACGAAAGGTGCCATTGCACTTCGTCTGTACGATAAATGCTCTCGTTGCCCAGGATGATGGGCGATGCGACGCGGGAATCCATGGCCGCGGCGACCGTTGCGCTGCGACCTCGCTTGGAATGCCCCCCGATGACGGCTTTCACTCGGTCGACCTCGAGTACCTTCTCCAACACATCCATCGCCCGGATGTAGATCAAAGCCAACTGGCAGTTCATGTTGTAGTAATTCGTGCCCGTCTTGTGTCGCATCCTGGTGAGGACGCGCATGTTTTCCCCTTCGATGCCCGCGCCGTCGGGATGGACGCCCGGGCTGCTCAGGACCATCGTCGGGTATCCAGTACGCGTGGCGATGGGCTCGCCGTATTTCTCGACGTGTGCCGGAAACATAGACCAACCCGGCGAGCCGACGATAACAACCTTGCCCTTGCGTTCCGGCGAGAGATTGACTGAATTCTCGGCCGGCATGAAGATAACGCACGGATGGCCCCATACACGCTCTTCCAGTTTGAGACTGTTGAAATGGGCCGTGATCTTGCGAAGCTTCTTCGAGGGGTCCGTATCACTCGTGACGATCTCGTCCGAGATTATCTTCAAGTCCATGGGGATCATGTCCCGCTTGACATACGGATAGACTTCGCGTGGCTTCGGCACGTTGCGCGAGGCCTCCTCGAAGTTGAACGGTTTTTCTTCGTCCTTCGTTTCCTCGGCGCCAGCCAGCGAATCCAAAGCGAGACCAACGGGCAAAAGGGCACAACCCGTCAGAACGAGTGTCAGCAGCTTTCGGTAGGTCATTGGTAACCGTCCACGGGCACAGGATTGATCTTGGTGTATTTCGGGGATCGAGGTAGTCTCCCGCCATTATAGCGGAGCCGAAGACGACGAACTGCTCGACCAACTGGCCCGCGAAGCGCTGCTCAACGTCGACGAGACGGGCCACAAGGAGAATGGCAAGCGACTCTGGACGTGGTGCTTCCGCGCGGCGACATATACGGTGTTCAAGATCGATCCGTCGCGTGGCAGCGACGTGCTGGGCGGCCAGGAACACCAAGAGCAACAGCCTCTAATCGCCTCATCGCTCTTCGTGCAATATCTTGAGCAAGCCAAGAGCCGTTTCCACGATCTGTTCGCCGCCACCGGGAGCCAGTCGACTGTTGACGACCTCGTATCCGCCGTTGTCGTAATCCTCTCGTCGAGGAACATATCCGATATTATCGTTTGCCAGTTCGATGACCACGGTACGCGAAAACGGCGATTTCTGCTTGATGTCCAGTCCCAACTCGTAGAACAGCTCGCACGGCACGGCTACCAGCGCCACGTCGCCTGCGCAGATCGCCTGGACGCGAGCCGAAATCGTCGGCTGCTTGCGACCGGTGACTTCCAGCGCTCGAAGCGCCCAGACTCGCTCGAGGACGAAGTCCACGTCGGGTGGATTAGGAATCTTGACGATCTCGCGCGCCTTGGCGAGTTCTTCCTCCGTAAAGGACTTCAGCGGTAGCTCGACGTCCTCGATCAGTCCGTCGATCCGATCGACGTCCACGGGCTTGGCAAACGTTGTCACTTTCAGCACCTCGCCAGCCAACATCGTGCCAATGCGCTCGGCTTCGGCGAAGCTGCGCTGGGGATCCGCGCTGTGAACGTCCCAGTGGTTGATGTTTCCGCAAGCTCCTGTGGTGTGAAGCGTGAGCATCCCCGACCCCATCACACGACGCAAAATCGAGGAAACATAATGGGGGAAGTCCGCAGAGATGAAAGTCCCCCCAACCGTATCCAGATGGAGCGCGTAGTTCACCACGATGGCCAGGGGTAATCCGTCGAGCCGCGAAACCATCAGAACGGGAACGGACGGATCGATCCCGCCGGCAGGCCGCACGATGTCCGGATTCAGCTTGCCGGGATTCGTTCGCAGTGTCCCGTCCTTCATCCAGAAGCGCCGGTGATAGGGCAATCGCTTCTCCTCGCCCACGCCGAACGAAACCTGGGCCGGCACCAAACGAGCGGCTGCCATCTGAACGGTGTCAGCAATCTTCTCCACAAGCCAATCGTCGTAGCTTGCCGAGTGCCGCGGGCCGGTATGGGCGTGCGTGACGCTCAGGATCAGATGGCCGGGAGGAATGCCGGTGCGCTCTTCAATCAGGGCTTTCGCCTTGTCCACAACCGCCCGGGGCAACTCGATCAGGTCGCATGCGACCAGTCCAACCGTCTTGCCCGACAGACGGAACAAGATCGCCTTGGCCCTCAAGTCGTCGTGAACACCGTCGGCCTCGCGGTCGAAGTAGTAGCCTGCCATTGGGCTACGCAATATCGGCGTGATAACCGTCTCCGCCGTACCAACCGTCAGTTCCGCAGTGTTTGTTGGTTGCTGCGCGAACACGGTGCTCGAGGCCACGGCAAGAAGAAACGGAAGGCACCAACTCCGGTAGATACTCTGGGACGACATGGAATCTCCTCATTGAATAAGACAGCCCATCAGGCAACCGCCCGTTCGCTGCAACTGGGATGATATCCGAGCGGTGGTAGGCTGTCACGCATTGTTCCCGCATACGTTCATGCCTTACCGCAACTGGAATGTCGGACTTGGCCCGGGTGCTTGCCCGGCCGGCGGACCTTCGCGCCCGTCCCAGTAGCCTGAGAACCGAAACGGCGTGCCTCGAGTCACGAAGTGATGCTGGCCGTCCAATGCGTATATCTTCTTGTTGAAGCGAAGCTGCATATCCGTGAACGTGGACCCATCCGGCCCGCGCAACTCTGGCCCATACGTGGCGCTGAACGCTTCCTGGAAGAGAAGCAAGGGCCCGCTGCCAATGTAGACTTTTTCCATCGTCGGGGGTCGGCGAACCAGATTCAGGCCGACGAAACCGTGCCCCCGGTCTACGTTGCGAACCAATACGAGTCCCTTGTCCCACGTCGCGCCAGCATCCGAACTCCGCCACAGCACCAAGTCCCCTTGGGTCGGATAAGGCGGCTTCGTCTCACTTGGACGGTAGCCGTAAATGCGCCAGTCGCCCTCACCAGCCAAGTACAGGATCGTCTGCCCGGCACCCTGCAAGGTCGGCAGTTCCCAGCGTGTCAATTGGCCGCCCGCCACCACCCCCAGCATCCAGATCTTCCCTCGCATCAGCAAATACGCGCGTCCGTCCCATATCGCCATGTCGCCGGCGGATGGTAGGGGACAATCGTTCTCGACCAGCGCCTCGCGGCTGGCCGTGTTGCCAAGGTCCGCGCCGTTCAGGGCGAACATCCGGTCGACCGCCGGGTCGTATTGGCAGTAGTGAGTGCGCCATCGTGGTTTGGCCAGCGAACTGCCGCCGGGGCCGCTGTTGTCGCGCTCGTCAATCACCAAGTGGACCCGGCCCGTCTTGCGATCGTACACGGCGTCGCGGATCTTGACGCTTCCGGCGCCTCGGTCGGCCCCGTAATCGACCAGCACGCGCGGGGCAATCCAGGTCGTGCCGCGGTCGGGGCTTCGGCTGACCGCCAGCGGCGAGTTTCCCGCAGCGCTGCCCAAGCGGTAGAACAGAAGCAAATCACCCTCGGGCGTCTCGATCGGATACGGGTAGGTCAGCGGTTTGTCTTGCGGCCCGACCAGCCGCGTCGGCTCCCACTGGGAGACATCTTCGGGCCGTTTGCTGCGGCAGTGGCGGATCGTTCCGCGCGCCGAGAACGTATGGACAAACCCCTTCGAGTCCACAAAGATCGCCGGTGCCGCATGCCCATCGCGAATCGGCGCACAATCCACTCGCACCGAGCGATGCCATTCGGCATCGTCATGGTCATAGCACGTGACCATGACATCGTGATAGTGGTCCATATAGCTGACGTACGAGCGTTCCTTGCTGCCCTTGTGGTAAACCAGCCGCGAGGCGTGATCCCGCGCAAGCGTGCCACAGAGGGAGTCGCTAACGAAATGAGCACTTCGAGCCTGCGGAACGCCGCCCGTTTCGCCCTGGGCGACGCCAGCCGTCAAAAGAGCCGCGGAAACCACTGTGGCGATGTTTTTCATCGTATTGCTCTATCTCTTTAGGAACGCGGGATCAACAGAGTCGGCTTTCGCTCCGCGAAAGCACGCCCGTTCGCGGAGCGAACGGCGACTATCTCCCGAAGTTATTCTTCCCGCGTTCCTTAGATTCGCTTGGGAGCCTCATTCGTACGTCAGGAGTTTGCTGCAACTGGGATGATATCCGAAGGCTGGCGGGATGTCACGCATTGCCGACGCGTTGCGGGTGATATGCCACTGCGTCTATAGTATTCGTATTGCACTAACGGTTGGTGATCCACAGTCCGGGCACACGCTGGTCCGTGTTGGACGAACGAAGTTCTTTTGGAGATCTGTCGATGAAGCCCTCTCGTCTCATGTGTTTCTGGTTGTTGATCGTCGTCGCGACGGTGTCGTCGGCAGACGAGTCTGAGGTCCGCGACCTGGCGGCGGCCGGATTTGACGCCGATAAGCTGGCGATGATCGTCCCTGCCATGGAACGCCACATCCAGCAGGGGAAGCTGGTCGGTGGTCTCGGGCTCGTGGTTCGCGGTGACGCGGTCGTTTACGCCAAGACATGGGGACAACGGGATCGTGAGAACCAACTTCCCATGACCGATGACACGATCTTTCGCATCTATTCGATGTCTAAGCCTGTGACGAGCGTTGCTGCGATGATTCTGGTGGAAGAGGATAAATTGGCGCTCGACGCCCCGATCTCCAAGTACTTGCTGGAGTTGGCCGAGATGACGGTGCTTGCCGAGACAAAGAGCGACGACGGCGAAACCCGACATGAAGAGATCCCCGTCGAAAGACCGATCACGGTGCGTGATTTGCTGCGTCATACGTCGGGATTCACGTATGGGTTTTTCGGAAACAGCGAAGTCGACAAACGGTATAGGAGGGCAGGAGTACTTGTAACCGACCAGACGTTGGAGGACACGGTCAAGAAGCTCTCACAAATTCCGCTCAAACATCAACCCGGAAGCCGTTGGCACTACAGCGTTTCGACCGACGTCTTGGGGCGGGTGATCGAAGTGGCGTCAGGACAGTCGTTGGATCAGTTCTTGCAGAAACGCATCTTCGAGCCCCTGGGCATGAAGGACACCTTCTTCACCGTGCCGCAGGACAAGCTGCCTCGCCTGGCGCAGATGTATGCGCCCAAAGCTCGCGGTGGGCTCAGACCGGCCCTTGCCATACGATCACGCCGTTTCGTCGATTCGTCAAACCGATTCTATTCGGGTGGGGGCGGCCTTTGTTCCACCGCTTCCGACTACATGACATTCTGCCGGATGTTGTTGAACGAGGGCGATTTGGACGGCACGCGCATCCTCCAGCCGGAAACGGTTCGCTTGATGCGCGCAAATCAGTTGACCGGCGGAATTCAGCGTTCGCTCGGTTTTCAGTTTGGCCTGGGGTTCAGAATTGATAGAAACGGCGTCTACGGTTGGGGTGGAGCAGCAGGCACACGTTTCTGGATTGACCCGAAAAACAAGCTGATCACGATCTACATGGTTCAGATCAACCCGACCGGCAGCCTCAACTTCGGCGAGGAAATGAAGAAGCTCGTCTACGCGTCGCTGCGGTGATGCTGCATTGGCGAAAGAGGGATCTCGTCACTCGTTCCGATGTTGGACGTCCACGACCTGAAAACGCAGGTCGCCGACCACGGCGATCCAGGCGAAACCTTCCATCCCTTCGCCCAGTTTGATGTGAGTGGCGTCCACCAGCATCTCATTCCAGGCAGGATCGACGCTCAGCCACTGCTTGCCGTCATGGATTTCGGCCCAGGCGTGCCAGGCGAAATAGGGCTCGTCATCGTCGGCAAACATGAGCCCCGTGACATCACGGGCGGGGATCTCCAAGCTGCGAGCCAGGGCCACGAACAGCAGCGCGCATTCGGTGCAATCACCCGCTCGGTTTTTCAGTATGCGCAGGGCGGTCGACGCGTTCTTGTTGTGCGTCATGTCCAGGTTTTCAAAGATCCACTTCTGCAGGCGATCGGCCGACTTGACAGGGTCTTTCTCCTTACCCACGATCTTGGCGGCCAGAGCCCGTATCTTTGGCTGGTCGCTTTGAATGGACGGAGTGGTTTGCGTGTATTTCGTCCTGTCATCGTCTGAAAGCGGCTTGGCCGCCTCGGCGGAGAAATCGCGTGCTAGCTTCAGAATGACCGAGTCCCCTTTTTTTTGCGCCTGTTGCCGATGCGACTCGGGGAATGCGAAATCGGTGACGCATTTCAACGTCAGGGCGTCGACTTCCTTCGGATCGCCCAGTCCCCGGTCGACGGGTACCCGCAAAAGCATGTCGAATTTGGCTGCTGTCAAGTTCTTGGCAATCGCCTCCTCTTCCATCCGCACCTCGAACGGGCCCATATTACCTTTCAGCACGTTGCCGTCGTCGAGGACCAATGCCTTCATCGTCGCTCCGTACATCGTCGCCTCGACTTCATTCACCATCATAGGCGCCCCTCCCCAGCGAACTCGCCGCCGTTCGAGGAATCGGTAGACGGCCTTCGTGTCCACGTCGTCGGTTTGGTCGAGATCCAAGCCGTACTCTTCGAAGGTATCGCCCTTCTTCGGTGGGCCGCCCAGCCATCGATCGAGCCGAACCATCTGGGCGATCGTGTCTTTCGATAGCGGCGTGGTTCGTTTCGACTCCACTCCATCTTTCACCGTGGTGATCACCAACTGGTCGTCCTTTCGCACGGCCTTCTGGGTTGATACCTGGCCGTCCTCCTCTTCGGTCGCCTCCACACGGATCAAGAGACCGTCACCAGTGAGTTCGTATACGTCCTTCTCACACATCCGGGCCTTGTGTTCTTCACCGAACATGCGAAGTGCCAGCACGACTTCATCGTCCACCACCAGCACGTCTTGTCCGTTTTCGTCCTCGAGCCGCGCTTCCGCCACTCCCCAACCCACTTTCTTATTCGCGAGGTAGAGCCCGTAGGCGTACCGGCCCTGATTGCGGCGCACATAATCCCGCAACGACTCGCCTTCGGCGGGCTGGCTGCAGAATGCAGGAGCTTGAGCCAACAACAAATACAGCAACACGGCACGACATACCAGGTTGACCATGGTTTCTCTCCAAAGGGGCAGCGTCAGTACCGTTCTCCTCGTCCGTTCAACTGTATCGCCTCTCCGGCGATGTTCATACCCCAGAGGTATCCGTACTCGCTTGATTGACGCGTGGTCGTGGATAGGGTACGTTCACGTCAGCATTCCTGCGGTCACTGTGCCTGCGTGCTGACCGCCTCAACCTCACACCTTTTCGGATTACCGCGAAATGCGTCATCACACCAGACACGTTTCTGTTTCAAGGCGAGACGGTTGTGGTGCGGTTCACGGGGAATCGCGCATCGCCGATCTGATTCAACCTGCACGCCTGACGGGCATGGCACGATTCGGCGTCTACCTGATCTTCGGACTGGCGATGTGCGCTTTACCGCCCCCGACCGCTCGCGGTGAGAATCCCGCATTGGACGAGGCGTTTCAGAAGTTGACTACGCTGGAACCGGGGCAAGGGCTCGAAATGCTCCAGCCCATTCGGGAGGCCGTTGTCCAAACACGATCGGACGAGAGAGCACGAGCGGATCTCGAAGCTCGCCTGATCGCGATACTCCGGGGCGACGCAACCGGCTTGGCGAAAGACTGTGCCTGCCGCCAGTTGGTGATTGTCGGCTCGGATACCTGCCTTCCCGTTCTGGCGGGATTGCTGCCGAACGCGCGCTTGTCCTACATGGCTCGGTATGCCTTGGAGGGTATCGGCAGCCCGGCGGCGATCACGACCTTGCGAGAGATGCTTCGGAAGACCGACGGACGACAACAGGTTGGCGTGGTGATTTCGCTGGGGCGAATGGCCGACGGCGACGCCGTTCCGGAGCTTGCGAGACTGCTCGACAAGGAAGACGCGGAACTCCGTGACGTCGCTGTGATCGCCTTGGGCCGCATCGGGACGATCGCTGCAGCCGACGCACTACGGAGTTTTGCCGACAGGGCCCCGGAGGGCCTGAGAGATGCTGTGGTCGATGCAGAGCTTCATGCGGCGGAATTGCTTTGCCAGCAAGAAGAATACCAGACCGCCGCCGAACTCTGTGAGTCGCTTCTGGCCGACGATTCCGAGCGCGTCCGGGCTGCCGCGTTTCGTGGGCTCATTGCGGCGAAGCCGTCCGAGCCGTTGACCATGATCCTGACCGGCCTGGCTGCCGAGGAACCTTGGAAACGGGCGGTCGCCGCCGATTGCGTGGTGGGACTCAAGAAGCCGGAGGAAGTCAAGACCATCGCCACGGGCATGCCGAAACTGCCCACGTCGGGCAAGATCGCTGCCTTGGTCAGTCTGAAGAACCACTGCGATCCGGCGGTGCGCGAAGCGGCGTTGATCTCATTGGATCAGGACGACGCGGAGGTTCGCACGGCCGCATTGACTGCGCTGATTGCATCGGGGACTGCCGAGGATGTCGCGAGGTTTGCCGATCTTGCCTCGACAGCCGAAGACCTTCAGGTGCGTGACGCCGCCTCTGAAACACTGCGCCTGATGACCGCCGACGGAACGAACGAGGCAATGATCGCTTTGATTAGCGAAGCCAAACCGCCGAACTTGGTCGTCGTACGGTGTGCCCTGGCGCGACGTTCGCCGGAGTTCGTCCCCGCCTTTCTCAGAGCTGCCGAATCATCGGACGCGGCAACGCGACTGGAGGCGTTCAAGGCGTTGGAAATCATGGCAACGGAGAAAGAGGCGGAGTCGCTGGCCAGCCTCTTGGCCAAGAGGGCAGAGGGCGAAGAACGCGAGGCCGCAGGCCGGGCCGTCTGGATGAGCTGCCAGAAGATCTCCGACCCAGCCTTGCGATCGGCGCCGTTGCTTGCGGCGATGAAAAAGACGGACGCGGCCGGACAGACCGCGATCTTGCCTTCGCTGGCCCGGCTGGGTGGAGAGCGGTCGCTCGCAGCCGTCCGTTCGGCCATGCAAAGCAAGGATCCGGCCGTTCGTGATGCCGGTTATCGGGCTCTGGCCAATTGGCCCGACGCTGCGGTGGCGGACGAATTGCTGGACATCGCAAAGAGCAGCGAGGTAGAGTCCTATCGCGTCTGGTCACTGAGGGCTTACGCTCGGGTGGTCTCGTTGCCCAACGAACGCCCGGCCCAGCAGACCTTCGAAATGCTGAACAGCGCGATGGAGTTGGCAACGCGCACAGAAGACAAGGAGTTGATTGTCTCGCGTTTGGCGTCAGTACGTGTGCCGGACGCGCTCGCGCTGCTCGTCTCGCTGCTTGACAAAGAGGAATTGAAGAACTCGGCCGTTCCTGCGGTCTTCACACTGGCAAAGGGGCTCAGCCAGTCTCATCCCGATCAGGCGAAGGCAGCCTTGGAAAAGATTCAACCGCTGGCGAAAGACGCGGCCATTCTGCAGCAGATACCTAAAGTGCTCCGCGATATCGAAGCGCGAAAGCGGCGCCAGAAATAGAAAGCCACGACTATGACAAGCTCGCGAAATACCCGTCTCACGCGGCGTGAAATGCTCAAACGAACCGCGGCTACCGCCGGATCGGTCGCCACCCCGTTGGTGGTTCCAGCATCGGTGATGGGCAAGGACGGCGAAACCGCGCCCAGCAATCGCATTACCATCGGATCCATCGGCGTCGGAATGATGGGCAGGGGCCATTTCCGCATCTTCGCGGGATATCCGGACGTTCAGCTCCTGGCACTCAGTGACGTCGACCCATGGCGCCGCAACGATTCGACCAAGGCGCTCGAACGTGCGTACGCCGAAAGGCAGCCGAGCGGTTCGCATCGCGGCTTCAAGGCATACAGCGACTTTCGAGAACTGCTGGATCGCGATGATATCGATGCGGTGATCATCGCCACCGGCGAACGCTGGCACCCGGCGATTTGTGTTCGAGCTGCGAAGGCCGGGAAGGATATCTACTGCGAAAAACCGATCTCCCTGACGATTCGACAGGCACGAACCATGGCCCAAACGGTGCGACGGCACAATCGAGTGTTTCAAACCGGGTTGCAACAGCGCAATTGCCCGGAGTATCTGAAAGCATTCGAGATGGTTCACGCCGGCCGCATCGGCGAGGTGAAGCTGGCCTACGTCTCGGCCAGTGGAGTGAGTCAGTATCTGAACCTCCCGGCCGAGCCGCTGCCCGATGGACTCGATTGGGACATGTGGCTCGGCCCGTGCCCTTGGCACCCTTACAACTATCGATACCACCACACCGGCCCACCGAAGAACGTGGTCCCCTGGAGCTGCAACCGGGCGTTCGGCGCCGGCGGGCTGACTTCGGGTTTGGTTCACAATCTGGATTCGGCCCACGCAGGACTGCGCAAAGACGGCGACGGTCCGGTCAAGATCACGCCCCCGGGGGTTGACGGGGCTCCGTCGCTCACATTCACCTATGCCGATGGCACCCAGATCGTCTGCGCAACCAGGCTTGAACAAGGCAAACACTTCGTCCCCGAGGGATGGGATGTGAAGACCCCGATCGTCAATTTCGGCGTGTTGTTCGTCGGCGACCGCGGCTGGGTTCACGTCGCTCGGTTTGGGCTGTTGGACTGTTATCCCAAGAACCTTTTGGACGGCGACGTCTCGAAAGCCCATTCCGTCGCAGGAAACCACCGTGACTGGCTCGACTGCGTTCGCACACGGCGCCGCCCGAGAGCGGATGTGGAAATCGGTGCGTGTTCCACAATTCTATCCCATTTGGGTTGCATCGCCTTGTGGACCGGAAGGGCGCTGAAATGGGATCCCGTCAGGGAAGAATTCCAGAATGACCACGAGGCCAACGCGTTGCGTTCCAGAGCGTCGCGCGAACCGTGGAGTGTTTGATTGGATCAATAGGAATTTTCCGTTTTCCGATGACTAAGTGGATTCCGGTGGGCGAGTAGCAGCCACGCGGGCGGCGATCACCAAACTATCAGGCTCAACGCTATGTCAGTGGGTTTGTCGCCGTAAGACAGCAACTGAGCCGCATGGAACAAGGCCACTGGGTGACGACGGTCGACGTTCTCCCGTACGGTTTCTTAACTCCGGCTCCTCTGGCAATCCGGCCGCACTCCACCGATAATGAATATTGGGAACCCGAAGGCATGGACGACCGTTCCACAGTTCGGACCGAAGGACGATGATCATGGAACTAACCATTCAACTTGATGACCCGCTGGCCTCGCAACTGCACGACCGGGCGTCCGCCGACCAGGTGCCGCCTCAAGAATTTGCACGCAGGCTGCTGGGCGAGGCGCTGCAACACCTTGACGAGTCGGCCAAATGGGACACGCAGAATCGGCGGCGCATCGCGCTAATCCGCAAGAGCGTTCGCGAGGGCCTAACGATCGACGAGCAGGCCGAATTGCAGTCCCTCCAGGAAGCCGTTGATCGGCGTTTGGAAGCGCGCGACCGTCAATTGTTAGACGAATTGGCGCGGTTCAAGGAAGCTGTCGAGCGACTGCCGGAAGGAACGGAGTGAGAAGTGGCCTTTGATTACCCGCAGTCACCGCACCATCGCCGGCACGCCCCAGCCGGATATCGCAACTACCAGTCGTACAAGCCCTGGTTGCGCGACGAGTTCACCTTCCGTTGTGTCTACTGCCTCTGTCGGGAACGGTGGTTTCCCGACGGAGACGCCGCCTTTGGCACGGATCATCTCCAACCACAGGCTGCCGCGCCCGATTTGCAGACGCAATACGACAACCTCGTGTATGCGTGTTGCCAGTGTAATTCCATCAAGGGCGATAGCGAAGTCCCGAACCCCTGCCAACATGCCTTTGGCAAACACGTGAATATATTGAACGATGGCACGGCCCAGCCATGTTCGTCGATGGGGACGGAACTGGCCGAAATATGCCGGTTGAATCGTCCACGCCTCGTCGCTTTTCGCCGGGGCATGATTGAACTATTGGGATTGCTTGGCCGCCGGCAGTCTGAGCAAGCCAGAAAACTGCTGCAGACATACCTGGGATACCCGCCCTCGTTGCCCAATCTCTCCGAACTGCGGCCGCCCAGCAATGACAACCCCGAAGGTGTACGGCGCAGCTACTACGCCCAAAGGCAGCGAGGTGAATTGCCAGAAACGTATTGACGAAATCGCCTTAGCCGCGGACTGCAGCGGAGATGCGTTAGCGTTTTTTTCAACCCAACAAGCGAGGACTAAGCTGATGAAATTCACTCTCAATGCACTCCTGGTCACAGCCCTTTTCCTTGTTGCGGTAACATCGGCGGTTGCTCAAAGGCCGCGCCGCCCGCTTTCGGATGAAGTGAAGCAGCAGATAGAAAGCGTATTGCCTGCGAAGGCACCGACGGTGCCCCCCAAGAAAACTCGCAAGCTCCTGATCTACGACGGCAATGTCGGATATGGCGGACACGGCTCCATCCCTTACGCGAACGACGCCTTCACTCTCATGGGCGAGAAGACGGGTGCATTTACGACGGTCGTTTCGCGAGATCCCGCCGTGTTCGAAAGGGACCATCTGGAACAGTTCGATGCCGTCTGCCTGAACAATACCGTGGGCAATCTGTTCACCGATCCGCAACTGCGACAGAACCTGCTTGAGTTCGTGCTCAGCGGCGGTGGTCTCCTGGGCATCCATGGAACCACCGTGGCGTTTACCGATTTCCAGAAAGGAGCGAAGGAGACCTGGCCGGAATTCGGGTACATGATCGGTGCACGCGGTGCGTCTCATCTGGCGCAGGACGAACGTGTGGTTGTCAAGCTCGATTCACCGGACCATCCGCTCAACGCACCCTTCGGCGGCAAAGGCTTCGAGCACGTCAGCGAGTTCTTTCGAGTGCGCGGACCCTATTCACGAGACCGTCTGCACGTGCTGTTCAGCATCGACACGGCCAAGACGGAGCTTCCTCCCAAAGGAACGCACCCCGGCGTCGAGCGGGACGACGACGACTACGCGCTGGCCTGGACACGCAGCTACGGTCGCGGCCGAGTTGTCTACTGCACGATCGGCCACAGTCCTCAGGACTTCATGGACCCCAAGATCCTGGAATTCTACCTGGGAGCCATCCAATTCATCATGGGGGACATCTGCGGAACCACGACCCCCAGCACCCGACTGACTCCCGCCGTCGCCGCCCAGGAAGAGTTGGGCTGGAGATTCGGCGTGACCATGTGGGGTTTGCACAAGAACACGCTGTTCGAAGGCATCGACAAGACTCGGGAACTGGGCCTGTCCTACATCGGCGGGCTGAGCTTCCAGAAGGTCAGCAAGGAGATGCCAAAGAATTTCGACTGCAATCTCTCGGACGAGGAACTGACGCAAATTCGCCTGAAAATGGACGAAGCCGGTGTTCGCATGCCGACGTTCTTCTATGCGCAAATTCCGGGCGACGAGGAGGGTTGCCGCAAGGTCTTCGAGTTCGGCCGGAAGCTGGGAGTCGAGACCTTCATCTCCGAACCGCCGCCCGAGTCGCTCGACGTGATCGAGCGGTTTTGTGACGAGTACGACATCCGGCTCGGCATTCACAATCACGGCCCGAAACAGTCTCCCGTGTATTGGCAACCGGAGGGGATACTGAAGGTCTGCGAGGGACGCAGCAAGCGAATCGGTGCATGTCCCGACACGGGCTATTGGATCCGATCCGGCATCGATCCCGTCGAAGGGATCCGAAAACTGGGCGATCGGCTGATCACGATTCAACCCCACGACCTGAATGAACTGTCCGAAGAAGGACACGACGTTCCATGGGGCACGGGCAAGGCGGAGTTCGAAAAGCTGCTCCAGGAGATACGTCATCTTGGAATCAAACCGACATTGATCGGGCTGGAGTACTCCTACGACTACGAGGACAACATGCCCGAGATGGCCGAATGTGTCGAGTTCATCAACGAACTCAAGTTGGATACACCGCAGTAGTCACGAAGTCCCGGTACCCCCGTTGCTCGTTGGTGCGCGATGACCACATTGGCGACGGCCCAGGACTCGCTCCCGAAGGAAATGAACGATGGTACGACTCGGAAACGCAATCGTCTCGATTTGCAGATTCAACACCGGCGGCCAGTTGGTTGTGTGCTGCCTGATTTGCGGGTTCGGCCAGAATGTCTACGCCCAGGACACCGCGACCGGAAACAGCGAGGCCAAAGCGGTATACGCTGCATCCCAAACCGCCGATCGTGTTTCGTCGGTCAAGAGCGATGTCGCAGAGAGTCAATCCGCGAGGCAAAAGAAGAAGGGCTTTGTCACGATCGCAACCATTGGCGCCTCGCCGTTGACGGTCAGTGCGGATACGGAGCCTCAGAGGGTGGTCGAACACGTTATCTCCTACTGGCGAGGCTTGTTTGCCCGGGTGCTGCCCGACCGACCGGACCTGATCGTGGTTCCGGAAGCCTGCGATCGTCCTCGAGGGCTTTCCTCCGAGAAGACGAACGAGTACTACTCGGTCCGCAAGGATCAGGTACGGGACTTCTTTGCTCAAGTCGCCCGGGAGAACCGCTGTTACATCGTCTACTCAGCCAAGAGGGCCATGGGCGACGGAACGTGGCGCAATTCCAGCGTTTTGATCGACCGCAAGGGGAACGTCGCCGGCATCTACAACAAGAACCATCCGACAATCGGAGAGATCGACCAGCGTATCCTCTGCGGCAAGGACGCGCCGGTAATCGAGTGTGATTTTGGCCGGGTCGCCATGGCCATTTGCTTCGATCTCAACTTCGACAAACTGCGTCTGAAGTACGTCAAGGCCAAACCGGATCTGATCGTATTCTCGTCTATGTATCACGGCGGTTTGATGCAGCAGTATTGGGCCTATTCCTGCCGCTGCCATTTCGTCGGAGCGATTGCCGGCCGGGACAAACCGTCCCAAATCCGAAATCCACTGGGCAACGTCATCGCCTCGAATACCAACTACTTCGACTTTGCCGTGGCGACGGTCAATCTCGATTGCGAGCTGGTCCACCTCGACGGGAACTGGAATCGGCTGAGGGCCATGAAGGCGAAGTATGGCCCCAAGGTGAAGATCTCCGACCCCGGCCTGCTCGGATCGGTCCTGATTGCCAGCGAACACGAGACCATCGACATTGATACAATGATCGAGGAATTTGAACTGGAACGATTGGATGATTACATGGCCCGATCGCTTGCCCACCGGCTGAAGCCGGGCAACATGGAGCCGTGAACGAAACCCTTGGAATCGGCGAATCAGTAACGGTTACAGATTGACTGTGGGGCACGTTTCCAACGTGCCTGGCACGATGGAATCGTGCCCCACTTCTTTTGCGCCGATCTTCAGCGGATATCAAATCGAGAATGGAGGAAACGCCATGAGCGTAACGAGATCGGTAATGACTCGTCGTATGCTCTGCTCCGTCGTTACGTCCGTCGCGATGTGGGTACCAGCGATTGCTGCCGAACCAATCGACATCGGCTCGCGGCTGGAGTTGCTAGTGGATGAAGCTCTCGTCGACTCGATGGTCGGTGACGTTCGCCTGGAGCTTCATCATCCCATACGCCGCGAGATCGTGTTCAAGACCGACTCGAGGTGGGAAGGCAACGCGAGCGCTTACCAGTCGGTATTCAAGAACGGCGACCTGTATCGCATGTACTATCACGGCGTCCACTACCGCAATAGTGGGCCGCCGGCGCAGACGGTGGAAAACCATCCTTGGGTATTCTGCTATGCCGAAAGCGATGACGGCATCCATTGGCGACGGCCCGAGCTGGGCATTTTCGAATTCGGCGGTTCAAAGGCCAACAACATCATCCTTACGCCCGAGTTTCTCGCCGAAATCGGCGGCGATCCTGCACATACTGCAGCCTTCCTGGACGCCAACCCCGACTGCCCGCCCGACGAGAAATACAAGATCTTGGTCGTCGGCTCGAAGCCCAGGGGATTGTACGTGCTCGGGTCGGCCGATGGGATCCACTTCTCGCTGATCAGCAAAAAGCCATTCACAACCAAGGGGGCCTTCGATTCGCAGAACCTGGCCTTCTGGGATCCGACGATCGGAGCGTATCGAGCCTACTGGCGAATCTTCACGGCAGGAGTCACCGAAGCGAACAATTGGAAGCCCGCCGGCTACCGAGCGATCCGCACGGCCACATCGAAGGACTTAGTCCAGTGGAGCGATCCGGTGGACCTGACCTACGTCGACTCGCCCGACGAGCATCTCTATACGAATCAGATTCAGCCCTACTATCGCGCTCCGCACATACTCATGGGATTTCCCATGCGGTATACGGATCGCGGCTGGTCCGAGCCGCTGTTGGACTTGCCCGGGCTGGACGAACGGATGATCCGCGCCAAGTCACATCCTCGCTACGGCACGGCGATCACCGACGGGCTTTTCATGACCAGCCGTGACGGACGCCTGTTTAAGCGCTGGGCCGAGGCATTTCTGCGTCCAGGTCCACGCGAGCGTCACAGTTGGGTGTACGGCGACAACTTCATTTTCTGGGGCATGGTGGAAACGAAATCCGCGATCGAAGATGCGCCCGACGAGATCTCGCTGTACGCGACGGAAAGCTACTGGGAAGGCCCGTATACCACCATTCGTCGCCTGACGATCCGCGTCGACGGGTTCGTCTCCGCGTCTGCACCGATGGCGGGCGGCGAGGTTGTCACCAAGCCGATCTCGTTCGAGGGCGGCAACCTGACGCTGAACTTCGAGACCTCCGGCGTGGGCGGCTTCCAGGTGGAGATCCAGGACGCCAATGGCAAGCCGATCGACGGGTACACGCTGGCCGATTGTCCACCGATCTTCGGCGACCGGCTGGCCAAGGTCGTCCGCTGGAAGGAGTCCGGCGGCGACGTGCGTCCCTTGGCCGGCAAGCCAATCCGGTTGCGTTTCGTGCTGAAGGACGCGGACCTGTACAGCTTTCAGTTCGTCCCCTACGCCCCCGACCCCAAGCGGCCGAGTGGGTCTTAGCCGGACAGCGCCACTTTGTCGCGAGATCGTTGGACATAGTAACTCGACAGTGATCACGCCATGGGGGCCAAAAGGCCACTGCTGTGAACATCTCGCCAGTGGGCAATTCCCAGAAGACACGCTGGTTACGAGGCTCCGCCTCGTAACCCACTGGACGCGAGGCTTTGCCTCGCAAGAGCCGGCGGAGCCGGCAAGGCAGTGCGTTCCCAGGCAGGAGCCTGGGAACGAGGGCAGCGGACATGTTCACAGCATAGGAACCTACAGCCCCTGCACGGCCCAGCCGTCCCGGTAGGTTCGGCGGAGGTGCTGGTTGGCCTCGGGCACGTTGGTGACTTCCATCTGGGCGGCGTCCCAGGCGAGTTCCTGGCCCGCGCACAACAGGGCGACGGTGCCCAGCAGGACCGTTTCGGTCAGCGGTCCCGAGTAGTCGAAACCTGCGGCCGTGGTGGCTTTCCCCAGGCAGGCGTCGATCCAGTGGTGGTAGTGGTTCCTGGATGCCAGCTTCGGAAGCGGGTAGTCTTTGAACTGGGCCTTGGGGAAAAGTTGGGGGTCGGCGACGTGCGGCAATAGCAGCGACCCAGCCTCGCCGATCAACAGCGAGCCCTGCGCGGGATATTCCTGGTTGTCAATTTGCTGGCGCAACTCGTCGGGCGGGTACTTGCCTCCATCGGACCAAGTGAATTCGATGGTCTTGTCGGCGGTCAAGTCGTTGCCCGCGAAGGTGTAGTGGAGAATCTGCCAGGTCGGCCAGGTTTCGCAGCGTCGGGCAGGCGTGTTCCACCACGCTGGCTCGACTTCCGCCCGGATGCTAAGCGGCGCGGTGAGCTTCAGAGCCTGGAACGGCGAGTCGATGATGTGGCAGCCCATGTCGCCCAGCCAGCCCACGCCGAAGTCCTGCCAGCCGCGCCACCATGTCGGATGGTACACGCCTTGTTTGTACGGGCGCACCGGTGCCGTGCCGAGCCATACGTCCCAGTCCAGCGTCTCAGGGACGGGGTCCTTGCCCTCTGGTCGCGGGCCGGTCGGGCGGTACTTGCTCGACGGCTTGTTCGACCAGGCATAGACACGCTTCACCTTGCCGATCGCTCCATCGCGGATCAACTTCACCGCCATGCGATAGGTGATCGACGAGTTGACCTGAATGCCCATTTGCGTAGCCAGTTGGGCTTTGGCGGCCGCCTCGGTCACACGTCGCGCCTCGTACACGTCGTGCGTCATTGGCTTCTGGACAAACACGTGTTTGCCTTGGTTGATCGCCGACATGCTGACCGGCGCGTGCATGTGATCGGGGGTGGAGACGCTGACCGCGTCGATCTTGTCGCCCTCTTTATCCAACATTTCCCGCCAGTCCTGGTACGGGCGGGCCTGGGGAAACTGCTGAGTGGCTCGGCGCATGCGGGCCTCGTCGACGTCACACACCGCTGCGATCACGACTTCGGGGTGCGACGCGAACGCCATGACGTCGGACCAACCCTTTCCGCCGACGCCGACCGCCGCATGGTGAATCTTGTCGTTGGGTGACTTGCCCGAGGCCGCGTGCGTCCAGGTGGCGGCGCAGATGCCCGCGCCAATCCCTTGCTTCAGGAAGTTCCGGCGGTCGCTCCGATGGCTCATGGGGTAACTCCTTTGCGCTTTGCTGTTGAGGTTGGTCGGGGCTGATACGAGTCATTGTCTGCTGAGCCGGAGCCTCTGCCAAGGGCCTCTGCGACTGTCGAGTCACCGGCTTGGCGTGTACGGCGTTGCCCACCGAACACGCCCAACATGTTGGACGGATCGCTGCCGAGAGGTAGAATGCATGCGCAAGAAACGTCTTGTCGGATGATCGGACCGAAAAGGTGTCAGGAACCGTTCTTGCGTTTCTTGGGCCAGCCTTGGGGACACGGCGTGACGTCGTCCGAGAGCCTCACTGCGATCAGACTTAGTCTTCGGTTCTTGAGGCCAACAGCGACTCGGCCTGCGAGATGCGGTAACGATAGGCGGCCGAATTGGCGAGATTCACGCCTGGGAATAGTCCGGCAAAGAGGGATAATAGAGGAGTGGAGTTCGCCGAATGTTGCCACAGTTTGATGAAAACGGATATCTGCCGCCGGGGATCCATCGCTGTGAGGTCGATGAGATCGTCAAGCGGTTTGGCACCGGTTCGCCGGAACGCGAAGTGGAAACGCAGGAACTGCTGGACTTCATCGAATGGGCACGGCGCGCGGGTATTCGACGACTTGTGATTAACGGCAGCTTTGCCACAGGAAAGGCTGCGCCGAATGACGTGGACATCGTTGTCTTGCCCGGCGCGGATTATCCTCGAGGTGAAAATGCTTGCACTGAGGAGGAATCGCGGTGGCCTTTTCTTCAGATCGTCGTCGCCGTGGACGACGACGATCTACAAACTTGGGCTCTCGAAGATTTCGGGACCGATCGTACTCAATTGAAAAAGGGCGTGGTAGAGGTGAGCTTATGACCGCACTACTGACACCAGAAGGTTACGCACAAACAAAAGAAAAGCTGTCGCGTCTGGAGCACCGCTTGGCCAAACTCGCCGAACGAAGCGACCTGACCCCACAGCACCATGCGGAAGCGCGCAAATCGTATCTCCGAATGATCGGCCAATACAGGCGAGAGATCAAGCTGCACGAGGCAAGCCGCTCGCACTCAACGGCTAAAGTGGAATCGTAGATTGCGACTGTCCGGTGACCGGCTTGGGGTGTGCGGGGCTTCCGACGGAACATGCCCGACATGTTGGACGGATCGTTGCCGAGAGTTAGAATGGATGCGCAAGAAACGTCTTGTCGGTTGATCGCATCATGAATTACCCGAATGGTTGGATCGCGTTGGCATTCATTGCGGCCCTCTCGGCGCCGTGTTTGTCAGGGTGCGCCGGTGATCGGGATAGTCAGCCGGTTCCTATGGTCACCGTCGTCTGCGAAGCGTCTGGAATGGCGCCGGAGGAAGTGGAGAAGCTGGTGGCCTCTCCGCTCGAAAGCTCCATCAACGGGACTGCCGGCGTTCAGCGACTACGTTCCGTTTCCCGGTCCGGCCAAGCGATCATTTGGGTCGAGTTCGATCGCGGCACGGACACTTTTGAAGCTCGTCAACTCGTGGCCGAAAGACTTGAGTTGGTGGAGTTGCCGTCTGGCGCGCAGGCGAGCTTGGCCCCGCGTTCGTGTGGCGAGATCTTTCTGATCGCTTTGCGCATGGAAGCAGCGTCTGAGACTGAGCCGCGAGACGAACTTGCGGCCGTTTTACGCGAATTGGCCGACTACTCCCTGCGCCGCCGACTGCTGGCGATTCCCGACGTGTCGCAAGTCACGGTCACCGGCGGTACGCACAAGCAATACCAAGTCGTCGTATCGCCGGAACGCCTGAAGGCTCTGAATGTCACGCGGCGGGAATTGGCCCGCGCGATCGCTCCAGCCAATGCGACGCCGGACGTTTCGAACGTAGCCAAGGGCTCGGAAGTCATTCTTCGCAGTATCGACAGATCGCAAACGCTGGAGGATCTCGCTAGTACCGTCATTAGAATTGACAACGGTCAGCCGGTTCTCGTCAGAGATGTCGCCGAGGTGCGGATCGGCTGGGCCCCCGATCGTATTCGTTACACGGCGGTGGCCGAGAAACCGGGCTCCGGCACCAAGGAACTCGCAGTCATCCTGGCCATCGGGTTGACGCCCGACGCTGACAGGTCCGCTATCAGCAGACAAGTCGACGAGGTGCTGCAGGAACTTCAGCAGCACTTGCCGCGCGGCGTAATCATCGAACGGAAGATCGATTCGCGACTCGACCCACTCGTCAATCAAGCAGTACAGAGACAGCGGCGAGACCTGCCACCGGACGTGCAGCTTATCCGGCGTTCGTCAGATCCAGCAGGCGATTTCGTCGTCGCATCATTGGGCGATCGAATCGTGGTCAAAGTCTTTGGGCCGGATTTGGCGGATCTTCGCCGAAAAGCCGACGAGATTCGCCAACTCCTGATAAAGGTGGCTGGCGTCGTGGACCTGCGAGTCGAACCGCAAGCAGACGAGCCAAGGTTGGAGCACAAGATCGAACGCGAGCGGGCAAGCCAATTTGGACTTACCGTCGACATGCTGAGTGAGGAAATCAACATGGCAATCGACGAGCGAGTGGTTTCGCAAATCCACAGTGATGATCGCACCTATGACTTGGTCATCAAGACCGACCAGTCAGCCGTCGATCTCGGGCGCATCGGCGATACACTTGTCGGAACTCCGACCGGTGAAATGGTACCGCTGAGCCTAGTGGTGGAATTTCGAATCGTGTCCGGGCCTCGCGCCATCTACCGCGAAAACATGCAGCGCGTGGTGCTGATCTCCTGCGGTGTGAAGGATCGCGATAGATCCGATGTCGACTCGGATATTCGAAAGGAGTTGGCCCCGATCCTCAGCAGCATGGAAGACGGCTACCACATCGAATGCGGAAACCGATAATCGCCGTAGTTGCTTGGCCGTCCAAACACTGCGGATTCTGGACTCTACTCCACCGTCGCGTTACGATGGGCGGTTATCCGAGAGGCATTGAATCCCAAACAGTTCGATACAGTGAAGGAGTCGTTCCGTGGCATCCAATATCAACCGTCGCAGGTTTGTCGGGTCGGCAGTCGCATCCGGCGTTGTCACCATCGTTCCGAGGCATGTCTTGGGGGGCACCGGGTACGTCGCTCCGAGCGACAAGATCACGCTGGCCCACATCGGCATGGGTACGCAGGGCTTCCGCGAACTCGGGGACCTTCTCGCCGAGCCCGAGATGCAAGTTGTCGCGGTCTGCGATCCGAATGCCGACAGCAACGATTACGTCGAGTGGGGCAAGAACAGCGTCCGGAACACGATACGAAGGTACCTGGGGAAGCCCACGTGGCGAGAGAACGTCGATGGCTGCCCCGGAGGGCGGGAAGTGGGCCGGGAAGTGGTCGACGCCTACTACGCAGACCAGAGGAGTTCCGACAGCTTCAAGGCGTGCACTGCCTATGCCGACTTCCGGGAATTGCTCGATAAGGAGAAGGACGTCGACGCTGTCAAGGTGATGACGCCCGATCATCTTCACGCGACCGTCTCCATCGCGGCGATGACCCGCGGCAAGCACGTTCTGATGCACAAGCCGATCGCCAACCGTTTGCACGAAGGGAGACTGGTCCTCGACGCCGCCCGCAAATCGAAGGTTGCCACACACCTCTTGGCTTACGGCAGCGGAACGGGCAACGGGATGATTGCCGATCGGATCAAAGAAGGTGTCATCGGCCGGTTGCGGGAGATACACAACTGGACGAACCGGCCCGTGTGGCCTCAGTACACCGAGATTCCCACGGACCGGCCACCAGTCCCCAAGGGCCTTGACTGGGATCTGTGGCTGGGGCCCGCGGTCGACCGTCCCTTTCATCCGCATTACACGCACACGGTATTCCGCGGCTGGTACGATTTCGGCGGCGGGTCCATGGCCGACATGGGCATCTACGCGCTGTGGCCGGTGTTCACCTCGCTCGGCCTGGATGTCCCCGTAAGCGCCGAGACCCTAGCCACCCACACGTGCTCGATCGTGGACTGCGTCAGCCGACCCGCGAAGAATGATTTCTCCTACCCAACCGCCTGCAGCATCCGTCTCGAATTCGCGGCAGCGGGTGGCCGGCCCGCGGTGGACCTGTTTTGGTACGACGGCGGCATGAAACCTCGCCTGCCCAGGGAGGTCGAGGCGCACGACGTCAAGATGTCGCGAGAGGGCATCCTGTTCGTTGGCGACCAGGGAATGATCTTGGCCGGCTTCCACGGACAGAACCCGCGACTGTTCGCCAAGGGCAAGAGTGAGGCCCTCCCGTTGGAAGAGCAACAAAGGGGCTACGGCGGGCGACACAAGCCGTGGCTCCAGGCCATAAAGGAGGGCGCACAATCACCGGGCAGCTTCCTCAACGCGGGACCGATCACCGATGCAGTGAACCTGGGGACCGTCGCCCTGCGAGCCGGGGAGAAGATTCTGTTCGACAGTGAGAACATGAAGATCACCAACGTGGCCAGTGCGAACGAATACCTGCGTCGCGAATACCGAAAGGGTTGGGAGTTGTAGGGCGCGCGCGTCTTCCGCTTTACTTCAGAACACGGGTGTGTCATAAAACGGCAGTGCATTTCCGCGTTTTTCGCTTCCGTCGGGGCGACGTCGGGAACACGAACCTGTTGGCCGGATCGGTCTACCGCGATGTACGCAAGCGAGGCCTGTCGCGCGTCGAACTTCCAAGGTTGGAGTTGTACGCACGTCATTCTGGCATGCACTTTTTCGGCAGTTGGATTGAGCGGATGTGATCGTGGCCCCAGCGACGTACGCCACGACGTTTCGGACGTCAACGCAGAGTTCGGCGTCTTCTGGCCGCCATGGAACTTAGACCGTTCCCTCAGCACATCAGGCGAGCCCTTATTGCAGGGCGAATTGTCGGTCTTCGAGGCCGAGACGGGGCCATCGAACGCGTTTGGCATGCACGTTACCCTGCTGCGTCCGCACGGCGAACCTGACCGAATTCGCTGGAACAAGAGGCTCGCGTTTCCAGAGTATTCGTGGATGGCAGAAGTTCGCGTTTGGGATCGCAATCGAGAATGGCTTTGGCCCAATCTGCCGTACCTCCTGCGGGCGCACGGCGAGGAGAGGGTGGAAAGGTATGGGGGTGTTGATCCCGTCAAAGGCGTCGACAATGACTTTGCTGCCGTGTTGATCCGGCCACTTGAGCACGAATCGTCGGAAATTGAACAGCAGGAGCCTGCGAAATTACCACAGCCACTGGTTTCCGCTGAGTGGCATTCAGTTAACGCGGAGAAGGTCGACAGGGAATCTGTGGTTCACATTGCTCGCTCCGACGATTTCATCGTGCGTTTGTTACCAAGCGGCAGGCAGTCTGAATCGGGAAGGCTTGGCGTGTGGTTGATCTATGCGGACTTCTTGGGCGAGATCACGTCCAGAAACTGGCCCGCAAACGGTGAATACAATGGTGGCATTTTGGCATACTTCGAGATCTCTTGGCGACGAAGTTCCGACGGTGAATTCGAGTTTGACACTGAGCATCTCATTCCACCAACGGACACAGGTTTTGACTGGGCGAACTGGGCAACCGGCCCGTCTGCCCTGGAAAAGGGGTTGGAACTCACTTATCCGAGCGAAAGATCGGAATAGACGATTCCGAATCAACGCGGTCGCTCGCAATGAAATTGCCTAAATCCAAATGAATGCAAAACCGGCAAAATTGCTCAGCGTCCTTGTCTGTGTCTGGGTCTTGTTCAACCCCATTCTTATAGCTGCCGAGAAATCGGATGAGACCATGATCCAGGGCAAATGGCTCGAAGTCACGGCATACATTCTCGGTAAGAAAAGCGAAAGAGTAGTCAAGGCACACACCTTCTCAAAGGGCAAGCTGGTCCAGCACTATCGGAACCCCAAAGTCGATGACCTGGTACATCGCTATCGGATCGACGAGAAGGCCATTCCACCACGACTGGATTTGCTCTATCCCGACGCATTCAATTCAGGGAAATGGCTGTCCTACAAAGGCATCTACAAGCTGGACGGCGACACGATGATCTGGTGCCAAAGCCTCACTGGGTCCCCTCCCAAGGACTTTGAGCCGGGCGAGGATAACATTGTGCTGAAGCTGAAGAGGATGAAGTGAATCCGCAAAGTCGTCTTACTGGATGGCTTTCCCAATCGCTGCTAGATGTCGAGCAATGCGACTAGCCGTCGACGGCATCGAGAACTTCATTGAGCGCCGAAAAGCCGATTCCCAACTCGCCCGTCAGGACATGATCGGGCGTGAATTCCTGAATGCGCTTGTTCGTCAGACGGAAGATCATTTGGAGCAAGAACCAGTTCATCTCGTCCCTGCCTTGGAGGAAGCTACGCAGTTGGGCAATCGCGCGCGTCGTGTAGTCTCGACCACAAGCCAGCGATCGTTCAATGGCTCCGTCAGAACTAATGAGATCCACCAGAGCTTCGATTTGCGACGAATCATCTACCTGATGAAACTCAGTCGCCTCGCCGTCGTATCCTTCCAGAAACAATGCCGGGGCGAGCGTCAAGACGCTGTTTCGGATATCGTCCCGCAGATCGCGCAAGTCGTCGCGAACGGTCAATCCCATGAACAGGTTCTCGCCCGCGTCGCCCAACTCGACCGCTTCACTTTCACTGAGCCCCCCCGCGAGCGCCGGCACTTCCATGCTCAGTCGTCCCCACGTTCCGCCGCGCAATTTCATCTGGGCGATGGCGTCGTCTGGAGTTGGAATTGTGCCGTGCGAGTGCTCGTCAGCAATCTGACTCTCCGCCGTGTCATACATATATTGCTCGAACCGCTCAATTGTCACATCTCGGTTGGAGATCGGGATCAAAGGCGTCGCGCGAGCCAGCGCCACTGCAATCTCCACAAAGAAACAGTCTCCCAATATCATGTAGGTGTTGGGCGACATCAGCGTGCGGTGTTGTCGCACATGCTCGTCGTGGGCATCCAGGACATCGTCATGAACCGAGGTCGCCATATAGAATCCCTCGATGACTCTGGCCATCGTCTCGGCCAGTATTTGAGAACCTCCGGAGCCTGCACAACTGAGAAAGGCGAACGACGAATAGCATTTGGCAATGTCTTTTTCGTCATCGTAGACATCGAGCAGTTTGATCAACGGCGCAACGTTTCGTCCCGTCAGCTTGTATCGGAGATTGTCGCTGAGCGTATTCATTTGTCTTGACTCCCGGATCTACAGGATTGAAATTGTATCGTATACAATTTGATCAAGATAGACTCGCTCGCGCATGGCTCGGCCCAGTCGCGACAACATCGTGCCCGAGCCAATGCGTTGGATCCTCGTGCCGCAACATCGTATAGGAGTTGGAAATGAAACGCCTGATCCTGACACTCGTGGTAGTGAGTGCCGCTCCGGCGGCATTTGCCGAAAAGCCGGCTCCTAACTGGGTCAAGGTCACGGACGCGGCCGGCTGGCGGCCGCGGGATTCGCAAGGAGAACTCGTCTACAACGATCAGCTCTGGATATTCGGCGGGTGGTTCAGCTCCTATGCTGCGCCGCCGCGGGATGTTTGGAGTTCGACCGATGGCAAGACATGGCAACTTGTCGAAGAGACGGCTCCCTGGAAGCACAGCGATTTGTCCATGTCGGTCGTGTTCGACAAAAAGATGTGGTTCATGGGCGGTTGGTACAACGGCCGATTGCCGGGCCATTCGGCAGGCAACCAGGTGTGGTTCTCGACCGACGGCAAGAAGTGGGATTCAGCAACCTCCGGCGCGGGCTGGTCACCACGAATTGCTTCGGCCATCGTCGTGTTTCAGGACAAGATGTGGCTGCTCGGTGGAACCGAAAACTACTACTTCGGCGATGAAAAAAGCCTCAAAAACGACGTGTGGTACTCGTCGGATGGCGGGAACTGGAAGCAGGCGACCCGCAATGCCGGTTGGTCGCCCAGGGCCTATCATCAAGCTGCTGTGCTGAACGATAAGATCTACGTCTTTGGCGGAGGCAATTACGTACCGCAGTACCAAGCGACCAACGACGTGTGGTGTTCGGAAGACGGCGTCAACTGGACGAAAGTGACTGATTCGGCGGCGTGGCACGCGCGGCTGTGGTTTTCTTCGGTGGTCTATCGCGATCGCATGTGGGTGTTTGGGGGCTGGTCGAATAATCCATCGACAAACTGGGGCGACGTCTGGTACTCGAAAGACGGCGCGAACTGGAAACAACTCAAGTCCGACGTCGTCTGGAAAGAACGCCACGAACACTCGGCCTTCGTCCTGAACGACAAGATCTGGATTGCCGGCGGGCACGCCCGCCCGCTGAGCAGCGAAGTCTGGTCGCTGGAAATCCCGCAATCGTGGTTCAAGGACGAGTGAACTGAACGCGGCATCGGGCCGCAAGTAGGGTGGGCCAAGTCTTCGCGGGCCCACCAGAAACCGCTCGCCATGCAGTCACGCGTGCATCGTACGGACGACAGGGCCTATCAGAATTGAGAGCCCATTCCGGTGGGCCGCGAAGACTTGGCCCACCCTACAAAGACTGGAAATCTCGTTTGACGTTAGGAGCACTTGATGCGACAGAAAACAGCCGGACCCTTGTTGTTCTTGAGCATTGCGGTTGTTAGCTGTTACTGGTGCAACAGCGTTGCGGCGGACGATCTTGTCTGGCCGGCGTTGCCGGATCGCAACGCCCCCGTTACGATCCCGGCCCAAGAATGGCCTCATCGTCCGGGACCGCGCGAAGTTCGTGTGCTCGTTCATTATCCCAACGGTAAACAGGAAAGCGTCAACAGCACGACCGGCGTGATGCTGACGCTGCACAACTGGGGTGGTGAGGATTGCGCTGGCACGGCAAGCCCGACTGTTCTGGCCAAACGGCTGAACGTGGTCGCCATTTGTGTCAACTACCTCCAGAGCGGGCGGAAAGCATCGGTCGAAGATCCCGAGCCGTACGACTTCGGCTATCTGCAGGCGCTCGACGCACTGCGTGCTTTGTGGTTCGTTGTCGATGGGATGAAGAAGACCGAACGCCCACTGGATACCGGCCGCATCTTCGCCACAGGCGGTTCGGGTGGCGGCAACGTGACGCTAATGGCCTCGAAGCTGGCTCCGCGCACGTTTGCGGTGATCGTCGACATGTGCGGCATGAATAAGCTCAGCGATGATATTGCGTTCAATCTACCGGGCGGCAGTGGGTTGAATGCTCGTTGGAGTCGCGATTCCACGAGCCCCAATTACCTCAGCGCCGACGCTCAGGAAATCCGCTTCGTCGGACACCCCGGCCATCTGGCGACCAATAAACAACTGGGATCATCCACGCGGATTGTCGTTGTTCACGGTGCAGACGATCATACTTGCCCATTCGAGGACGCTCGTGAAATGGTGGCGAACATGCAGAACGCCGGACTGGACGTACGGCCGCATTTCATCACGAAGGACGACCTGGACGGCAAGGTATTTACCAGCAGCGGGCACGCGTTAGGCAATCGCACGGAGATCGTGCTTCGTGTCGCCGGAGCGTACCTGGCCGTTGACGGTCCTGAGGCAATTCGCCGCCGTGGACCGACTGACTTCGAACGACGCGAGGAGATTTCCTGCAAAACGTCGAACGGGCAATACGTCATCTCCTACAAGCAGGGATATCCCGTCGGCCGATTCGAGCCGGCGCCGCGTTGAAGGACTGTCGTACAGTCGCCGTCCTCTCCGAGGTCGGTGAAGGGAGGCCCCGAGTTCGGAGAACACGGCGACTATATGAACTCAATGTTTCACAGGCTATCCCATGACAATGGGACACCTACTTCTTGAACGGTTCTTAATCCGTTGGGCGCCGGACGGGGCTAGGAAACCGCAGTAGGCATCCTTGACACGATTGTCGAGTTTAGTACTATATGTCGAAGTACTTCATGTCGAAGTAGTTCGGCCTGTGGCATTTCACAGGCATTAGCTTGGAGGCAACGATGACGCGTAAGTCGCTTGACGAATTAGGCACTCTTCAAAAAGCCGTCATGGAAACGGTTTGGGCGTCGGGAGAGGCTTCGGTCCAACGGGTTCTTGATAAGTTGGGCCGTAAGAACAAGCCGGCCTACACGACGATACTCTCCGCCATGCAAAAACTGGAAAGGCTGGGCTGGCTGCGCCATCGCGTCGAGGGGCGCACCTACGTCTACGGACCCGCGTTCAGTCGCGAGGAGGAAGGCCGGAAGGCGCTTCGGAAGTTCATGGATCGTGTCTTTGGCAGCGACCCGCTGCTGCTGGTTCAACACTTATTGGACGACGAGGACATGGGGACGGAGGATCTTACCGCCCTCCGGAAGATGATCGACCAACGGCGAAAGGAGCTTAGCGATGGCTGACGGCATGCCCTGGAGCGAGTCGATGTTGTGGACGGTGGCCTGGCAGACGAGCCTCGTCCTGGCCCTCGTTCGTGGTCGAAAGAGGCTCGAGGGGCGGATTCGCCGGATTCTGCGCACTCGTCTCAGTCCGCCGGAGGTAGGTCGAAGTTGGACAGCAGTGGCGTTTGGCGGCATTATCACACTGACAACAGTAATCGCCCTGGCACAAACGAGTTCCGAGTCCCCGGAAGCTGCTTCAAGTCTTGAGCCGATGGCTCCGGCGCCCTTCCTCGGGCCGATCGACGTCGTTGCTTCGCACGACGGAAAAACTCTCTTCGTAGCCTGCGCCGATGGGAAAGGAATTGCTGTGGTCGACGTTGCCACCGAAAAGGTGTCGAAGTCGCTTGCCATGCCAGCCATGCCGACGGGCTTGGTGCTCAACCCCGATGGAACAATCCTGTACGTCACGTGTGCTTCGCCCGAGGGACGCGTCTGCTCGGTAGACATCGCGTCGGGCAAGCTGGTGCAGACCATCCCCGTTGGCCATGGGGCTATTGGACCGGCGATCAGTCCCGATGGGAAGAAGTTGTACGTCTGCAACGGGTTCAACAACAATGTGGCGGCCGTTGATCTGAAGTCCAGGGAGATCGCTCTGATACCGACCTTGCGAGAGCCGCTTGCCGCCGCCGTCACGCCCGACGGCCGGTTGCTCTACGTCATCAACCACCTGCCGATTGACCGGGCCGACGAATACGAGGTGGCTGCAGAGATAACGGTGATCGACACGGCGACCAACCGATCGGAAACGGTCCGC
>JACKQG010001720.1_pt1 | contig 29645 bp, 24 predicted proteins | sample 8237621 | NCBI WGS metagenome assembly JACKQG01 (sample SAMN15677084, study PRJNA649215) | marine metagenome | biome: marine; feature: Black Sea; material: saline water; isolation source: suspended particulate matter (SPM) from the Black Sea western gyre | collected 2013-06-09/2013-06-10 | depth... | reverse complement strand
AGCCCTCTGGTCGTGCAGTTCACCGGTACTTCCACAGGGAATATCACCAGCCGGCTGTGGAACTTCGGCGATGGGACAACGTCAACCGAGCGGGCTCCGTCTCATACATACCAGAACGCCGGTTCTTACACGGTAAGCTTAACTGTAACCGGCCCGGGCGGTTCAAACACCAAAACGATGAAAGATTATATACAAGTGACGCTTCCGGCTCCAGTCGCGAACTTTACAGGGTCACCAAGAAGCGGCAACAGCCCTCTGATTGTTCAATTCACCGGCACTTCCACAGGAACTATTACAACCCGGCTGTGGAACTTCGGCGATGGAACAACGTCAACAGAGCGGAGTCCATCCCATACGTATCAGAAAATCGGTTCTTACACAGTAAGCTTAACTGTAACCGGCCCGGGCGGTTCAAACACCAAAACGATGGAAGGTTATATACAAGTGACGTCTGCGGCTCCCGTTGCGAACTTTACGGCAGTACCAAGAAGCGGTAAAATCCCTCTGGTTGTTCAATTCACCGGCACTTCCACAGGGAATATTACCAGCCGGCTGTGGAACTTCGGCGATGGAACAACGTCAACGGAGCGGAATCCATCCCATACGTACCAGAAAGCCGGTTCTTACACGGTAAGCTTAACTGTAACCGGCCCGGGTGGTTCAGGTTCAGATACCAAAACGGTGGTAGGTTTTATACAAGTGACGTCTGTGGCTCCCGTTGCGAACTTTACGGGAACACCAAGAAGCGGCAACAGCCCTCTTGCTGTGCAGTTTACCGGCACTTCCACAGGAACTATTACAACCCGGCTGTGGAACTTCGGCGATGGAACAACGTCAACCGAGCGTAGTCCGTCCCATACATACCAGAAAATCGGTTCTTACACAGTAAGCTTAACTGTGACAGGACCTGGCGGTTCAAACACCAAAACGATGGAAGGTTATATACAAGTGACATCTCCGGGTCCCGTTGCGAACTTTACGGGAACACCAAGAAGCGGTAACAGCCCTCTGGTCGTGCAGTTCACCGGCACTTCCACAGGGAACATCACCAGCCGGCTGTGGAACTTCGGCGACGGAACAACGTCAACGGAACGAAATCCGATTCACACCTACAGATTCAGGAATACCAGTGATTTTACTGTCAGCTTAACTGTAACAGGTTTGGGCGGTACGGACACTGAAACCAAGACGAATTACATCCACCTTAACACCCCACCCATAAAGGCCAATATCCGCGTTTGGAAGAAAGATGTCTTCCGGACCTGGTACCAAGCATATGCAGAGATTACAGTTACACAGAATGACCCGACGGGACTGCCCCTCGGCGGAGCAACTATAGAGGGAACCTGGAGCGGAGGTTATGGTGGAACTGTCCCATTCACCGACGTAACAGATGCAAATGGTGTAATCAACTTAAGGACAGAGTGGGCAGAAAAAGGCAGTACAGTTACATTCACAGTCAACAAAGTGATTATAGGCGGCAAAGAGTCCGGCTTTGCCGGAACAAAAAGTGTTTCAATAAGAATTTAAATAATAACAGCTGAAACGACTTTCAGAGCAGAAATAAACACCTTTGATTGTTAGTTAGGGGCTGACCGGACAGGTCCTAACTTCATCTTTGGAAATTTTGCAAATTCTTCCCTGAAAAACAACCAGAACAGAAACTTCCGAAAAAAACATTCCAAAAGAAGCCCCAATAAATCTCTTGCCGATAAGCCCAATTCGTCGCTTAAATAGCTTCTGAAGCGATTTAAATTGGAGTTTTTGGGGTAAAAATAGACTTAACGGCCTTTTTATTGCACTTTATCAACGAGGTATTCTAATAAATAATCAAAAGATTTTCCTTGTGTTAAGATGGGTAATTTGGTATAAATTATGTCAACGAAGCTTGCGTCCGTACAGTTGAGCATCGGTGTTTTTTTGACTTCATTCAGCGGGGGCATTATTAGCTTCAGAATAAAGGAATGGGTATTATACAAAACACGAAGCTTATAAAGCTTGGTGCTTCGTAGATGGTTATTGATACATTCCAAATAACAGCTTAATGCCTGTTTTCCCACGGAAGGAGGTAATAAATTTTTCTAAACAATCGCTTTGGTGAGGAGTGAGTTATGAAAAAGATATATTCGAGTGCACTGATCATGCTTTTTCTTGTTTCAGTTTTCACTCAGGAGAGTGACGTTGGAGGTCAAATTTTTGAAGAGGCTCTGCCCCTTACAGGACAAATGCACTACGTTCAGGGTGAGTTTCTTGTAAAATTCAAACCCAACGTCTCGGAACAAACCATAGAGGCGTTAAATTCAAGTCATGGAGTTTCCACTATCTATACGAGCCCATATGCCGGCTTTAGAAGATTGAGCACGCCCGAAGGCGAGGCAGTCGCGGACATGGTCGAAATTTATCAGGCAAATGCCAACGTCGAGTACGCCGAGGCGAACTATATCGCTTATGCTCTGAATGCGCCAAACGATGAACTATATTCCCGCCAATGGCATCTTTACAATAGCAGCTACGGCGGTATTAAGGCTGAATCAGCCTGGAATATTTCAACAGGTACCGGGGTAATTGTGGCAATTCTTGATACCGGTATTGCCTACGAAAATTACAGCGAAAAAAATCAGGCAGGCTCTCAAATGAGCTATCAGCAGGCCCCGGATTTAGCCGGCACGCTTTTCGCAGCCGGTTATGATTTTGTTAATGATGATGAACACCCCAATGACGATTCGGTCTCCGGTCACGGAACTCATATAGCCGGAACCATTGCTCAAAGTACTCGTAACGGCCTCGGAACAGCCGGAGTGGCTTTCGATGCCTATCTGATGCCGGTTAAGATATTGGACAGAGATGGAGCCGGAACATATGCCGATATTGCCGAAGGTATTATCTGGGCAACGGATAACGGCGCTCATGTAATTAACCTGGGCCTTGGAGGAACTGAACCTTCAATGGCTTTAGAAGAGGCGATAGCTTACTCGTATAACCGTGGAGTAACACTGATAGCGGCAGCCGGTAATGACGGCATAGATGGTGTGTGCTATCCTGCTGCTTATGATGATTACGTTATTGCCGTCGGGGCGACCCGTTACGACGAAAGCTTGTCTTATTATTCCAACTACGGACTTAACCTGGACCTGGTAGCTCCCGGAGGAGACCTTAACGTGGACCAGAACGGAGACGGCTATGAAGACGGCATTTTACAGCAGACGTATAAAATTGATGGAGACAACACAATATCCTGGGGTTACAAATTTACTGAAGGCACTTCAATGGCTGCTGCGCATGTTTCGGGTGTTGCGGCCCTGCTCATAGCCAACGGAAATGCCACCTCACCTGCAGAAGTCAGGCAGGCTTTAGAATCCACCGCCGAAGACAAGGACGCAGCAGGCTGGGATATAAGATACGGCTGGGGTATTGTAAATGCTTTTGCCGCTCTTCAATGGACAGCTTCTGAAGCGGAGCCACAATTAGGAGCTCAACCTCTTAATGCAGAGTTCACAGCCGAACCAACCATGGGTCCCAGGAACACGAGAGTACAATTCACCAATCAATCCACAGGAAATATTACCAGTGTGCTATGGAATTTCGGCGATGGAACAACGTCAAGCGTTTTAAATCCGTCTCATATATATGGAGATCCACGTACTTATACCGTGAGCTTGACTGTAACGGGCCCTGACGGTTCGGATACCGAAACCAAGGAAACATATATTCAACTGTTCATACCTAAGGTTCCTAATGCGGACTTTACAAGAGAACCAATAAACATCAATTCCCCCATGACCGTACAATTCACTGATACATCCACTTGTCAAGCTACTCTTATCACTCATATAAATGGCACCATTTTAACCAGTTCGATAGAATCTGCGTCCGATGGAGGTATTACGACATGGACGTGGAACTTCGGCGATGGAACAACGTCGAACGAGCGAAATCCGGCTCATACTTACCGGAATACCGGTTCTTACACAGTAAGCTTAACTGTAACCGGCCCGGGAGGTTCAGATACAGAAACCAAGACGAACTATGTCCAAGTGACGCCTCCGGCTCCCGTTGCAAACTTTACGGCAACACCAAGAAGCGGCAGCAGCCCTCTGGTTGTACAGTTCACCGGCACTTCCACAGGGAACATTACCAGTCGGCTGTGGAACTTCGGCGATGGAACAACGTCAATGCAACTGACTCCATCCCATACGTACCAGAATACGGGTTCTTACACAGTAAGCTTAACTGTAACCGGCCCGGGTGGTACAAACACCAAAAGGATAGAAGGTTATATACAAGTGACGCTTCCGGCTCCCGTTGCAAACTTTACGGCAACACCAAGAAGCGGTAAAGGCCCTCTGGTCGTGCAGTTCTCCGGCACTTCCACAGGGAACATCACCAGTCGGCTGTGGAACTTCGGCGACGGAACAACGTCAACCGAGCGGAGTCCGTCCCATACGTACCAGAATACGGGTTTTTACTCAGTAAGCTTAACTGTAACCGGCCCTGGCGGTTCAAACACCAAAACGGTGGAAGGTTATATACAAGTGACGCCTCCGGCTCCCGTTGCGAACTTTACGGGAACACCAAGAAGCGGTAACAGCCCTCTGGTCGTGCAGTTCACCGGTACTTCCACAGGGAACATCACCAGTCGGCTGTGGAACTTCGGCGACGGAACAACGTCAACCGAGCGGAGTCCGTCCCATACGTACCAGAATACGGGTTTTTACTCAGTAAGCTTAACTGTAACCGGCCCTGGCGGTTCAAACACCAAAACGATGGAAGGTTATATACAAGTGACTCCTCCGGCTCCCGTTGCAAACTTTACAGCCAATCCAAAAAGCGGCAACGGCCCTCTGGTCGTACAATTCACCGACACTTCCACAGGAAATATCACCAGCAGGCTGTGGAACTTCGGTGACGGAACAACCTCAACGGAACAGAATCCAGTTCATACGTACACATTCAAGGATACCGGTGTTTTCACGGTAAGCTTAACTGTAGTAGGCCCGGGCGGTACGGACATTGAAACCAAGACGAACTACATCCACCTAAACACCCCGCCTATGCATGTCAATATCCGTGTTTGGAAAAAAGATGTCTTCCGGAGCTGGTACCAAGCATATGCAGAGCTTACAGTTACACAGAATGACCCGACGGGACTGCCTATCGCCGGAGTTACTGTAGAGGGAACCTGGAGCGGAGGTTATGGCGGCACTGTCTCCTTCTCCGGCGTAACAAATGCAAACGGCGTAATCAACTTAAGGACAGAGTGGGCTGAACAAGGCAGTACGGTTACATTCACAGTCAACAAAGTGACTATTGGCGGCAAAGAGATTGACTTTGCCGGAACAAAAAGTGCTTCAATAAGAATGTAGAAAATAACAGCTATAGAGAAACGACTTTCAGAAGTGAGAAAGATTCAAGCGGCTTTGGGGAATGAAGATTAGAATAATGAGCACGAAAAAATCTAATGAAGAACTTTTTTCGAAGCAGGCCGAAAATTGAATCGATAAAAAACATCCACTACCCGCTGTTTTACTCTCGCGGCGAATACTTGCCGGCCAAGCTCTTTTAGCTCGGGATCATCAGGCGCTAATAAACGTGCCTTATGAATGTTTCCCGCAGCTTCATTTAATTTGCCCATTTCCAGATAAACAAGCGCAGAATCTCTTAAAGTGGGGATATGATTACCTCTTAAATCGAGAGCATGAACAAAAAATTCGGCAGCATCATGAAAATCACGTTTCATCGCCCTGGCATTGCCAAGGTAATAGTAGGCATCCGCGTTTGCACAATCGATATTAACGGCCCTCAGCAGACAATGCATCGCATAATCAACCTCGCCGATACTCAAAAACATCGACCCCATAGAAACCAAAGTATCCGCATCCTCCGGACAGGTTTCCAACTCCGAAACCAGATAAGATCTTGTCTTTAAGACCTGCTCCTTCATCAAAGCGTACTGTGCCAGCCTGTAGCACGGCCCTGCAAGAGTATTGTCTTTTTGAAGTGCCTGACTGAATAGTGTCACCGCCCGTTTAAAATCACGGCAGCTAAAAGCAATCTCTCCGAGATAAAACAAAGCGGCCGCAAAATCCGGGTCAAGCTCAAGGATTCTGTTATACTTTTCCTTTGCCGATTCGATATCCCCTGTCTCGAGCAGGAACAATCCGAAATCGAAAATTACATCGACATCGCCCGGGTTTAAACGAAGCTCCGCCAGGAAATGCTCCCGGCAGCTTTCAATATCACCATCCGACCAGTAAGCCTGTGCGATTCGGTAGTTTATTTGGGGATGAGTCGGCTCAAGCTCAGAAGTCCGCAGCCAGCAGCGGATAGCTTTTTTATAATGTCCGCGAACAAAAAGACTGTTGCCGATATTATAATAGCACAACGCACAATGCGGTTTTATCTGCTGGGCCAGATAAAACATCTGCTCGGCTAAATCGTGCAGGCCCATTTCCGTATATGTTATTATCCGGTTGCAATAGCCCGGTTCGAACCCGGGATCAATTTCCTGGATATTCTCAAAAGTTTCAATGGCCTGATCATATCTGCAAGTACGGGTATAATCGACGGCCAGTGAATTTAGTATCTCCAAATCATCGGGATTCAACTGCAGGGCGATTTCATATTCGTCTATCGCTTCATCGAATCGATTAATAGAATCCAGCGTCAGCGCCTTGTTGAAATGCCAGGAACTGTTGGAAGGATTTATCTCAATCGCAGTCTCAAGCTCATCGAGGGCCTGATTCATTCTGCCATCTTCGTAAAGCTCAAAAGCCTTCCGAGCCTTTAGCTCGGCTTTGCCGTAGGAGCCGTATTCCATATTATCAAAATGCATAATCGCACCTTTATCCTATCTATCCCTATATAGCCAAGGGTCCATACAGCGTGGTTATCGCCCACAAAATACCCTTCGGTTAGCGGTTTTTTGTCGGCTTAAGAGCTTTTTGCCTGAAGTAAAATTTTGCTGGAAATTTGTCTTATAAACCCTTATAATCGAGTAGTTTAGCCTCTTAGGCCAATGAAACGCGAACCAGGGCTCTTTAGGTGCCGGCTTGTTTTTCTGGAAACCGGCCGAAAAGAGTCTTATAATATATGGTTGACAGGTGGGTTGTAGCTATGCGTCAGTCGTCGGACGTACCACAGATATAATTTGGAGATGTGAAATTATGATTAAAGAAATAAAAGGCCATGTAACTGCCGGCAAGGGCAATTACGCTATTGTTATCAGCAGGTTTAACGAGTTCATAACATCGAAACTGCTCGGCGGTGCCATAGACTGTCTCCAGCGTCACGGGGCCGATGACAAACAGATATCCGTGGTCTGGGTGCCCGGCTCATGTGAAATTACGCAGGCCGCCAAAAAGCTCGCCGGCAGCGGCAAATACGTCGCGGTAATCTGCCTCGGCGCGGTCATACGAGGGCAAACCGCCCATTATGATTATGTTTGTCAGCAGGTAGTGCGCGGTATCGGACAAATCAACTATGATTCACCAACACCGGCCGTTTTTGGAGTCCTGACCTGCGATACACTCGAACAGGCCGTAGAAAGAGCCGGGACAAAGAGGGGCAACGCCGGTGCGGATGCAGCGTTAACAGCTATGGAAATGGCCAACGTCATGGAACAGATATAGACGGTTTGTAGTTATGGACTCGTAGTTCCTAAACTGCGAACTATTAATATGGATAGAAGAACAAGGGCCAGAGAACTGACGATACAGACTTTATATCAACTCGACGTGCAGGGCCCGGACGTATTGAAGTTTTTAGACAAATTCTTCGCAGAAACAGAAGAAGAGGATTCTGTACGAAAACTCGCATCGGAATGGATAAAAGGAACCTGGGAAAATCTTCAGCAGTGCGACGAGCCGATAATTGACTCAACAATAAAGTGGCAATTCTCGAGACTCTCCCCTGTTGACAAAAGTATTTTAAGACTGTCGGTTTATCAGTTGAAATTCTGTCCTGATATCCCGCCTAAAGTTGTAATAAACGAGGCCATCGAGCTTGCCAAAAAGTTCAGTACCGATAAATCGCCGGGCTTTGTTAACGGCGTGCTCGATGCCATCCTGAAAAAATTGTGACAGATAGTTCGTAATCTAAATAACGTTTCATTCGGGTAACGGCAGACGAACGATGAGAACCATTGCAGTATTAAATCAGAAAGGGGGAGTGGGTAAAACCACGACCGTGGTGAACATCGCAGCAGCCCTTGCGGCCGCAGGCTCCAGGGTGGTCGTTCTCGACTTTGACCCTCAGGCACATCTGACGATACACCTCGGCCTCGAACCGCAAGTCGTTGAATCCGGCTCTTACAAGGTCCTGACACAATCGGCTGAATTCGAACAGCAAATTATGCTCATGAGGCCGAATCTTTGGCTGCTGCCGGCGAATATTAACCTCGTTGGCGCCGAAAGCGAGCTGGTAAGCGTAGTCGGAAGAGAAACCATCCTGAGAGAAGCCATGCTGCCAAGCCGGGACAAATTCGATTATTGTCTTATCGACTGCTCTCCTTCACTCGGACTGCTTACGCTAAATGCCCTGGCTGCTGCAGAAGATGTCCTCATTCCGCTGCAGCCGCATTTTTTGGCACTGCGCGGATTCGGAAAGCTGCTCCAGACCGTGGAGCTTGTAAACAAAAGAATTAATCCTAATCTGAAAGTAAAATGGGTCCTGCTATGTATGTTCGATGGACGGGCCTCACTTACAAATGAGGTCAAGGACGACATCGCACAATTCCTCGAAAGCGCACAAGGCACCGACCGCCCCTGGTCCGAAGCCAAAATCCTGCCGGTACCTATCAGAAGAAATATCAAGCTCGCAGAGGCACCAAGTTACGGCAAAACAATTTTCGAATACGAAGAAAATTGTCACGGTGCCGAAGACTACAGAAAAGTAGCCGAACTCATACATGCGCAATGCTATCCATCGGCACCTGTAGAAATATTACAACCTGTTACTGTCAATGAGATGCAGGAACAGCCCCCGGACACCTCGGCCTCGTCACCACAACCTGATTCGCAAGCAGAACAACAACCGGACACACAGCCTGCCGAGACCGATGAAAACCAAAACCAGCTTCCAATCGAAATCAAATCAATCTCTCCCGAACAACAGCAACAAGAAGGAGATTCGGAAGAACAGCCCTCGGAATTTACACAAACAACAACCGACCAATCCGGCACCTGATCAGGTGCAGGTTTAGGACTTTTTCACAGGCTGCTACTTTTTCTTATCCAATAGCCCGCGATTTCTCATCCAGTCCTGACAACGAGTCGGCCAGGTCGAAACAGGCCCGAAATTTTTACCGAGTCCAAAGCCATGTCTTCCATTTTCGTAGATGTGCATCTCAGCCGGGACTTTTGCCTTTCGCAAAGCAAGATAAAAAAAGATGCTGTTCTCCGGTGGTACACCCGTATCATCATTGCCGTGCACCAAAAAAGTGGGCGGCGTCTGGGCCGTAACCTGCCTTTCGTTGGAAAGATTTTCAACAAGCTCTCTCTCGGGGTCACTACCTAATAAATTCTTTCTGGATCCTTTGTGAGTGAACGATTCAGTAAACGAAATGACCGGATAAATAAGTATCATAAAATCGGGGCGGCAACTTACTTTATCGATTGAGTCCTTTGCATCGCTGTAGCGATTCTGGAAATGTGTACCGGCGCTCGATGCCAGATGTCCCCCTGCCGAAAAACCGAGAATTCCTATCCGGTCCGGATCAACGTTCCACTCTTTAGCCCGGGCGCGAACCGTTCTGACAGCCCGCTGAGCATCCTGCAGCGGCGTCGGATGACCATAACCGGCACCGCTTTTGCTGTGGCGGTATTGAAGGATAAAACCGGCGACGCCGAACGAATTGAGCCATTGAGCAATTTGATGACCTTCGTGGTCCATAGCCAGATGCCCGTAACCGCCGCCGGGGCAGATAACCACAGCGGCACCTGTCGCTTTTCCACTTGGCGGAAGATAAATCGTCAGAGTAGGTTTGTCACCGTCCTCGCTGCCTCTGGCCCCCGGCGCACCATCGGACCATAACGGCTCGACTTTATACAAAGTCACCGCCATTACATCCGTAGCCGTTAATGTTAAAGTTATCAAAATGAAAACACAAACATGGATGATTCTAAAAGACCTGCTCATTTTTCTCACTCCTTACTGCGACCTTCTTAAACAAAAATAATACTTGCATTTTTTCACACCGGCCTTAGTGTAACATGTGTTACAGAAATCAGGTAGCAATATTTATTAACCATTATCAGGAGGTCACCATGTATTACCTAACGAGATGCAAAAAATGTGTCAGCCTTATAACAATAATATTGCTTATTTTAATATCGGGCATCCCCGTCACAGAAGCGCAAAAAACCATTCGGCGTAAACTTACGACACCTAAAGGAGTAAGGCTGCTGAACAATAAAAGCTTCGACGACAGCGAACAGGCACGAAAAGAAATTCTCGATTTATACAAAGACCTGCGATTGACGGATGTGCTCGATGGTATGGACCTGATTGGACTGCAGGATATAGGTTTAATGAACAAGGATATCCGACCACTTTGGAGAGATGTAGAAAAATTTTCTCACAGGGTAACAGGATTCGCAATTACCGTTCGACACGTACCAACCGATGTACGAGTCGGGCAAAATTCATTCCCGAACCTTGAGGGATTCAAGAAATTCAAGTCTCAGCAGTATGGAAGAGCCCCGGATGCCTGGCTCGGCACGGCAAAACCCGGTGACATTGTGGTTATCGACGCAGGCGGGATACCGGAATGCGGCTTTATCGGCTCCAACAACAGCCTCGGCTGGGCTGAAAAAGGTGTCGTCGGAGTCGTAACAAACGGCGGCGCAAGGGACACCGACGAGATTATCAAGGTAAAAAAAATCTCGGTCTATTGCAAAAACGGGTACAGCACCCGGGGAGTTCGGCCCGGAAGGCTCATTGCCGAATCCTACAACTTTCCAATTAGCTGCGCCGGCGTCCTTGTTTATCCCGGCGACCTGGTAATAGCCGACGGTGACGGCGTGCTGGCAGTGCCAAGAGAACATGCACTCACTGTGGGAAAACTCGCGAGGGAAATTAACACGGGCGACGAAAAAAGCCGCGCAGAAAGATTCAAACGACTCGGCATAAAGCTCGATGAGACGGTAATAGTAGAATAGCTCCTGTTATTTTTATATATTCTCACCCAAGTATTTTCCTTGACGAGAAGGTGTGTAATCTGGTATAAAAGTAGGAAGATCTGTGGATATTTGGTTATCTTCTAAACGAAATATCAACAGTGTCGGATTTTCACACTAATTGACCATTTATTTTTAGCCCAAGATGGAAGGAGGCAGTGACAAGTCACAAATAAATATCCCGGCTGGATTTGGTTGAAATATGCTGAAGGCCAGAATAGCTGCAATTATTTTTATATGAAGGAGGATTATTATGTTCAAGAAATTGGTTCTTTGGGCTTGCTTTGTTCTTATACTGAGCCTGACAGGTAACGTATCAGCCCAGCTTTTGGCACGCTATAAACTCGATGAGACTTCCGGCAGCATTGCTATCGATACAAGCGGCAAAGGCAACGACGGCATAATCGACGGGACTCCGGTCTGGATAGACGGAGCGCTGCAATTCGACGGGAGCCTTTCCGTCACACTGCCCGCAAGCACAATGGGGCTGCGTTCAGACACCGGTTCGGTAGTATTTTGGATGAACATGACTGAGTTGACTGGAGGTATCAATACGATATGGTGGGGCGGCGACAATACCACAGGTGGCGGTATGGGGCCGGAAAATGAAATGCACATCCATATCGAATCCACCGTAGCCAATATTTGGCAGGGCGGCGAGCTTTGCTTCCGGGTGATGCACGGACCTCTTGTTCACCTCCATTCCGATCCCGAAAAAGGTGATGCAAGTGTCCCGGGGAATGTTCCGGTTAATCCGATTTTGATGAACGACGGCCAATGGCACCACGTTGCGTGCACATGGGGTGATGCAGACGGTAATGTGAACCTGTATCTGGACGGAAATTTACTGCAACAAGCAGCTTATACAACACCTTCCTATCCGCTTACTAATATGTATCTGGGCCGAATGGCGGACAGCGGGCGTACTTATACCGGCTTACTCGATGATGTTCAAATCTATGGCGGGGCCCTGAGTGAGGAAGAGATTCAGATAATTATTGCAGGCAGTGAAGTGCTGAGCCTTGCCGCAGCTTTGCCGGAACCCGCTAACCAGACAATAGAAGTGCCCCGAGACACAACTCTAAGCTGGCTTGCGGGCGACAGAGCCGATACGCATAATGTGTATTTCGGAACAGTCTTCGAAGATGTCAACCAGGCCAGCATAACTAATTGGCAGGATGCATTAGTCCGTCAAGGATATGAAGATACTACTTATATTCTCCCGGAGCCACTCGAATTCGGTAAGACATATTATTGGCGGATAGATGAAGTCAACGCTCCGCCCGAGGCTGGAATTATTAAAGGCAGCGTTTGGAGCTTTACGACAGTCAATTTCGTTGTTGTGGACGATTTCGAGGATTATAACGACTATTCGCCGGACATTATATATGAAACATGGTTAGACGGATGGGAGAGCGAGGCAAACGGTTCAACCGTTGGCTACGCTGATGCTCCTGCCGCCGAGCAGGATATCATTCACGGTGGCAGTCAGTCGATGCCGTTCTTATACGACAATAATATGAAATATTCGGAAACAGAGAGGGCGTTAAATGGCTCGGCGAGGGACTGGACCACAAATGGTGTTACAGACCTTTCGCTTTGGTTTAGAGGCAATCCCCCATATGTCGGCGGCTTCGTAGAAGAGCCGGTCGGGACCTATACATTGACCGGCGCCGGTACAGATATCTGGGCAGAATCCGATGAGTTTCACTTCGCCTTCAAAGAAGCCAGCGGCGCAAGCGGGATTATTGCAAAAGTCGAGAGCCTGGATAACACAGACCCATTTGCTAAAGCGGGTGTAATGATTCGTGATACCCTTGATGCGGACTCGCGCTATGTCGGCGTGTTCATTACCCCTGAAAACGGCGTCAGGTTCCAGTATCGTAATGCCGCCGGGGCTGTCACTGAAAGGTTATTCACCGAAGGTATAACAGCACCTCAGTGGGTAAAATTAGAGCGTACGGCAGGCGGGCTAATCAGGTCTTATTATTCGGCGGACGGTACAACATGGACGCGATTTGATTTGATGCAAGTCGGTATGGAAATGCCGGTCCATGCCGGTTTGGCAGTAACCAGCCATAACGCTGAGCTTGCATGTGAAGCTAAATTTTCCAATGTAAGCTTCCCGGGCACGACTGTTGCTGAACAGTGGACCGACCAGGATGTCGGTATGCTGAGCAACAATCCGGAGCCGATGTATGTTGCACTCAACGGCACAGCGGTCTATCACGACAACCCTGAAGCAGCGTTGATAGAAACCTGGACACAGTGGACTATCGCTTTGCAGGCATTTGCAGAGAAGGGCGTGGACCTTGCCAATGTTGATACGATTGCTATTGGTTTCGGTGATAAGAACAATCTTCAAGCAGGCGGTTCAGGTGCAATGTTCTTCGATGACATCCGACTGTATCGACCTGAGCCGGGACTGGAACCTGAACCGGTGCCTTAAGCCAAGATTCCTCTCGGCGTGACATACAGTTTGATAATACAATAAAGGAGGAACAGGTGCCCTTTAAATAAGCCGGTGGGGGTTTTGCAGTTCTTGTGTAATGAAATTTAGAAACTCGGCGGCATAAACTTCGTTCATAACTCTATGGTCGGCAGCCATAGACAGGCTGACTATTTTTCGCACTGTTATTGTATTACTTTCGCTTTGATAAATCGGAGTAGCAATCGCATTACCGACAGCCAATATAGTGCTGGCAGGCGGAGGTACAATCCCGAGAAAACAATCTATACCGTAAGCGCCGAGATTGCTCAACGCTACAGTCTCGCCTTCAATCTCCTCAAGTGTCAGTTTATTATCGCGTGCCTTATATGTCAGCAAGGCCTCCTCGCGGGCGATATCCGGCAACGTTTTTTCCCCGGCATCTTTGATCACAGGTACAACAAGACCCTGCGGAGCATTGACCGCAAAGCCGACATTTATGCGTTCGGCAATCTTTATTTTATCACCTTCGACCTTGCCCGCGGCAAGAGGGTATTTTTGTACGGCCAGACCAAGAGCGTGAATATAAAAAGCGTTGGTAGTTATTTTGACGCCCAGCGACTTTCTAAGTTTGGGACGAATGGCCATAAGCTCGGTAATATCCGCCTTCGAGCAAATGTAAAAACATGGCTTGTTCAGCTTGGACGTTAGCATCCTGTCGCCGATGAGCTTCTGGATTCTGGTCAGCCGGATATGCTTTTTTGTCGGATTATCCAAAAACGCCTCTATAAAAATTTCACTTTGTTGAATCATGGTTTTCAAGTTAAGAACTTAATCTCGCTATAATGTAATGCTAAATAAGAATTTTCTAAAGGATTTTTTTGAAGCCCTGTTTCGAATCAATGACTCTACCGTAATTCTTTCTTCCTCCTTGAGATGAGCATGGTTGGTTTAAATAACTTTTCAAAACGTTACCATACGGTACAATTGTCCCGGCAAGGAGACATAAAAATAATCAAAGGAAAATCAAGATGCGTTTCAGGACATGTATTATCTATGTGATACTGATTGGGCTGTGCGTCGAGGGGCATGCCGGCCAAACAGTCAAACCTCAGAAGGATAACACTATATACAAGCCCGTCCCTATCAACATGGCCGAGGCCATTATCGAGCCATTCTGGTCCCCCGGTCTTAGCGGACTAAACCAATGGACTGTTAATTCGGGCGATAGCTACGGACTCATAATCAAGCAAAACTGGGACGTAGCTTATTTTGAGTGGGCTTCCAGGCCTGCACAAGGCCCGGCTTTGCGAATGTATAGAGACTTCAACATAGATTGCGCAGGCTATGATGTTCTGCTGGTTTGTTTGACTGCTCCTATACAATCCATCCTGCGAATCACAGCCGTTACCGACCTGGGCAAACGCGTATTTAAATCTGAACCGGCATCTGAAAATACTGCTGAACATAGCCTTGATTTACAGGGGGCGAAAGTAATAAAGACAATAATCCTGGAGATAGAAACCAAAGTAGATGGTCCCGGCGCCGGCTGGTTTAGCTGGATCGGCCTGCAGAACACGGAACAACTGTCTAATTATTTCGCCCTTTGGGATTACTCACAAATCCAGTGGGACAAGCATATCAAAGAGGCGAATCAAATTTCCAGATTCGAGCCGCGATACGGTATCTTTTTGAACGCAAGTGAGCTGGCAGAATTACGCAGCCAACATCAGCAAGCTGTCAAAGAAACGGGGCAATCACATTTTACCCAGCGAGCCTTAGCGGCCCGCAGCTTTCATCCGGAAAAAGGAATTCACGAGTATGTTAATAGTGGCGGAACCAACAAAAGCCACGGCCGCATTCGCGATCAATTTCAAGCGCCCCTATCCGGAAATCCGGATTTAGCCATTGCCGGTCTCGTGTTACAGGATGCCGATGCGCTTCGCATGGCGGCACGATACGCTTTGTCTCTGGCGATGAGTGAGCACTGGGACACCGGCTTTATGTCACGTTTCCCGTCCGATCCCTGGGAAGACCGTGCCTTTCGCCGTTCCTATACGGCCGAAGACATTGCCATGATACTTGACCTGGCCGGAGAGGTATTAACAGAAACAGGACGCACATTTCTGATGCGACGACTGGCAGAAGAAGGCGTGGGACTTATCAATTACGTTGCATGGCGGCATGAATATATTTTTCACTGTAATCAATTAGCCTACTTCAACACCGGACGCATGTACGCTTATCTGGTTCTCGAACGTGAATGGCCCCGCGTCAAGCCCTATACCGACCTGGCTTATCTTGATGCTATTAATAATCTGGAGAATGCGATACAGCCTGACGGCGGTACTCTGGAAGGACCTGGCTATTTAAATCCCATCGCCCGTGAAAACTACAAGGCTATCAAACACTACGCACGGTCCCGCGGCCGAAACGTAACCGAGTTAGTTCCGAATGTATTAAAGTTGACCGCTGACTATGCGGCGGTGGTCGCATCAACAACGGAAGGTGACGTTATCCCGATTTGTGACAGCGGACCGGATTTTCGAAGTGACACCCTGGAAATCCTGACAGAACTTATGCCCGAAAGCCATTGGACCACCATGTATAACAAACTGCTATTGCGCAATGGTAAGCCCAAGATCGCACAAACAGACCCGGCGCCGCCAGCCTTTATCACCCTGCCGGATACTGGCTATATTGCATCAACCCGATCATTGGGAGAGCATCGTGTTAAGTTATTTATAATGGGACATAAGGCAGGAGCGGACCATACCCATGAAGACAAAGGCAGCTTTGTCTTAGAGTTTGCAGGTCAGGCCTTTGCTCTGGATCTTGGGATATGTGACTACGGCGATCCTATTTCTGCTATCTACAAACACTGCCAGCGTCATAATATGCTCGCGCCGGCACGTACGCCGGACCGGGCCTGCCCCCAACGCCCTCTGCCTATAGATGTAAAGCCCACTGGCTATGGAGATGAGAAAGCTTTTCACGCCCGCATTGACGCAACACCCGGCTGGGAACAATACTACCGAAAGTGGATACGGTCGTGGGAGTCACCCTCTCCGGATACATTAATCATCCGAGACGAATATGCCCTTGCCAGCGGAAACGCAGTGGAATTCTATTGGCAGACAAAACTACCTGTCCGACAACATGACAGAACCGTTATCATTGAAGGGAAACAAGGCCGGGCCAGCTTGAAGATACCAGCCGACTGTACGGTCCGCATTGACCGACTGCCTTTAGCAGAAGGGCAGGAGCATAATCGAATTACTATTGGCAAAAGCGGCTCTGAAGGTGTGCTGGAAGTTAAGGTTCACCTTAGTGCTGTTTCTGATGCTATTAGAAATGATGACCGGTAGCGTAGCCGAGCAAGGAAATACAATGTCAGATGGGAAATGTCAGATAACCGAAACAAAACGGTTGATTTTAAGAGAAGTCGAACAAGGTGACTCGAAAGCTATCTTCAAGTTATTCAACGAACCGGAAGTTATGAAGTATTTTAGCAATACCCCCCGTTCGATTGAAGAAGCACATGAAAGGATCCAGCGAGAAATCAACCGTTATACAGAGCATGGCTTTGGCTTATGGGCGACAGTTTTAAAAGACACAGGAAAAGTAATTGGGCAGTGTGGTCTTCTTGCACAGATAGTTGATGAAGTCAAAGAAACAGAAATTGGTTATACTCTGGCGAGAAAATATCGGGGGCAAGGCTTTGCAACGGAAGCAGCAAAGGCTATCAAAAACTATGGCTTTAACAAGTTAAAGTTTAATCGTCTGATATCAATCATCGATCCCAAAAATATCGCTTCCCAAAAAGTTGCTCTAAGAACTGGATTAGCTTTCGAAAAAACAACTACCTGGATGAATAAGCAAGTCAAAATATACTCCGTCCAAAAAATTTAAAGAATTGGTATAATTCCTCAGTGCTTTGGCATCTCCCGGTGCCTTTATTTCATAACATCTGCTGAGGAACACTTATGAGATGAATCCGCTATTCGATAATTAAATTTACAAAAAAGAAAGAGCCTTCGCAAAAACTTTATTTACAAGGGCTTATAAAAATGGGCGATACTGGATTCGAACCAGTGACCTCACGGGTGTGATCCGTGCGCTCTAACCAGCTGAGCTAAACGCCCTGATAATTTTCTAATATCTACTAAAAGAAAGAAGGATTTTAACCTGCGAATCGTAAATCGTCAATCGCGAATTAAGAGGCTCTAAGTTACCACAATATTAAGACGCCCCAATTTGACGCCCTTCATGCTCAATATGCTCTCAGCGACCTTATTGATTTCGCCGACCTGCCCGCGAATCACAATCACCTCCAGACAATCGTGCTCATCCAGATGAACGTGCAGAGAGGAAATGACCTGAAGGGAAGATGCCAGACTGTGCGAATGCTGCAGGCCAATCAGCTTGTCGGTCAGCTTTGTCGAATGATGGTCGTAAACCAGAAATACCGCAGCAACTCCTTTGGCTTTTGGGTCGCCGAGCCGCTCTTCACTCAACTCCTTGCGTACAAGGTCACGCAGCGCTTCCGACCGGCTCTGATAACCCCGTTTGCCGATAAGATCATCAAACATCGAAAGCAGCTCTTTATCAAGCGAGACTCCGATACGTTCAAGCTGCGTCATCTTATTTATATCACCTCAAGGCGGCGAAGAATTGTCTTTGTCCAGCGGCCGGTGCGAAGCTGTGAACAGACAAGCAATAACAGTATCAACAGCCAGAAACCACTGAAACGCAGATAGAGAAGGACAATGTCGAATATATTGCCGGTTCCAGCGGAAGTCCACTTCACCAGCTCGCAGGGCGTATATATCGAGCCGATACCTACACCGGCAAAGATTCTCTGCCAGGGCAGCAGAAGAAGAAGCATAAGAAGTGCCAGGAAAAACGCCCGGCATATATGGTTTATTCCGCCAAGCCTGCCTACCAGTGAAATCTTCATCGCCATAAGTATCGTCAGGCAGTAAAACACCCCGCCCATTATAAGTATGGCGTTAACAACCCGGATACCCATCGCTAAATGTTTGAACGTTACACCAAAAAAAGATTTCTCCATTCCTGCCACATCCAGCCCCTTTTCACCGGCGGCCAATGCTGCACCGGCATCGTTAGGATCCTGAACATTCTGGCCCACACCCCCGGCCATGCCTGGACACTCTCCCCGAATGTAACCCAGATTCACAACCCAAAAGGACGCCTGCAGCAGCAGAAGACATATAAGCACAATGATAAAAAAGAAATTTTTCCATCCCCTGAACACCCCAATCGCTTCAAGACAATCAGTCGTGTCTAATAAACTGTTCGGGCCGGTTTGGTTCTCGTTCATTTTTAATCTCCTATCCAAATTTCGTGTTATTTAAATCAAAATTGCATGACACACCCAAACAATTCCGGGAGTGTTGGAAAAAAGCCTTTTTGCCTCTCTTTCCTCACAATAGTGTCATATACTCTGCGGACACCGATAAGTATCGGCTATCCATCAATTATTATGCTTTATATCCGGCAAAAATGCAAGACATTTATCTAAAACTCGAAAAAACACACCGCCCGGCTTCGGCCAGCCGAGTTAATCTGCATTCGGTTTCATTGCGTTATTCTCTCGGGAAATCTTCCAATAACCCGATTTTTTCTATTGGAATCGGCTTAAAACCGAGTTTATAGGCGCCGGAATCGTCTTTAAGTTGAAAGTTCATACTACTGGCATTAACAAAACCCGGCTCTTTATCTATCAGATTATCCTCCCAGGTAACGATATTTTTATCAACACCGTGCAACTCCAGCCATTTGCCGCCGGAGCAAATGTTCCGCCGGACAATATTACCCTTCGGTGCAGCCGGCTCATCTTCCAATATGTTCACAAGTTTGGGATAGCGCTTCCGCCAAAGCTCGGAAGTATATGGCATATCCTTCAATCTATCTGTCATTGTAGTACCAACATGGTATCCGGCCCAGGTCATAGCACGCGCATCGATGTGCAGGGCCGGTTTGCAGTCCACGAAGATATTGTTCTCGACAAGGCAGTCCCGCCCGCCCCCGATAAATGCAGCTCGCGTAACCTTGTAGAAAACGTTGCCGTAAATCTCCGTGCCGCAGAACATATCATCCAGATAAACGCCGACGCACCCGCGATTCTCGAATCCTGTTATTTCATGAAGATAGTTGTGGCGGATAACAGTACCGCGCATAGTCCAGTCCCGTCCGGCGTATATGGCGCCGGCATCGTTCGACTCCAGACAGACGTTGTGGATTTCATTGAGCTCAATAACGTGGTCGTTTCCGCTGAACATAACAGCCATGTGCGGGGCGGTATGGATAAGATTATGCACAATTTTGTTTCCGACTCCACCTAATCCGATTGCCGGCGTGTACATTCGCTGCCATCGGCCGTAGTGGTGGATATGGTTATTAAACGCGCTGTGTCCACCCGGTCTTAGTGCTTTTCGATCACCTCCACTTAGACTAATACCGCCGCTGCCTGTACCGTAAATCTCACAATGCATAACATTGTTACCGCTTCCGCCGGCGATTTGTACGGCTGAGCCTCCGAGATTTCGCAGAATGCTGCCGGAGATTTGCATGTCTTCGCAGTTGCTCATCACCACAGCAGTACCTCGGGCAGCCTCGAAAATCACACCCTGAATTGCAACATGCGAAACTCCCGACATTTCCACAAGATTGTTCAGCACGGAAACGACCGCACGTCCTTTTTCAATTGGCTCCGGCGGCCAGAAATAAAGAATGCCCATCTCGCGATCCAAATACCACTCGCCGGGCCCGTCAAGCTCCGCCAGAATATTCAAACCGTAGAACCACTGGCCGACACGATAACCGTAGCCGTGATAAGGCGGCGCTACGGAAATGATGCGCTTATCGGTATCGATTGATTCGACCTGCTGCCGTTCGTCGGACCAGTCCCAGAACCAATAGCCATGCACCCACACATCGTTTTCTTCAGCCCAGCGTTTCGGCCTGTCGCCGTCGTATATAAACTTACCGGTCTTACTGCCCTTTGTTCCCCTGACATTGACGGTGCCGGGCTCAACCAGTCCGGCGATTTTCACGAATCCCTCGTTCGGCCACCGCGCCAGCGTCATCGGCTCATCCTCAAAGAAAAGCTCCAGGCCGGTCGAATGGGCAGGGCCGCCGAATCTTTTCGGCGAAACTTTACTGAAGTCCGTAATACCCTGTGCTCTCAGGTCGGTTTGTAATATCTTGTCTCGATACTTTTTGTCAATTCTTTTAAGAACGGCCGGGTCAGTAATAGGCTTAAATCCGTCAATCTGTTTTCCGCCTATCAGCCGCACCTCTTCATCCTTATACGCCCGGTACACAATCGGCAAGCTTTCCGTGCCGCTGTCGGCGTCCGTCAGTGTAAAGCTTTCCGTCAGAGGATATACACCAGCGCGAATGTGGACAGTAATAATGCCCTTGGATAAACCGCCCGCTTCTTTAAGCTCCCGAATGGCATCGCGGGCCTTCGTAAGGGTAGCAAACGGCCTTTCCAGGTTGCCTAAGGCCGAATCATCACCCGACGGCGAAACGTAAAAATCTACCTTCGCAGTTGCGGCCTGTGCAAACAGCACCGAAAACAATACAACTGCAACGCCTCTGTAAATCACTTTACACATTTGTTTGCCCTCCAAATAATTGCTTTTCAAGCAGTAAATAGTAAAAACCAAACAGTAATTATATCCTGCGGCCTCGGATTTGCCAAGAACCGGATGACAAAAATACCGTATCTTGATAGTATCGAGCTACTCTGAAAGAAGGCATTTTTATGATGCGTATTAGAAGGAACCGCCGGTTAAAGACAAATTAATCAGTATCCTTGACAGTATGATAAGACTTCGGTTAGACTTTTCGTTGGAAAAACGAAAGTAATAAATCCTGAAAGGACCGACAAATGAAAGTAGAAAAAATAGCGGAATTACTGGGCAAAGACAGCGATTATCTGCTGGGCTTTGAAACGCCGAAAGTGAATAAGGACCAGCTTCATATCCCGGGCCCTGACTGGATTGAAAGAATTTTCGTACCGTCAGACAGGCCGAATTCAACGCTCAGAAATATGCAGCTTCTGTTCAACACGGGCAGGCTCGCCGGTACAGGCTATCTTTCAATACTGCCCGTGGACCAGGGTATCGAGCATTCCGCAGGGGCCTCTTTTTCTCCAAACCCAATTTATTTCGACGGAGAAAATATCGTCAAGCTGGCTCTTGAGGCCGGCTGTAACGCCGTGGCCTCGACCGTGGGAGTTCTCGGGAGTGTTTCGAGAAAATACTCACACAGGATTCCTTTCATAGTCAAGCTAAACCACAACGAAATTCTCAGCTATCCCAACAAGTACGACCAGGTGCTTTTTGCCAACGCCAGGCAGGCCTTCGATATGGGGGCCGTCGCGGTCGGGGCTACTGTCTATTTCGGTTCGGCAGAGAGCACCCGCCAAATCAAAGAAATCAGCGAGGTCTTTCATCAGGCCCATGAGCTTGGGCTGGTTACGATTCTGTGGTGCTATCTGCGCAACAAGGCATTCAAAATCGATGGAGTGGATTATCACCTCAGCTCCGATATGACCGGACAGGCCAACCACCTCGGAGCGACAATGCAGGCGGACATAATCAAACAGAAGCTGCCAGAGAACGACGGCGGCTACAAGGCCCTGAACAAGCAGGGAAGCTTTGGAAAGTTCAGTGAGAAAATGTACACCCAGCTCAATTCAGAACACCCGATTGATTTAACCAGATATCAGGTGGTGAACAATTATATGGGCAGGATAGGACTGATAAACTCAGGTGGAGCTTCCGGCGAGAACGACCTTGCCCAGGCTGTAAAAACGGCCGTGATAAACAAAAGGGCCGGCGGAATGGGACTGATAACAGGCAGAAAGGCCTTCCAGAAACCGATGAAAGAGGGCATCGAACTGTTTCACGCCGTTCAGGATGTTTACATGTGCAAGGATGTGGAAGTGGCGTGAAATCTGTTAGAACTTTTTCCTTTCGTAGCGTTAGAAGTAAGTCGCCAAACCCGTTAGAAATACGAGGTCAGCTTCTAACAGAATTAATTTCTCACGTTGTATTCAAGGCTAAGTTTGGTATTATAGGGCAGCCAACATAAGGGAGTGAAAGAAAATAGATAGTAAGAAGCCTCTACTATGATTGGGTTTTCCTGTACAAACTGTGGCCATACATTCGGTGTTCAAGACGAGTATTTAGGCCAGCGGATTAAATGCCCTAAGTGCGACTTTGTTGGCGTCGTAGTTGACAATTCCGGCAGGATAAAAATCATCTGCCAAAATTGCGGCAATGAAAACAATGTCCCCGAAAATCTCGAAGGCCGGGAAATTCAATGCCCAAAATGTAATAATACAGTTGTCGCTGCCTCTCTCAAAAAAGAACCTGCTGAAAGAGCCGACAACAATCTCAAAGAAAAAAGCCCTCCAAAACCCAAAAAGTTAGAGATATCAGAGCGCGTCCTTTTAATTATCATTTCCGTTGCGGCCGCAGTCATTTTAATAGGACTCATAATTATTACAGCCGTTCGCAGTGGAAATTGAGTTTTGAAACAGCGTCTAACCACTTATCTTTTTGAAGCTGTTTTTAGCCGCCTCGATTGTCCTTTCAATGTCAGATTCGCTGTGTGCCAAAGAAATGAACATCGCCTCATAAGCACTCGGGGCAAGATAAATCCCGCTGGCCAGCATTGAAGAAAAGAATTTTTTGAAGCGTTTGATATCGGTTGACTGGACATCGGCAAAGTTTTGTATTTTTTTGTCAGTGAAGAAACAGCTCATAATCGAGCCGACGCGATTAAGAGTAACATCAACGCCGGCTTCCTTAGCGGCATCGGCAAGGCCGGCCTCTAACATGGCCGCCGAAGATTCGAGCTTTTCATACGTGCCATCCTGAGCGAGTATATCAATCGTCGCAATTGCAGCCGCAGTTGCCAACGGATTGCCCGAAAGTGTCCCGGCCTGATAGACCGGCCCGACAGGAGCGAGCATGTCCATAATATCAGTCCTGCCCCCGAAAGCCCCCACGGGCAGTCCGCCGCCTATGATTTTACCCAGACAGGTCATATCCGCTTCAATGCCGAAAAGCTGCTGTACCCCGCCGAGCGCCACTCGAAAGCCGGTTATCACCTCGTCGAATATCAAAAGCGACTCTTCCTTATCGCACAAATCCCGGAGCGTCTGCAGGTATCCATCCGCAGGCGGTACGACGCCCATATTAGCGGCGACAGGCTCAACCAGGACCGCCGCGATTTTGCCTTTATAGACCTCGAACGCCTTTGTAGCCGCATTGATATCGTTATAGTCGATTATGATCGTCATCTTTGCAATCGAATCAGGCACGCCGGGGCTCGACGCAATGGCGCCTTCTGCCAGTCCTGAGCCGGCGGCCACCAGCAGCGAATCGCTGTGCCCGTGATAGCAGCCGACCATCTTGATTATCAGGTCCTTTTTCGTATAGCCGCGTGCCAGCCGGATAGCACTCATTACCGCCTCAGTACCGCTGCTCACAAGCCGAATCTTCTCAATCGAATCAAAGGCGCCGATTATTTTTCCTGCCAGCGCAGTCTCGGCCAATGTCGGGGCGCCGAAAGACGTGCCCTTCCGTGCCGCGGCCATAACGGCCTTCAAAACATCAGGATGGGCGTGCCCGAGTATCATAGGCCCCCATGAGCCGACGTAGTCGATATATTCATTGCCGTCTATATCGCGGATTTTCGAACCTGAAGCACTATCAATAAAAAGAGGGTCCTCATCCACCCCGCCGAACGCACGAACGGGAGAATTCACTCCGCCGGGCAGACGGTCACAGGCGTCTGAAAACGCCGCATGTGATTTATTATATTTATTTTGCTTGTCCATCATATATGGCAATATAATAATATCAGTAGCAAAATTCAAACTATTTGTTTAAACTGCTGTCAAGCCTGTCCTTGTATCTTGGATTCTAAGCGATATAACAAGATGTGACGTTTTTTAGCAATCCGGGGTCAGCTATTTTTCTTGCATTGTCTCCTTTGTTTGTTAAACTGACGGAGTTTTATAAAATTTATTTGGAGTAGAATATATGAGTTTAGTCAGGTGGTTCAGAAAAAACAACAAGAAGGTGATGGCCGTCGTGGTCATCGTGATACTGTTCGGCTTTATCGGCGGCGGCACACTGCTTCAGCAGTTTAGCGAAAGAGCAACAGGTCTGCACGAGACAATAGCTTACTTTGAAGGCAGCCGAAAAATAACGCGCCAAGGCTTATCCGATGCGCGCCGGGAGTTGGACATACTCAGGGCCCTTCAGGCCGATACCCTGCTGCGAAACCAGGACCTGCGCGGAATCGTGCTGGGCGAGCTGCTGTTTACGGAGCAGCGGACCAGCCCGGCGCTTCTTAACCATATAAAGCAAACCATCAGACAATACCAGTACAGAATCAGCGACAAACAAATCAATGATATATACAGGCGTTCGGTTCCGTCCAGCATATACTGGATGCTGCTCAATAACGAAGCGAAGGCCTCGGGTATCATGGTCTCGAACGAGCAGACCGGCGAGCTTCTCGGAAAAGTATTACCTCAGATGTATAACGGCCGGAAATACTCGCAGATAATCCAGGATATAATGAACCAGTACGGCCTGCCCGAGCAGCGCCTGCTGGAAATATTCAGCGAATTACTGGCAATAATGCAGTACGCCCAGATGATTTGCTCTAATGAAGATATTACAAATTCACAGATAACTCAGGCCGTCGCCATCGAGCGGGAAAGCATTAGCGCCAACCTGGTGGAATTCGAATCATCCGTATTCACTTCAACCGTCGCCGAGCCGACGCAAGACGCCGAGCTGGCGCATTTCGAAAAATATAAGAAATTCGTCGCTGGCGATGTAAGCGACGAAAATCCCTTCGGCTTCGGGTACATGCTGCCGGACAGAGTTCAGCTTGAATACATAGCCGTCAGGCTCGATGATGTTGCTCCTCTGGTAAAGGCGCCCACCAGCCAGGAAAAGGAAGATTATTACAACAGGAACAGACTGCAATCCTTCACTGAGCAGGTGCAGACCGACCCGAACGACCCGAACTCGCCGATGATAAATCAAACTAAAAGCTATGCCGAGGTCATAGATGATATTACACAACAGCTCCTGAAAAATAAAATAAATGCAGAAGCAAACAGAATACTCCAGGAGGCCAAAACAAATACCGATCCGGCTTTGGATGATACGGGCACAGATCAGCCTGCGAAACTCACAACCGAAAAGCTCAAGGAGATGGCCGGCGACTATGGAACCACCGCCGAGCAATTAGGCAAAAAGCACAACCTGAAGATATATGCAGGCAAAACCGGGCAGCTCAGCCCCGAAGATGTACAAAAGAATGAATATCTTGCAAGGCTGTATTTAGAGGGCTACGGTAAAAATCCCATCTCATTGGCCCAGATTGTCTTTGCCGTTGATGATTTAACCGCCAGCGAGCTTGGGCCATTTGATGTGCTCAGGCCCGGAATGTATCAGAATATCGGGCCGCTCAAAGACCTTTGGGGCTCACCATGGAGCGGTTTTAAGGACACCTCGGGACAAATAATGGCACTTGTTCGGGTAATAAAAACCGCCAAAGCCGCCGAGCCGCAAAGCATCGGCCAGACCTTTAGTACAAAATCGCTTACTTTCGAGACGGACGACAAAGACGATGCTCAAGATGTCTATTCGGTAAGAGAAAAAGTTACAGAAGACTTAAAGAAACTTGCCGCAATGGAAATCGCAAAAAGCAAGGCCGAAGAATTTATCTCCCTGGCGGCTAAGGACGGCTGGGACAGCACAATTGAGAAATTTAATGAGCTGTACGGAAAGAAAGCCACCGGCGACCCGAACGACCCCGACGCAGCCGAAAACGCTGCCAAACCGTTCAAACTGCAGAATCTCGCCGGCATGAGAAGAGTATCAAAAGCGGCATTAAAAACTATGGACGCACAAAGTGCAGGCAACCCCGCGGCACCGCTCTTTTTGAGCGGGCGTAAGAAACAGCAGCGATTCGTGGATAAGCTATATTCACTCGTGCCGCAGGACAGCAGCTCTGTTGACACCGTCCCTCTCCCGATGGAGTTCAAGCCGGATATGAGCTTCTATTGTATAAAAAGTCTTTCGGTTAAACGCATCAGCCTGCAGGAGTACGAAAAAATCAAAGCGATGCGATTACAAGCAGAAAATTATGTTCAATCCGAAAGTATGGTGGCCGTACATTTTAATCCCGAAAACATCTTAAAGCGTATGAACTTCAAACCGGCCAAAACCGAAGAATCCGAAGATGAAAACACACCCGAAGAATCGGAGACAGCATCGTGACCGAATCGCGCCCGAAAGAAAACCACACCATCTTTCTGCTGACCGTCGGACTGCTCGCCTGGCTGATACCTGGAGCCGGGCACCTGATGATAAAAGAGAATAAACGCGCGTTCATTATATCGGTAACTATTATTCTGACATTCTGTGCAGGTTTATACGTTGGCTCAATAGGAATTATTAATCCCAGTGGCGCAAAGCCCTGGTACGTGGCACAAATCATGAATTCGCCGATAGTGGCGGCCCTGGGGTACCTGGCCAAAACGGGAGACTATACCGTCTTTGGAAAACCGAACGAAATAGGACAGATATATACCAGCATCGCGGGTTTGCTTAACCTTCTGTGCATCGTCAACGCCGTTTATCTGGCTCATCTGTGCAAAATAGAAACCGCCGGAGAACCAAAATGTTCTTAACAGACGCTTTCGTAATGGCGACCTTTACCGTACCGGAAAAAATAACCACAGACCCGCAGTCTATGCTCTGGCTGCTGCCTTTGGTAGCAGCGATATCTATCGTCTATAAAGCCACAAAGCTGCCGGAAATAAAATTTGTCAACTTCCTCAAAGAAACTGTGATCCTGTTCGGCTCAATCGTTGTTTTTATGTTCGTAACCGCATTAGTCCTGTATTCCATCGCGTGGCTGGTCATAGAGTAATTCCCCGCAAGATAAACTAATGCACTTTTCAATATCGACAGACATCCGGCGGATGCAAAAACGGGGAAATCATCACATCAGGAAGGCCGCTGAATTATTCATCATCGTCGTCTTCAGAAGATTTTTCAAGCACTTCTAATTCGACAAGAGCATTGAAAGCGGCTTTTTGCTCGGCTTCTTTCTTGTTTGTCCCCCATGCACTCGGGAAATGATGATTATCGATAACCACCCCCAGCTCAAAACACTTATTGTGATCGGGCCCCTTTTCATCAAGCAGCAAATAGACAGGGGTAACATTAAACTTTTCCTGGGCATGCTGCTGCAGCAACGACTTAAAATTGCCCTGGGCCTGCTGGGCGTCGGCCTTGTCAATTAAGGAGCCAAAAACTTTCATAATAAAACTTTGTGCCGCCTCTAATCCGCCATCAATATAAATTGCGCCGATAGCGGTCTCTAACACTCCTGCGGCAAGAGAGCCGCTCAGCGCACGGCTCGATACCATCCCCTTGCCGACCTTTAGATACTTTTGAAGTCCGAGCCGCCTCGAAACCTTCGAGCATGTCCCGCGGGAAACAATCATGCTCTTGATTTTCGTTAGGTCGCCCTCAAGATAGTTCGGAAACCGCTCGAAGAGTGTTTGACAGATAACCACAGCTAAAACGGAATCGCCGAGGAACTCGAGCCTTTCGTTGCTTAAAACACGATTATCGACTGCAGAGGAATGGGTAAACGCTTTGGCTAAAAGCTTCTTGTCGGAAAATTCGTAACCTATTGTCTGCTCTATTTGCTGCAGAGTTTCTTTATCCATATAAATCGCTACCTGCTTCTAATAAGAACCCTGCGAGCAGATTACCCGAGCGCTTTCCATGGAAAGCAAGAGCAGGGGTAGCCGGCTCAACAGTAACGGTCTTATATTAACAAAGCATGTCCCGGCTGTAAAGCTCCAATTTCTCATACTTTTTGAAAAATGAGCGCCGGTCTTACTTATTAACTTACCATCTGCAAGCCTGCCAAGGCAACAAACTTGTCATCTGCAAACTCAAAAATCCCGTCAAGGCCGGTAACCATGAAGATGCCTCTGGTGGCAGCGGCAACGCTGCAAAATACAAGCTGATGGCCGCAATCGGTCAGCATTTTGCGAAGCTTCAGCATCTTCGACAGACTCGATGACGTTACAATATCAACACCTGAAAAGTCTATTACGACGTCACAGTCGCCCCTGTCACGCACCATTTCCGTAACCGTCTTAAGCTCTTCGCCAATCTCCGGCTCCTGGGGCAAGTCCACGAGAATAATATCTTCCGACCAATCCTGAATCCCCATCTTAATCTCCTTCTATTAAAATAGACAAAACTTCCAAATATTTCATTTTATAACTCATTACAAAGTTGCTGCAAAACTATCAGACGTTTTTATCGGCATAACCGCACCACAGGTTAACAAAGAAAAACAAAAGAAACATTATTCCCCTTCCCACCGAGCTGCGGCATTTGGAGATTGGGTTTGTTTTGGCTTTGTTTTTTCGCCCCACCAACGGGATAAATTGTTATATACCTTTGTGTAATAGATGTTTACGTTCATTTTTGGCCTTTTGCAAATTGGCTTTGAATTGGGTTTGTTTTGGCTTTAATTGGGTTTGAATTGGCTTTGTTTTTTCATGGCTTCTATTCGCAAAATCTTTGTAAATACTTGTCATATCTAAGCATATGTTCATTTGACTCCTTTTGAAATTGGCTTTGTTTTGCATAATAGAGTGTATCTGGAAATATGTTATAATAGGAGACAGGATACTTACGACGGATGTGGGACGACGGACGACGGATGATTGAAGATTCACATTGGGTAATTCGAGTTTCATATGTTTACCATGTCTTATATGAGGCTAAAAAAGTAGCCCCCGGTAGAAAAGCAAGTAAGCACACACCGAGGGTAAACTCAGGGAGTACAAAAACACTCCCTCTATAATTAGACGAGTGGACAGTTTTGAGTCGAAAAAAGTCTCGATTTTCGATGCCGGATTCTTGTAACTCGATGTG
>JACKQG010001719.1_pt1 | contig 29648 bp, 24 predicted proteins | sample 8237621 | NCBI WGS metagenome assembly JACKQG01 (sample SAMN15677084, study PRJNA649215) | marine metagenome | biome: marine; feature: Black Sea; material: saline water; isolation source: suspended particulate matter (SPM) from the Black Sea western gyre | collected 2013-06-09/2013-06-10 | depth... | reverse complement strand
AAAGTCTCTCTTAATAAATTAGACTTTCATGTCCATAATGCTAAACGGCTAAACAGCATTATTGCCATCTTCCAAGTTAATGTTTGCTAAGTATTCCATATGATCTCGATAGCCGACAAAGGCTTTTGATGTTGCTGCTTTAAATTCATAGTCTTCTTGGATGCGGATGGTGTTGCCATACTGGACTGCACTAAACCAACCCAACCACACCATTGGGGCGGCGAGAGGAAGTTTTTGCAGTAACAATTTCCACCAGTCCATATCTTGACTATTTGAAACTGGCTCTGAAAATAGTGTCATAAATTCGAAAACCATAAATGCCAATACACCAACATTTATAAGGAATATTATCATCCATATCCATTTTTGTGGAGAGAGTTTTGAAGCGCGAGAAGAAAACGAATGAGCAAGTCCAGCACTGGCAGCATCTGGCAATAGATCTTTTACAAGCCCCTGCTGTTTCTCAAGTTCAATTTTTAAACTGTCCAATTCCCCCTGCTGGGCTGTCATCTTTGATTGGAGAGCCTCATTTGACTCAACTAGCTCCTCAAGTTTTATTGCCTCAGCTTGAGTTTCTTCAAGGATACCAGAAACTCTGTTACCTTCAGTTTCGGCCGCTACTAGTATTTCACTTACGGTCTCAACTGTGGTATTAATTGATGCCTTAGTTTCATTCAATTCCTCCTCATACTCCCTTATAGATGAGGCTATGGTTGAAGCTTCCTCGAGCTGTTGGACTTTCTTTCCTAATTCACCCTGAGCGGTTTGAGTCAAGGATATATTTTCTTCCAGCCTCAATCCTGTATCAGCAATAAATGCTTCTGGGGTATCTTTAATACTTATACTAATCATTGTGTGAAGAGCATTAATCAATTGTGTGAGCCTCACAGCCAATGTCGGCAATTGATTGTGTTGCCCTTCCTCAATCTGCCTGAGCGTTGATAACGTTGATTCTAGTGATGTTGAGAGGGCACCTTTGGCTAGATGGTAAACAGGAGCAAGTCCTTTTGGTGACCTAACACGATCAAGCCAAGAAGCACATATATTGATAACTTCGTTATAGGTGTCAGGATTCGAATATGGCAGATAAGGCTCCCAGAGACTTGGTGAGGTTGCATACTCCTCATAGATACTTTCCCATGAGTTTCTAATCTTTTGGAATTGGTCTCTCATTTCTTCCATTATAAATACTCCTCATTATTTTTTGAATGTTTCTAACGCTTTAGGCTTAAGCTGCTTCCTGAAACAGACTCGCTTTGTTCGATAATTGTATCCATCCACTTCATTTTCGTTCTGCATCTCCCTGCAAGTGAGTCAGCTCGAAGCAGCTTGTTACGCAGCGTTCTACTTATTTCTTTCATAGAACAGTGAGTTCAAAAACAATCCAAGTATTAACACGCCCATCAATGCCTCAAAAGAACATGCTATTCGCAGTAAATCATGCTTCGGATAAATATCTCCGTACCCCAGCGTGGTAATAGTTACTACACTGAAATATATGGATTGAGTAACGGATTCAATTGTGCCCTCGAAGCACATTGAATTTTTATAATAATCAGCTGCATTGGAAACAATTATTGCTACATAAGCAATCAACCAAAACAGAAAAGGTATTTCTGCAAGTGTTCGCCCAAGTATTTTAGCAATATTGGATGCTTGAAATCTGATCCTATCTGCTTCGGTCAAGGCCTCTCGATAATGCTCAACAAGGTTCTCTGGTGGCGCACCCCGAATTGTTCCATCATAAACCCCATCGGGTTCCATTTTAGCAGTATAAAAAATTCCAAACATTGAAATTTTCATTGTGATTTCCTGAGGTAAATATGCGGCATGTCGAATGCGGAGTGTTACTTCACGACCAACATTAGATTTTGGTACAGAAGCAGTTACTCGTCCTTTGTTATCGGCATACCCTAGGAAAATATGGTGATCCGTATTTTTAGGGTCTTCATCTGAATAGAATATTAGCACCGTAGAACCACTCTGCTCCTTATCTTTTGCTCCGGGTAGACTTGGTATCATTCCATTGATAGTAACGGGTACATCTTTAGAAGGTTTTCTCACATACAGAATTATGATAATAAACAATATTAAGTAAACTAATGGTCCCCAAATTATCATCATGTCATCTCCAATCTGCATAACTGTGATTATACGACCTGGAAAAAGACCAACATTTCGTGTCCATGACCGAATAAGTGGTAATCGAGTGTTTTTGTAAATGTGGCATTCAATTATTTACCCCCGCGATATTTTTTGAGTAACACTGGAATCTAGAATTTCTGGCTATTTATACAAGGGCTCAAGAGAGAATGTCAATTTTGAGCCTATCTCAGTCATTGGATGAAGGAACTGCAGGCCAATTACCCCGCCTTTTAAGGCGGGGGTATAGGGGCATAGGGTACAAAAGGGTTTTAACCCTGATTGTTTGGGCTAAAGCCCCTGCAGTTACATGGTTTTTTACACCCCGGCCTGAAGGCCGGGGCAATTGACCTCCAGAGAGAGACACCTCAGGATAACGTGCTTGTTGTGGAAACACCAAATTTCAAGCCCAGCTTTGATTTGATTTTGGGCTTGATGTGTGTGAAATTACAGCATGTCACAATCCAACTAATTTCAGGGGGTTGTTATGGCGCATCACACACTAAAATCCAGTTATTCACAATTGAGCGATAGGCTCAATCGATTTCCCCAGGGAGCACCGCCCTCAGAGCTGCTTTTTAAGATTTTGAAGATGTTGTTTAGCGAAAAGGAGGCCGAACTGGCCGCCCTGCTTCCCATCAAACCCTTTAATACAGAGCAGGCCAGTAAGATCTGGAAGCTGGATTTAACTCGAACACGCCATATCCTGGAGCAGCTGGCCAGTCGTGCCATTCTGGTTGATATAGAACGAAACGGTGAATCCATCTATACCCTGCCGCCACCCATGGCTGGCTTTTTCGAATTCTCCCTCATGCGTGTCAGAGATGACATTGACCAAAAAGCGCTGAGTGAACTATTCTTTCAATACATGAACGTAGAAGAAGACTTCATTAAGGATCTTTTCACCAGGGGCGAAACACAAATCGGCCGAACCTTTGTCAACGAACCTGCCCTGTCAAGTGAGAACGCCCTGCATGTGCTGGATTATGAGCGTGCCACCCAGGTCATTGAGGAGGCTCGCCATCGGGCAATTGGTTTATGTTATTGTCGTCATAAAATGGACCATGTACACCAATCCTGTGATGCACCTCAAGATATCTGCATGACCTTTAACAACTCTGCTGCCTCACTCATCAAACATGGACATGCCCGATCTGTGGACAAGGAGGAATGTCTGGATCTTCTACACCTGGCCTATGATAGCAATCTGGTCCAGTTTGGTGAAAATGTGAGAGAGAGCGTTAACTTTATCTGCAATTGCTGCGGTTGCTGCTGTGAAGCCATGATAGCGGCAAGACGCTTTGCTGTCCTTAATCCAGTTCATACAACCAATTTTCTGCCTGAAATCTGTGAGGATGAATGTAATGGCTGTGGCAGGTGTGTTTCGGTCTGCCCGGTTGAGGCCATGACGCTGGTTTCAGCTAATAATCCAGATAAACCCAAAATGAAAATGGCCCGGTTGGATGAGGATATCTGTCTGGGTTGTGGTGTGTGTGTAAGAAACTGTTCCCATAATAGTCTCACTTTGAAATCCCGACCAAACAGGGTCATCACACCACTCAATGGAACCCATCGGATCGTCAGGATGGCTATCGAAAGAGGCGCTTTTCAGGATCTGCTTTTCGATAATCGTGTGTTGTGGAGTCACCGTGCATTGGCAGGGGTTCTGGGTGTAATTCTCAAGCTACCGCCCATAAAACAGGTCATGGCAAGCGAGCAGGTAAAATCACGCTACCTGGAGTCTCTTATAAGATATACAAGCAATTAGAGAACTTGAAATTCAAGCCAAAAGTACTTGAATTTCAAGCTCCCAATTTCAAACCCACCAGTAAATTTATTTTCTATGCGACATGATGCCGTTAGAACATTTTGTTTTTACAATGGTAAGAGTTTAATTGCTGATCCTTGACCATTGGCACGTGTAAGAGGGAGAATGCTCATGGAGAGATCAATATATTCATTTCCAAGTCCCGTATACTGTCTGTTTATATGATATGGAACCTGATGATCTCTTAGAAATGTACCTTCAGTTCTAAATAGCTCATCATCTTTGTTTTTCTTTAGTTGTCCTGCAACCAGCTGGGTAAGCTCTTTTAGTATACCTAGAATTGCTGCAGAACCAGGGCCAGCAGTAATTATAGCGGCCATTCCAAGCTCAACAGCCTTACTACTAACGATCTCTTCAATTTTTACTCCAAGATCTTGCATGTCACTATCACTTTCCATTATTAAAACGGATAAAGCAACATATTGGCCAGGGTTTTTGGGACCATAGAGTAAATGACCATCTCCAAGCATGGTTACGGTGTTTCCTGATGTTACCTTGGGAAAAGGCATTGCATTGAACCCAATTTCTGGAGTTCCCGAACCCTGTTCATCGATAGCTAATGAAACAATATAGGGTTCATTGTACTTCCCAAAGATACCATCAGATTTTTTCTTTAGGGTAAATTGTGGAATGGTTATAGCGATTTTGTCTGTCGTCGGATTAAATGTCATAATGGACCTCCATTTATTGTTGATTTGTTCAATGTATTGAATCTATAATTCCAGATTAACCACATCGTTGATCCCTCTAACGCTTTCGGTTGTCCACATCAAGGGCAAGGCTTTGGATAGCATTGCTGTTTCCGCATAGACAGACCTTGGTTAGGTGGAGATTTTGTATCTTAAAAACAGGGTGCATGCAATTTTAGCATTCATCGTTTGGGGTATAATGAGTTTTTCCTATGGCATTAAATAGAATTAGTTAATAACTGTAATCTATTTTGCCATGACCTTTTGCATTCTTCACATTTGCATGAATGTGAATGCTAATGGTCGTCTTTGAGAATCCGCCTTTTGTTTTTATTTCACATTTCAAGGGTTGATTAATGTGCACCTTATCCCAGTGGCCACCACCTCCGCCTGAAGATTTCACAGAAACGGTGAATATTGCATCTGGTGAATCTATGGATGCGACTGCAGACAGTGTTACACCATAGGCGCGTTTGTCAGTTGAAAAATTGTAATCCCCCTTGTCGTCAAGATGAAAATCGAAGGGAATACTTCCACTTTTCTGCAAACCAGGATGTAGTGAAGACTCCACTGGAGTACCCAGTTTTTCCCCCTCGATCGATTGTCCTACATCATTTAAGAGTGAACTAAAAATTGAACCTACTGCTTTTTTCATATGTTGCCCCTTTTCCTACTAATTAAGTATATCCCCCAAAAATGAAGATGCCTGATCATGCAAGCACCCCCGTTTGATTTATTTAAGTCAAGCCACCTAACAGTGATTATATGGCTGGAATTAGACCAACAATTCATGCTTACGCCTGAATAAACGCTGTTTGAGTGTTTTTGTAAGTATGGTATTCAACCAACAACCCCCGCTAGTCTCTTCCAGGGGTGGTTTATCTTGAAGGTATTAAAATAATTTACTCAGTGGATTCCCCCCGGAATGCTTGAGTAGCATTGGAATCTAGACATTTTAGCTATAAATACAAGAACTCTAGTCTATGCTCACAGAGCTACGACCACATAGGCAAGCTCAATGTCGAGTTGCCGTTACCCGGCGGTGAGGTTCTCGAAGCCAAAGGTGACTTGCTTCGGAATTCTGGACATTTCGACAAGCTCAATGTCCGGGCTGTTACTTTGGCGACCATCCTTCGTGCTTCGAGTCCTCGACTACGTCGACCTCCCCGCTTGGCGGGTTTCCAGGTTGTCGCTCTCAAACAGCGAAGACGGGAAGCTATTTTGAGGATAAAAAAAATTGAAAAATTAGCGTAGATGGGTTTCGAATTTACCCTGCCTGCTTAAAGTATTTTTATATGCGACCTGATGCCCTCATATCCAACCTCAAGGGAGCAGCCACTTCTGGAGTGTCTGTTGGGCAGTTTCTGAAAGGGGATTGCTTTTTCCGGTCTTATTGAGCACCTGTACGCTGACGGTCTCAGCTTTGGCCACACAGATATCATTTTGAAAAAGCTGCTGATAGAAATGGATGGAACTGCTGCCCACTCTGGTGATGCCAGTACCAATCTCCACGGTCCCGGGCCAGATGATTTCCTTGAGGTAATCCACCTTTAAAGAAGCCAATACAAAACTGCAGTTTTCTGCCAGGACGGGATGCTCCACACCGTATAGGATATCGACTCGACCGGTTTCAAGAAAGGTCGCTATCGTGGCATTGTTGACATGTCCCTGCCGATCTGTATCTCCATAGCGGATCTTATCATAGGTTTGAACAGGGAATGCTTGATATATCAGTTGTTTCATTTCAGCCCTCTAAATTGATAGATATGCCGAAAGCTAGAATTTCTGTCACTTTTCACAAGCACTCAAGTCTACGCTCACAGAGCTACGAACTCACAGGCAAGCTCAATGTCCGATTGCCGCTACCCGGCGGCAGTCCTTACCGGCGGCTGAGGCTCTCGAAGCCAGAGGTGGTTTGCCACGTTGTTGGACATTTCGATGAGTCTTCGCTCGTTGAGCTACGAACTCACAGGCAAGCTCAATGTCCGGGTTCGGTAACAAATTTTAAGCATGCCCGTCGCACTTCGAGAGCCTCAGTGTGACGAGTCTTGAGGCAAATTTGAAGCCTGCCCATCGGAGGTAATTCGGCGATGCAAAAAAGATTAAAAAATTGGCGTAGATGGGTTTCGAAAACCCCAGTCCCGGCTAAATTGATTTTCTATGCGACATGATGCCCTCATATCCAGCCTCAAAGGTGTTGGCACCCGAAAAGTTGAAGCCCTCAACGAGGCCGGTCTGTTTTCGGTGAATGATCTCCTTGAGCATTTCCCAAGGCGCTATCTGGATCGATCCACGGTTTCCTATACCACAGATCTGCAAAAAGACAAGCAGGCCACCATTGTTGGTAAAGTCACCGGCACTCAAATGCGTCGCGGCCGTAAACGCTCTTATTTTGAAATGGTCGTGGCTGACGAACGGGGCTTTCTTAAATGTCGTTGGTTTAATGGGGCGAACTGGATGCAGAAGCGCTTTAAAAAAGGCGATGTGGTGGCTGTCAGCGGTAAGGTTGATTTCTATGGTGGCTTCCAGATGGTCCACCCCGACTTTGATATCCTCAATGAAGAAGGCACCAATCCCATCAATACTGGTATCGTGGTGCCCCTGTATCCCTCTGGTCAAAAACTGCAATCAGTCGGTCTGGATAGCCGGGGATTTAGACGTCTCCTGAGACCTCTGGTTGACGGGATTGAGTCCAAGATCATGGATTTCCTCCCCCAGGACATGCGTAAAGAAAATGAACTTATGGATCTGGGTGATGCCATCAGGGATATCCATTTTCCCGAGGACATGGAAAGCCTGAAACGGGCCCAACATCGTCTCAAATTCAATGAACTCTTCCTCATGCAGCTGTTTCTGGCCATTCGTCGCCAATCCATGGTGGAGAAGGTGAAGGTCAACCGATTCGAGGGGTTTGGAGAGTATCTGGAACCCCAATACAAAAAATTACCCTACGAGCTTACTGGAGCACAAAAACGGGTCATGAACGAAATCTGGGAAGACCTGAGATCCGCCCATCCTATGAACCGCCTGCTCCAGGGAGATGTGGGATCAGGAAAAACGGTTATCGCTCTCCTGGCTGCAGCCATTACGGCAGGCAATGGATATCAATCCGCCATTATGGCGCCCACTGAAATTCTGGCGGAGCAGCATTATAAGAATGCAGTCAACTTTTTTGAGGGAACGCCCATCAGGGTGGTCCTGCTCACAGGATCTCAAACAGCCGCTCAAAAACGGGATTTACGCAAGGCTTTGAAAGAGGGCTACTATCATGTGGCTATTGGTACCCACGCTTTAATCCAGGGCAAGGTCCATTTTAAAAATCTGCAACTCGTGGTCATTGATGAGCAACACCGTTTTGGTGTGCTCCAGCGTGGGGAACTCCTGGAAAAGGCTGCTGAGGCAGATGTGCTGGTTATGACTGCCACACCCATCCCCCGCACCTTATCCATGACCCTGTTTGGTGATCTGGCTGTTTCCATTATTGATGAGTTACCGGCGGGCCGGCAAAAAATAATTACCCGTAAAGTTGATATTCATGCCCTGCCCAAGGTCTATGGTTTTATTCAGGACGAACTCAAGGCCGGACGTCAGGCCTTTGTGGTTTACCCCCTCATTGAAGAGTCAGAAAAGATTGATCTTGAAGCCGCCACAGAAGGATTTGAGAAACTTCAACATCAGTTTAAAGGCTTTAAGGCGGCATTGCTCCATGGTCGCATGAAAGCCGAAGAAAAAGACAATATCATGCAGGCCTTCTCACGGAACGACATACAACTTCTGGTGAGTACCACAGTCATCGAGGTGGGAATTGATATTCCTAATGCCACGGTGATGATGATTGAGAATGCCGAGCGTTTTGGTCTGGCACAGCTGCATCAATTAAGAGGCCGTATTGGTCGTGGCGAGCATCGAGGCGTATGTGTATTGGTGCATCGCAATATGAATGCTGATTCACTGGACCGACTGGCCATTATGGTGGAAACCACAGATGGTTTCAGGATTGCAGAAGAAGACTTACGACTCCGTGGAGCTGGTGACATTTTTGGAACCCGGCAGTCTGGCTTGCCGGCTCTTAAAATTGCAAATATTCTCTGGGATGGGGACATTTTGAGACAAGCCAGGAAGGCGGCTTTTGCGCTGATCAATGCAGATCCACATCTTCGGAAGGGTCCCCATGATGATCTTCGGAATATTGTGAGGGATCGTTTCTCAGAACTCTCGAATATGGCGGGGATAGGGTAGGCACTGGTCCGCAGCATCATCTAGCAGTCATTGCGAGCGAATGTAATGAGCGCGGCAATCTCCGAATCCTTGGTCTACCTACAGCCCGAGATCGCCGCGTCCCTGCCTCTGGCAGGTCCTCGCGAAGACTGATGGAAACCCTGGTGTTTCACCATGGACTGGACATTTCGATGAGTCTTCGCTCGTTGAGCTACGACCTCACAGGCAGCCTCAATGTCCGGGTTCGAGACTCCGGCGGCTGAGGCTCTCGAAGCCAGAGGCGGCTTGTTGCGGGATTCAGGACATTTCGTCCCTCGACTCAGGTCTACGCACCCCAGGTTCTACGCCCCTGCAGGCCGCTCGGGATGATACTACCGCAAGACACCAACAGAGATTGTCCGCTACAGTGTCAGGGTTAAAACCCTTTTGTTCCCTATACCACTATACCCCGCCTTAAAAGGCGGGGCAATTGATCCTCACAATATCATGTTTCAGAGCTCCGGTGGCTGAGGTTCTCGAAGCCAGAGGTTGATACACCAGGGCGATGGACATTTCGTCCCTCGACTCCGCTCGGGATGACGGGCTCATTGTCCAGGGATGTGTTTGACCAGCATCACTCCAGTCAGGACAAAGATGGTATTTTAGGTTGTCAGGCTTATCTTTTTTGGAATTGATTTATAAAAGGGGATGAAGTGTTTAAGTGGACCAATGACATGTCTATTGATCATGGTTTTATTGATGAAGACCACAAGAAGCTCATCGAGATAGCCAATCGGGTGGTTCAGCTTAACCACCCCAATCGTCATGCCGAAGAACTGAAGCAGGCCATTCGCGAACTCTATGATTATGTTAAATATCATTTCCAACGAGAAGAATCCTTTATGGAGGAAATTCAATATCCCCATGCCCATGCCCATCACAAAAAGCATGAGGCCATAGTTAAAGATATGAACCACTATCTCACCACCTCACACCATATGGGTGAAATGCTGGACAATTTTCGCCTGCTCATGAACAAATGGGTGTTGCATCATATTATGGACGAAGATATACAGCTCCATGATTTTATGGTATCCAAGCAGCCACCCCTCTAATTTTCCACAGCAGGAACTCCCCATGAAATTACCACCTCAACTCCAGGCTGACCTGGACAGTCGAAAATTAAAGCTGATACAGGCCTGTGACATGGATGGCTTTGTAGATACGGCAGATGTGGTGACAGTGCCATCATGGCCTGAATTCATGCACCATGATCCAGTAGCCAACAACTGGTATACCATGCATGAGATGTATCCAGAATTTCAATTCGCACTCATAGAAACAGAGTCTGAGAAATGGATCGCTGTGGGGAATTCTATTCCCCTTCATTTTGATGGTGCCCTGGAAGACCTGCCTTATACAGGCTGGGACTGGGCAATGCTAACTGGCATAAAAGCTGACAAGCCTGCCAATCTCTTCAGTGCCCTGGCCATTCAAATTCTACCAGACTATCGAGGTGGCGGTCTCAGCACTATCATGATTAAGGTCATGCAGGAAATCGGTTTGAGCCACGGGCTTAGCAAGTTGATAGCGCCAGTTCGACCGAATAAAAAAAGTGACTATCCCCTGATCCCCATGGAATCATATATTGAATGGTCACGGGACGGTCTTCCCTTTGATCCCTGGTTGCGGGTTCACCACCGCATGGGGGCACGTATATTGAAAGTTTGTCCTGAGGCCATGCGCATCCACGGGACCATCAAATCCTGGGAGGAATGGACCGGTTTGAGTTTCCAGTCCAGCGGAGACTACATTGTCCCAGGTGCCTTGTCACCTGTTAAGATTGATTTTGAAAATGATCGTGGCGTATATATTGAAGCCAATGTTTGGATGCTCCACGATTATAACAAAAAAGCGAATTAAAAGAGAAACCAGCTCATGATAAAAGTAGAAAACCTTTCAAAACAGTTCGCCACTACCCTGGCTGTGAATAAGCTTGACTTGCATATTGAAAAAGGGGAGCTATTCAGTTTTCTGGGACCCAATGGGGCTGGAAAAACCACCACCATAAAAATGATGGTGGGCTTAATGACACCTACAGAGGGTACCATTCACATGGGTGGATTTAATGTGGAGAAGGAACCTCAGAAGGCCAAGTTTATCACAGGATATGTGCCTGATGCAGCCTTCCTTTATCAGCACCTGTCCGGGTTGGAATTGCTGATGATGGTGGGCCAGCTCTACTCCATGGACAACAAAGCTATTCAGAATGAACTCAACGGCCTCAGCGAACGCCTGTTTATGAAAGAATGGATTGGTGATCGCATCTCAGGATATTCTCAAGGAATGAAACAGCGCCTGGCCTTTGCATCGGCCTTTCTGCATAGCCCTGAAATTTTAATTATTGATGAGCCCATGGTCGGTCTTGATCCCAAAACGGCTCGTATCATTAAGGATATGCTCAAAGAGCGCAGTCAAAGCGGAGTCACTGTGTTTATCTCCACTCATAATTTGAATGTGGCGGAAGAACTTTCGGATCGGATCGCCATTATCAACCGGGGAAAACTCCTGGGTCTGGGCACCGTTGATTCTTTTGAATCTGTATCAGGTGAGCAAGAAAATCTGGAAGAACGGTTTTTGAGAATCGTGGAAGAAGAAGAGCTCACTGAAGGGCATAGTGGCATTGAAGATGAGTAACCCAAGCAGCTCAATATTGTCTAGATGGGAGATAGGGTCATCGTAAGCCAGCAAGCCCAACTCCTGTTCCGCGTAAAGCGTCAAAGCCTGAAAGGTTTTCTTTCTGGCGTATTTGTTAAGAAGCGTCTGGAGATTTTTGTCTCCAGCCTCATTGTTTTCGGACTGATTTTTGGTGGATATAAATTATTTGTCGCCGGAGGTAATTTCCTGCTGAGACAGGGAGAGCTGGGCGGGGTATTCCTGGATCGACTGTTTTATCTGGGTTGGTCCATTATTTTTTACCTCCTGGTGTTATCAAATCTGGTGACGGGATTTTCAACCTTTTATCGATCCCCTGAAGTGGCTTTTCTCATGACTCTGCCAGTGGATAATAAACAGATCTTCAGAATAAAATTTATCGAGAATCTGGTCTATAGCTCATGGGCTATTTTGATTTTGGGAATTCCTCTCACCCTGGGTTATGGTGCGCTTCAAGGGTTAGCCGTCTGGCAATATGCCCTGGTCTTCATTGCGGGAATTCTACCATTTCTATTTATTGCCACTGTTTCAGCCAGTCTGCTGCTCATGCTCCTGGTCTTCCTCAGCCGCTTTTTTAAGATGCGTACGGTGTTCATTTTTCTCGGTGTGATTTTCACTGGTATTTTTTATCTGTATTTTAGTGTGAGTCAGCAGGACACCATGTTGAGTGGTAATATGGGCAACTTCCGTGCTTTGGGTCGTTATCTGGCCAACCTGTCCAACACCTCTTTCCCCTTTATACCCAGTTTTTGGTTGAGTCGCCTGTTTATGGGTAGCGAGACCCTGGTTTTGATTGAGCGTTTGTTTTTCTCAGCCCTGTTTGTAACCACAGCTGCTATGGGCTGGGAGCTTATCAACTGGGCTGCGGATCGGTTCTATTTTAATACCTATCAGGTGATGGAGGGTCAGGGACAAAAAACAAAAAGGACGGCACTGAGTAAAGTCTTCAAGTTTAGCTGGGCAGGTATTCGTCCTCCAGTAAAAGCTCTGGTTTCCAAGGATCTCGTTCAGTTTTTACGAACCCCTCAGCAATGGGTGCAGTTTTTACTCCTGGGATTCTTTATTGCGGTATATTTGATCAATTTATCCAGGGGACATCTACACTTTGATGAGCTTTCCTCTTTCTGGCGCACCACCATTTACATCTTTAATTTTGGATTTACCGGCTTCATCCTGGCAGCCCTCACCGCCCGCTTTGTTTATCCCATGATCAGCATGGAGGGTCGCAGTCTCTGGATTCTACAGATGGCACCCTTTTCCATGAAAAGGGTCTTTGTTGAGAAGTTCTGGTTTGCCTTTTTTGTGCTCTTCACTATGACCGAGGTCGTGGCGCTTATTTCAAATTTCTTTCTAGGGCAACGCATTGAGGTCTCTCTGCTGGCCAGTGGCTTCTTGCTGCTCACCAGTTTGTCTCTCATCAGTCTATCGCTTGGTCTGGGGGCTGTATATGCTCAGTTTAATGAGACCAACCCCATGAAAATCAGCAGTGGCTATGGTGGAATTATTACCGTCGTCCTGAGCCTCATCTATGTGGCTTTTTCGGTGACATCTTTAGTCCTGGTGATCAACCTGTATCAAAATCACGGATCAGGTCTCGTGATCGGACTCATTGTTGGTTTTGTGCTGGTGTTGACTGCTCTGTATACCTGGCTGCCGTTGAAGTGGGGTGTCCGGGCGATTAGTACTTATGAGCGTTAAACATTAGCACCTGACTTAAGTCAGGTGCTAATTAAGAAAAAGAATCGTACTTTAATTATAACCAATCCTATCCTTCAGTGACGACAACCTTTTCCATGACATCACCTTGCTGGATGCTATTCAAAACATCAACACCCTCAATGAGCTTGCCAAAAACTGTGTGACGACCATCCAGGTGTGGTTGGGAGGCATGGGTGATAAAGAACTGGCTGCCATTGGTTCCTGGACCAGCATTGGCCATAGAGATCACATTGTCGATATGGCGATTGGGATTGCCGGCAAATTCATCTTCAAATTGATAACCGGGACCACCCATACCAGTTCCAGTTGGATCGCCACCCTGAACCATGAAGTTGGGAATGACTCTGTGAAAGGCAATGCCATCATAGTAGCCCTCTCTGGCAAGAAAGGTGAAGTTGTTGACGGTTTTTGGAGCATGAGCTGGATTTAAGTCTAGTTTCATACTGCCTTTATTGGTGACTATTTCAACAGAGTAGCTTTTGGCTGTATCGATCTGAAGTTCTGGGGGGGTGTTCCATTGTTGCGACATGTCTTTATTTCCTTTTTAATTCATATGCAAAAATATCTGCCCACAAAATATATCCAGCAAGCCATTCCCCTACCAAATAAGCAATAACCATTTATTGTCCTCATTGGCTTCGATCAGCCTCAACCGCTGGGATTAGAGACCTGGACATTGAGTTCGCCTGTGAGGTCGTAGCTCAACGAGCGAAGACTCATCGAAATGTCCAGTCCTTAGCCTAGCCACTGGGGCTTCGTCCCTCGACTCAGGTCTACGCTCTCTCCTTCGAGAGCCTCAGGAAGACGAGCTTCGTCCCCGCAGGCCGCTCGGGATGCCACAAGTTCAAGCTCCGGGGAGAGTTCGGGATTGACCGCAGAGAGCGCTGAGGACGCAGAGAGGTTGTGGTGACCCCCGACTAAAGTCGGGGGGTATAGATACTGCGGGGTTCTTTAGCACGGGCTTTGGTCGTGTGCGTAATGGGGAGTTGGGGGCTGCTGAATCCAATTAATGTTTTTCATTTCCGAAGGTTTTAAACTGGGCGGATGCAGTTTGAAGATAGGATCGAAAATTTTTCTGATAGTGATTAAAAAGCTGAAGATCCGAAACGGGCTCAAAGTTCGCATCCTCAATGGGAAATTGTATCTTGTATAGCGCTGTCTCCTGACCGAAACGTTCAAAATAAAAATAATCATCCTGTACCCAGAAGGCTTCATTGGCGATAACCTTGCAAGACAGACCAGATTTTTTGGAGAGCGTGTTTTGTCCAAAAAAAGTAAAGGGTTGGGGGTAATCGATCAACCCCAGTAAGGTGGGAGTCACGTCAACCTGGCTCACCGGCTGGTCAATGGTCCGGGGTTCCAGAGATAAACCGGGAGCATAAATAACCAGGGGTATGTGGGCATTCTGAATTTTTGCGAAAGTTGATTTGTGAACGCTGATTCCATGGTCTGCGATGAAGACAAAGATACTATTGTCATACCAATCACGTTGTGAGGCCTGTTCCATAAATCCCCCCAGAGCATGGTCAACATAAGCCATACTGCGATGCACCTGACCCTGGCGAAACAAGCTGTCAGGAAAGACTGGAATTAAAGCCTCATATTCTGGAGGAATATCCCAGGGCTGATGGTTTGAGGTGGTGAAAAGTGTGAGCAATGCAGGCTTGGAAGCCTTGTCCAGTTCCTCAAGGCCACGACTGAATACTGAATGATCAAAAACGCCCCAACTGGTGCCTGATAATCCAGGCTCAAAATCACGTCTTTCGATGATACGATCATAACCGTGGATAGTCAAAAAACCATTCATGTTATCAAACTGTGCATCGCCTCCATACATAAATAGGGTGCTGTATCCAATAGCTTTTAAGGCGCTACCGAGGCTGGGAACCTGGTTAACGGACTCGGTGCGAGAAATAAGTGGTAACCCTGGCAGGGTGGGCCAGGATATAATTATTGAGCTTATACCATGAGCAGAGCGAATACCGTTTGCAAAACAGTTGGTGAAGGCAATACCCTGCCTGGCCATGCGATCCAGATTTGGTGTAACTGAAGGCTGGCCAGGGTTGAGATAGCCTGTAAAAGCAGCGGTGTGTGACTCAAGTATAACTAAAATGATGTTGTAGTCCCTGGCAGAATCAGATTCAATTTTTCTGGTCATGGAGACCTCATCCACAAAGGTCATTCGTGAATTGTGCAGAAGCTTGCGGCTTGTGCGAAAAGCCGCTTCAGTGTCATAATACTGGGTGAGTTCATCGGCCTTGCCCTCTGACGAAAACTGGACAACACTTCTCCCCAAAAAGAAGAGTGGATTCAGGGCTGTCTGGTTGGCAGAAAAATCGGAACTAAACATGGCGAACCCCCAGTCAATGGGTCGTTCTTGCCAGCCCCCCCGAATGAATAATCCCAGGATGAAAAGTGAAACTATAAGAGACGGAATTCTCAAAAGAACTGATCCAGGGCCCCCTTTAAGGTGCTTGCTGACCTGCCAGTACAGGGTGAATATTCCACCTGAAAAAAGCAGCAGGCCACCTATTACAGGCCAAACGGGGTATTCCTCAAAGATGAATTGCATACTGTCTTTCTGTCCCACGTAGGAATTCAGAGTAAGAAAATTCAAGTGCTCGTCAAATTCCTTAAAAACAAAAATATTTACGGTGTGAACCAGTGAGATAGGCAGGATGATGATGGAAAAGTAGACATTCAAGATGTATTTGAGGAAGCTCTTTTTGGGGCTGAAAAGCTGAACAATGAAGAAAACGCCCAGCGGGAGCATTAAATACGATGCAACCACAGCATCAAGCCTTGTTCCAATAAGGAAGGACTTGAGGTAAAGGTTCCACTTTGAAGCGTCAAGAAATTCATACTGCGAGGTGAGAAAAGCCAGTCGCCAAAAATTCATAAAGACGATCAAAAAGAGAAAACTCCACCAAAATCGAATCAAATCGACAGAAGGGGTAATTCCCTTGTTAATATGTGCTTGGCTGTTTGACATGGCCAGATTCCGACCCTGCAGTGAGCTAAGTGTCGCCCTCTACATGGTCGGGTAGAATCTCATTTTCGTTTGTCCAGTAATCCCATAAATGCTGGCAGGATGATGATGGTGGTGAAAAAACAAGCTCCCACACCAAAAATAAGTGCGTATGACAGGCTGGCATAACCACGGAATGGCGAAAACATCATGGACCCAAAAGCCAGGATGGTTGTCAGGGACGTTAGCAAGACAGCCTTTCCTGTACTTGAAAGCACAATATTGGCTGAGCGTGGTCCTTCCAGACGCCAGCGATGGACCACATGAACCCCATCATCTATACCAATTCCCAGGATCAGGGGTAGCGCCATGACATTCATCATATCAAGTTGGAACCCAAAGAGCTGCATGAGGCCAACCATCCAGACTGCACCTGTGGCCAGGGGCATCATGGCAATCAAAGCATACTTAAAACTCCTGAAGTCGAGGAGGAGAATGAGATAGACCAGCACCAGGGTCAGGTAGGCTGCATTGCGCCCATCACGACCAATAATTTCAAAGAGGGCCCGCATGATCACAGGCATTCCAGTTGTACGCTCGCTAACCGTCTCCAGTTCATTGCCAAACTGTTCCATGAAGATCTTGTCTTGCCAGATATTTCCAGAGGGTAGTACTGTGGTGAGAAAGAGTGACCGATCCTTGCTGGCATAGCGATCAACAATTGACTCTGGCAGAACATCCAGGCTGAGTGGTGAGGTGTTTGCCATTTGCAATACGCTTGATGTGAAATAGTCGGCATAAGCATCCTGGAAGGCATTTAATTTTGCAGTCACAATACTGGAGCCCTGGTCAAAAAGGCCATAAATATTGCTGAATACCGTTATGTCAGGAGGGCTTTCTTCACTGCCAACAATTTCAGTACAGCGACGGTAGACTTTGTCCTGTCCTCCCAGAAAAGCCATGGATTGAAACTCCATGATGTTCATTTCCAGTCTTTCGATTTCCGTTCGAATGCGGTCAAGGTCTTCAGGTCTGATAGGAGTGACCTGAGCTATCTCCATGAGGGCATGAATTTCTTCAATATGGGGAGCTCTTTTGGCCTGCTGTTCAGGGGATGGAATAAAAATTGAGATGTCCTCTACCGAGGCCACGGAAGGTAATTCCTTGGCCTTCTTGCGTAAGTCGCGGGACTCCTCCACGCTTTCTGAAACGAGGTAGGCGAAATCCATACTCAGGTCAAATTTTTCCTGAACCGTGTCCTGGAGCATAATGCTTGGTAGTCCTTCAGCTTCAAGATCCATCATATTGTGGTTGAATGTGATTTCTTTGGCACTGAAAGCCAACAGAATAGTTACCACAACCACGGCGGTAAGACTAAGCCAGGGGTTATCCTGAATAATAATGCCAGCTTTCCCAAGAGGTTTTAGGGTAAGGTCTCGCGGTGCCAACTCAGGGGAGAGTCCCTTTTTGATCCGTTTTTTTGTATAACGACGTTCTCTCACAACCAGAAAAACGGGGAGTAATACAAAGCTGGAAATCATAACTGCCAGAAGACCTATCGCGGTAACCAAACCCAGTTCGCTCATGGCTCGGGAGTCACCGATCATGAGTGCCAGAAAAGCGACAGAGGTTGTCAGAGCGCCTGTGGAAACACCGCCACCACTTTTTTGTAATCCAGCCAGGGTGGCTGCCTCCAGGGAAAGTCCCTTCGCTCGCATTTCTGTAAAAGTTGAAATAATGTGAATAGAGAAATCGATTCCCAGGCCAATCAAGATGATCATGAACATGGCTGTCATAATGTTTAAAACGGGAACCACAACTGCCACAATACCGGCGGCCCAGATCAAACCAATGATGAGATTGAGAAGGGCGAGAGCTGGGGCCATGGCCATCCTGAAGGCCATGTAAAGCAAAGCGCCAATGAGAAAGAATGAAAGTCCCATGGATATTTCCAGACCTTGAGAACTATAATACATTTCATCTCGACCAACGGCGATGGCACCTGAGAGTCCAGCCTGAACATCGGGGTGATTCTCAAGAACCTCATTGAGAACTGCCTGAACTGCATCGGTTCCATCCACAATCATGAAAGCATCCATCATGCTAAAGGTTGGTATAAGATTCATGATCAGAGCTTCTCTGTCATAGGAAAGGAAATAGGGTTCTCCAACTAGGAGCTTGTCTACGGCAGCCTCTGCATCAGCGGTCCTTATGTTCCCCGTTCTCAGAGTGTGTCCAATTGCTTCCACCCAATCATTAATCCCGTTCAAAAATATGAGAGCGCCATCTTCCTCTTCCCGGGTTGACATGGATTCGGAGGGTTGGATGTATTCTTTTTCAAAAGAGTTGTTCATGTTGGTCAACAGTCCGGCGAGACCGGGATCCTGGAAAATATCCTTCAAGTTTTTCAGGTCATCTTCCTTCATGAGCATAAAGCCATGATCTTTCATAAAGTCTAGATCAGCTTTGTAGTCGACGCGACGGACATAGATTGCTGGTTCCTTGTCCTTGCCGGGAATGGTCAGAGAGTCGAGGACACGTGGGGCTAGATCATCGGCAAAAGCCTTGATGTCGGCTTCGCTGCCCTGGGCTACCACGATAATACTGGAGGCAGATTGAAATTCTTCCAGAATGCGATCGAATTCAAGGGTGCGTTTGTCACCTTCAGGGAGCATATCAGACCATTTCGGGGTCATGGACATTCCACCTGAAAGGACCATGGTTATGAGCGTAACGCCGGCCATAATCCACAGCATGAGTTTAGTTTTATTCACGGCCAGATCGGCCAGTATTTTGATTAATCGAGCTCTCATGATTAATCCTTTCTTGAAATATGAGTATTGTTAAAAATCACTGCGAACCCTGAGGCGAAGACCCCAGTCCTGTAATCCAAATTCGGTATCGTCATCACCCCAGAACAAACTGCCCTGGAGGGAGATGTTGGTGTCTTCAAAAGCATTCCAGTCCAGTTGGGGTGCAAATGTCCCACTATTATCGTTAAAGTTGGCAATGACCAGTGTGCTCAGAGTGACGAAGTCAAAAGTGGGATGCATGGCATAGAGAAAGGCATAGTCTTGCATCAGGCTGGTACTTTCACCGGTTAGTGAATAGAGATAGTCATGCAAACCGAGTTGGCTTTTATCTTTCGAGCCAAACCCATTGTGCAGGTATTCCCCAACAATGTAAATTGAATTATCAAAAGTATGGTCAATGCCTATAACATACTCCAGATACGTTTTATCTATCTGGATCGAAAGGGGGTCATGTGAGGCAGCGGGGCCAAGTGGCGAGATAGAAACAAGGGTGTCTAGCGTATTCTGTGCTGCCTCAATCCAAAGCCCCCATTCCAGGAGTTCACCAACAATAGTTCCTCCTGCCAGAGTTCTTTTTACATCAAAAGCATCCCCATACACCATGGACGTTGGAGTGGCCTGTTGTAGTTCAGCGAGAGTAATGTCTACATCAAAGCGACTCAGACCTGTTTTTAACCAGAGCTGTTTCGTGGATTTCCCCCAAGTGCTTTCAGGTTGCACCACGCCATTCAAAGCAGACCGATTTCCCAGGGGAAGATATATACGAATAGAGGAAACACCAGTTTGCTCGTAGCTGGGATCCAGGAGTGATTTGGTGTTAAAAATATCGGTGGGGTTCCAGGCATAACCAACACCGGGAGAAATCTGCTGTCTCCCCAGGGTCAAATCAGCCCAGGGAAAACTCAGACGCATATAGATATTGTCTACAAGAATGGTGTCCTGAAGTTCAATATTTTGTATCAGGTCAAAGTCAGAGTATCCAGGAAGAAAGTCATATATGTTCCAGGTTGTTTGTCCCCAGTATTTCTGGATAATTACATCGGCACCGATGAGCACATTGTCAGAAGGGCGGGCTTCAACATCCAGTCGAAATTTGTTGTAGCCGAAACTATATCTTTCTGACCCAAGTTGCATCACATCCGCTTCAGATTCGAAGTAGCCAAAGAACTCAGGTTGCCCTAGTATTAGAACTGGTAACAGTAAGAATATCCCCCACTTTTTCATTTCTTCAGATTCCTTTCAGAAAAGAATCCCTTGGGAGGCTCCCAGGCATATGTGATTTCAAGGGTCCTCATGGTAGTGCTGGAGCGTTCTTTGTTATCGGTCATAACCATAGTCATGGCAGTGGGGTAGGATTCAATAATTTGAATATCAGATAAGAGGAGTGTCTTTGAGTTAAAGTCTTTCTCATCATAATATTCTAAAATAATTGGGTAGTAATCTGATTGTCTCACCCACATAATAATTTTGGGGTAGGGTGGTTCCTGATCGGCAATTCCGAGCAGTTGAATTTTCCAGAGCAGCTCACCATCTTTTGTCTCTTCTCCAAGAATGCTTGAGGTGAATTTTTTCTGGAATACATCTCCCCCACCCATGTCTTCATAAGTAAAGTCAGAGCCCTGCATTTTTTGTTTCTTGGCGTGGGAAGCCAGCTTGCGAACGCGCTTGGTTCTGGGAAAATAACTCCAGATATCATCAGCATTATTTAGCATGAGAAATGCTTGTCCCCTAATGGCTGCAGGCTTGGTATAGCGCGTGAGTGAGCTTTCTCCCTTTCCCCCAGCCCAGGATTCGAATTCAAAAACCCTTTCTTTCCCCGAACTGGTGATGATGGTTTGGCTTCCTTTTGAATAGCTGTTCTCTGGAGACATAATCGCTGTGACACGATCAACAATCTGCTCGGCAGTAGGTGTCTGGGCAGAAGCTGTGGATACTGTGAGTATTAATATTATGAAGAGTTTTGTATTCATCGCTCCAGTCCTTTCATAAAACTCTCAATGCCCTCCACAAGAGCTCGATCAAAAGCAGCTCGGTCAGAGGAGACCATGAACTGCCAGACGAAGCCATCAATGAATGCTAGTGCAAGAGTGGCCACCCCATCATAATTCATGTCGCGAAACTCCTGAGCCATGACACCAGCCTTGAGAATATTGATAACCAGCTGTTTCATGTCGCGGGAGGCATTGTAAAGGGTGGTGTTGGGGTGTTCGCCATGCTTGATGGCCCGCGCTCCCTGGGCCCAGATTTCAGTCATAATCAACATAGCATCTTCCATTTCAAAGATGATCTCAATATTCATGCGCATAAAGGTTCTGAGCTTGTCGTGGGGGCTAAGATCCATGGAATAGAGTTTTTCTGAAGCATCAATCATATCTGACATGATGGTATCACCCATGGCATGAAAAATTTCGTCTTTGCTGCTAAAGTATTCATAAACAGTACCTTTACCGATACCTGCTTCTGTGGCAATATCAGCGATCTTGCCTTTATCCAGCCCGTCACGAGCAAAAATGTGGATAGCGGCACGTATAATGGCATCTGCTTTGGCGGGGTCTTTTTGTAGGGGACTCATGGTAGATTACCTCCTTAGGTTGAGTGGGAGTGAAAATATGACCGAACAGTCGGTCAGTCAAGTATTTTTTGGAGTTCCAACATAGTTTTTCCAAAGAAGTCAATCTTGTATATCTTAGACCACTATCGAGGACCAATGATATGGAAAAGCGCGGAAAGAGAACCATGAAACTTGCTGGAGCACATGATGAATCGTTCTGAAGCACTGGTGCACAAAGCAGCACTAGTGGCTATGGTCACCCTCTTTTTGTTGGGTCTGGGGTCCTGTTGTCCTGAAGATCCCTATGCCGATTACCTCAATTTGATCATAACTACGGAACCTAAATCTCTTGATCCTGCATTTTCGACTGATATAACTACTGGAGTTATAACTGCACTCATGTATGACAATCTCGTTCGCTTTGGAGTGGGTAGTGAAATCCTTCCCAGTCTCGCAAAGTCATGGGAAATATCTGATGATGGACTGAGCTATAGATTTTACCTGCGTGATGATGTCACCTTTTGGAATGGAAAGGCATTTACGGCAGCTGATGTGAGGTATTCCTTCCAGCGAGTTCTTCATGCTGAGACCACCTCACCACAGACCTGGCTACTAACCCCAATTCTTGGTTCATCGGACTATATGCAGGGAAAAGCAGACAGTATGAGTGGTATAAGTATAGAAAATGACTTCGAAATAACCATTACACTAACATCACCTTTCGCACCCTTTCTTGGATTTATGGGAGCACCGGCCACTGCTATCGTCCCCCAAATGCACCCTGACAGCGCCTCAGTTGATTTAAAATATAATCCCTCTGGAACCGGTCCGTGGATGTTTGAACAGTGGCAGGCAGATCGCCAAATTCGTATGTCAAGAAATGAAAATTACTTCGCTGGTCCTGCAAAACTTAAAGGCATATTGTTAAATAATATGCCTGAAGTATTAACATCAGCTATAGAGTTTGAAGCAGGAAATTTAGATGTTATGGCAATCCCAAGTTCAGAATTCAAGTACTGGACACGTAGTGAAGTATGGAAACCATATATTCATAGGCTTGAAGAGTTAGGCATCTACTATTTAGCCATGAATGTTCAAAGAAAACCCTTTGATGATAAGCGGGTCAGGCAGGCTGTGACACTTGCAATTGACAGGGAAAAGATCATTTATCGCATTCTCCATAACAGTTCCACATTGGCGCAAGGCCCCATTCCTCCTGGTCTAGAAGGATATGACTCAACACGAATCGATATTCCATATGATCCTGAAGCTGCACGTCAATTATTGAGTGAAGCCGGTTATGTTGAGGGTTGTGAATTTGATCTCTGGGTTGATCCTGGAGCAGCTGTATCACAAACTTTGGAAGCCATACAGCACTATCTAAATGAAGCAGGGTTCATTGTTCACCTTGTACGCAATGACTGGAATATGATGCGCGATGCTATGCGTAAAGGTGAAACGGATGCATATTGGGGTAACTGGTGGGCAGATTATGCTGATGCAGAAAACTTCCTGGCACCTCTCTTTCATTCTGATAATGCAGCACGGCGCAATCGATACTCCAATCCTGAAGTGGATCGTTCCATTGAGATGCTACAGCAAAGCCTGGATCCTCATGAAAGAAAAGTATTGGCAATGGAAGTAGATAGTGTCCTGATAGAGGAAGCCCCCTATGCTTTTATGTGGTACCCGACGTCTTATACTGTGGTTCAACCCAACCTGAAAGGCTACGTACCGCATCTTATGCCCAATGCTAATAAATATACCGATGTCTATTTCGAAGATGAGGACACACCATGACCAACATCGACTCACATCCAATTTTAGGACAGTTAAATGAAACCCAGAGAGGCCTGAAAGATGTGACAGAAATTCAAGAAGCTCTGGCAGAACGAAGACGTGTCATGGAACGCGATGGGAAATACACTACCGTTGTGGCTGGGATAATATGTATCACAGGTTTATTCTTTATGAACCCCCTGCCCTTTTATCTTGTTCTAGGTCTGCTGGTTGTGGGTCTGCCTCTGGTCTGGCGCCACCTGGTTAAAGAAGCCCGTGAGTTTGTTATGACGGATGAAGAGATATTGGAAGTAGTCAGTAGTAAGTAGGAAGTAGGACGTAGTCAGAATACAGAAGACAGAATTCAGAATATGAAGAAAAGAATAACGCTTGTTCCAGACACGAAACCCATAAAACCCATAAACTCAAACAGGTAAAAAATGCCCCTAATAAATGACCCAACTGCCATCCTGGTTTATCTGATTTCTCTCATTGGTCTGATCTACTTTATCAAGCAACAGCCCTGGGCTTCAAAAGTATTCGATATCATTCCTCCTGTCATATGGGTCTATTTCCTGCCCATGATATCCACCACACTTGGCATAACTCCAGAGCAATCTGATTTGTATAGCTGGGTGAAAACATACCTCTTGCCAGCGGCTGTGGTGTTATTGCTGCTATCTGCAGATGTTAAAGCCATTTCAAAACTTGGACCAAAAGCACTGGGAACCATGTTGGCAGGAACCATAGGAATTGTGCTGGGTGGTGTCATCAGTCTGGCCATCTTTGGTGCCTGGTTGCCTGAGGATGCCTGGCAAGGTATGGGCGCCCTATCTGGATCATGGATTGGCGGAAGCTCCAACATGGTTGCCGTAGGAACATCCATTGGTGTCAGGGATGAATTATTTGGCGTCATGATCATTGTAGATACCGTTGTTGGGTATGGTTGGATGGGTATTGTGATATTCATTTCGGCTTTCCAGACCCGGCTGGACAAATGGAATAAGGTTACCTCCTCACCAGTTGGTGAACTCAGTGATCACCTGGCAAATTCCGATCACCAAAAAAAAGAAGTTCTAACCTTTCCTGGTCTGATCTATATGCTGGTAATTGGAATAGGTCTCGGCTATATGTGTCTGATCGCCGGTGAATATCTCCCTGATCTTGGTAAGGTTGTTACCAGTTTTGGCTGGACAGTAATTCTGGTTTCCATTGTTGGATTGGGTCTCTCATTTACACCAGTTGCAAAACTTGAAAAACAGGGAGCGTCACATCTTGGAAATATCTTTTTGTACATATTGCTGGCAACCATTGGCGCCAAGGCTGATCTAAGATCCATCACTGAAGCGCCTATGTTTCTCATGGTAGGTGTCGTGTGGATAGCCATTCATGCCACCGTGTTGTTTAGTGTAGGACGTCTACTAAAGGCGCCCATGTTTCTCATCGCCACCAGCTCTCAAGCAAATATTGGCGGTGTGGTGAGTGCACCTATCGTTGCATCTGTCTACCAGAAGGGCATGGCACCAGTTGGATTACTCATGGGTGTCCTGGGAAATATCCTCGGTTTATATTTTGGTTTTCTAACTGCCCAACTCATGGAGTGGGTGAGTAGGCTTTAAAATAAATATCTGGTGAGTATTCACCTCTAGCTTCGATCAGCCTTTGCTTTCAGATCCCGGACATTGAGCCTGTCGAAATGTCCAATGCCATGGCGAAACAACCGGGGTATCGATGGGGCTCCGTCTAAAGGCTAGGACCCCACCTGCAAGCTCAACTGCTGGTTTGAGGATGGACATTTCGATAAATTTATTGCCCTGTCGCTTCACAAGTCACAGAAGAAAGATTTGAATGTCTCCCCGAGCGGTGTCGAAGTGCGAGGAATGACACAAATTCAGCCGCCGACTTGAACCTGGACATTGAGGTTCTCGAAATGTCCAGATTCCTGAAATAGACACCTTTGGTTTCGACAAGCTCAACCGCCGGACGCTTTGCCCGGACACATAGACAAATACATTATTCTAATTGTCAAATACCTCTAACCCTGTCTTTCAAATCCCTGTAAAAATCTTATACTAATTCATGAATCAGTGGGATTTCCAACAAGGCACACCGCGAATGAAATTTGGCCCCAGTAAAATGGGTGACGGAGTGCGACAACTCCTCATAGCCAATGTGGCTATCTTCATGCTCAGTCAGATGATGGGCATGAAAATCTGTGCCGGTTGGTTTGGGTTGAACCCCCATGATGTTATTTTTGGCCTCCGCATCTGGCAGCCCTTCACTTATATGTTTTTGCATGGTGGCTTCTGGCACATTGCCATGAATATGCTCATGTTATGGATGTTTGGTTCAGAGCTGGAGAATATCTGGGGTCGTAAAGAATTTCTCAGATTCTATGTCGTCACTGGCGCTGGAGCAGGAGTCTTTTCTCTGGTTCCATATTTTATAGGCGTGCTCTCTGGATACAGGGGCACGATTCCATCCATCATTGGAGCCAGTGGAGCCATCTATGCCATTTTGCTGGCCTATGCGGTGACCTATCCTGACCGCAAAGTGCTGGTCTATATGTTGGTACCCATCAAAGTAAAATATCTCATGCTCATCATGGGTTTTATGACCTTTGCTTCTGTTGGGAATGGAGATGGAATCAGCCATATAACTCATCTGGGAGGCTTGGTGGTGGGCTGGTTTTTCCTGAAGAAAAATGGTCGTTATCGAGGTCTGAATATTCCATGGAGACAGTGGATTAAAAGGTTTAGCAAATTTCGTATTGTGAACAATGATGTCCCTGGACAATCGGGACCTTCTGCTTCAAAACCTCAGCAAAAAGGTTGGCATCGCGTCAGAAGTGAAACCGAGTTAAGAAAAGAGATGGATGCGCTGCTGGATAAAATAACCAGAGTCGGTTATGAAAATCTCAGCAACACTGAAAAAGAACGCCTGTTGGAATTATCTTCTCAGCTGTCGGACGATGGGGATGGTCTAGACTAACCTGTGGGCTTCACTGCCCCCGCTCAAAACTTCTATTGAACCACAATTTCTATAAGTGCTGTCACATCACTTACATTGATGTCATAATCATGATTGATATCTGACAGATAAAAGATCACTGGATCGGGAATACCCAAACCTACAATGCCCTCAATAAGCACAACCACATCAAGGATGTTGACGGACCCATCATCGTTGATATCTGGAGGTTCAGGCAAGGGCTCCGCATAAATAGGCTCAAAGAAAATCTCACCACCACCTTCTTCGTTGTCGTATAGCGTGGCATCTACTTCAGAAATATCCATGTCGAGCCAATAATTGTTCTGAGCCATAATGGGGGAGGAGGTACCATTCCAGATGTGCCAGGTCTGCCCATCAAAAGTATTGTCATAGAATAGATTGAGGCCATCGTCTCCTGGATAGTCATTGACCATATCGCCCAGGTTGGGGGAGGCGCCATTGATCACAGAAACGCCATAATAATTGCCACCGATATAATTTCCCATGACGATCCCAACAGAAGATCCATAACCGGCAAAGATACCTGCACCTGAGTTAAAGTTGCCCTCCTGATAGTTTGATACGATCACATTATCCAGGATATATGCAGGTGAGTTCACCACAGTAATCCCGGTAAAGTTTCCCCGAATAAAATTGCCTCTTAATACAGGAGCAGCTATTGAGGTCAATGTCCAGACACCCACACCTTGACCATGGTTATTATCGATGATGTTATTCTCAATAACTTGGGGTGAACAAGAGTCGATAAATAGGGCGGGATGATTGAAATCATTAACAGAGTTTCCCGCGAGTAGGCAGTTAGAAACCTCCACCTCATCTGACTGCAGAATTTTGATACCGTAATCACCGCTATTGCTAATGTGTGAATTGCGAACATAAGCAGAGTCAACATTTGAAAACGAAATCCCCGTCTCAGCAGTATCTTCAATACGACAGCCATGAATCTGGGCGCTGCCGCTGATGATATTGATGCCACCCTCCAATTCGATGAAAGCACAGTTATTCATGTCGAGAAACCCATTGTCACCTCTGATCCTGCCACCATTATTGAAAAGCACTCCAGTAGCGAACAAGACGCCCTGGACCCTGAACTCGAAGAGGGAATCCAGATCAACACGAACCCCGTCTTGAATGATCAATGTGTCTCCAAAAGCGACTACACAATCCGCTGTCAAACGATAGGGATTTCCCAGCATATCCCAGACGCCGCTCACATTCCCTTCGACCGGGGTTTGTGACATCAGATTGCTAAGGAGGAAAAGCAGAAGAAATATTTTAATACGCATCATGAAACCCTTCATTAATGAGTGAAGATAAATCAATTCAAATGCTTTTAATCATCCAAATGGATAATATTTTGAGCACGTTCAAATGCACTATCTCGGAGACGTATATGATTGATATCGGTTCAAAGATGCAGGAACAATATGGTGGGGATGGGTACATCCGGATCACCAATGGGGTCGCTGCAGAAAGCCTGGAACAGCTTGCAGTTGAACTCCGAGACCTTATGGCAAAGCTGAATCCCAATTCTGATCCCATTGATTTTCGCTCTACCTACAAACGGGCGTTTACCCAGGTCACCAATCTGTGGCAGAAATCAGATATAGTTAGAGACTTTGTCTTCAGAAAAGATCTGGCAGAGATCGCAGCCAAAATAATGGGGGTCAGCAGTGTGAGACTCTACCATGATCAGGCCTTGTTTAAAGAGGCTGGGGGAGGAGCCACTCCCTGGCATGTGGATCAGGTTTATTGGCCCCTGGATACTTCAAACACCTGCACGTTCTGGATTCCCCTCCAGAAGACACCCTCAGAGATGGGAACACTGTCTTTTGCCAGAGGGAGTCATTTGAAAACAGGAGGGAGAGAGATGGTCATCAGCGATGAGAGCGAAACTTTCTTTTCTCAATATGTGAGGGATTCTGGTTTTGAGGTAAGTGCAGATGAGTTCGAACTTGGTGATATAAGTATTCATTCGGGATGGACAGTCCATCATGCCGGTCCTAACCTTACAGATCAAACCCGTGAAGTCATGACCATCATCTATATGGCTGATGATGCCCGCCTGTTAAAATCTCCCAGCAAAACCCAGTATGTGAATCGGGATGCCTTTACACCAGATGTACAGCTAGGTGAAAGCATTAACACCCTGCTCAACCCCACACTGTACAGTACACACTAACCCTCTTTAGTTTCACCGCTTTCAGGTGGAGCTTCAGAATTTTTGTCAGTTGATCCAGGCAGTTGGAAAGTCGAGAACCAATCAATCTTGCGGGTTAGATACATAACCAGACTCAAAATACTAAACAGTCCTATGCTGCCAATCATCAGGGCTAGATCTTGTAATTGTAGGACGATGTATAAATAGGCATAAAGCAGAACCAGAATGAGAAAAATGATTCCAGTCTGCAGCTTATCCTTCAAGACCCCTTTGGTATAGCTTGTGATCAAACCGATGGTCGCCACACTGGAAATGAGATAAGCATATCTAAACGCCATCTGCTCTGAAAAGGATAACAGGAGTGTATAAAAGACAAGCAGTGAGAAACCGATGAGTAGATACTGAATGGGATGGATCAATTTTTTATTCAGCAATTCAATCATAAAAAATGAGAGGAAGGTCAGACCAATAAACATGAAAGCATACTTCGCGGTCCGCATGTTCTTCTGATACTCATCCACAGGAACCAGTAATTTTACACCAAAGGTTGCTGCAGTGATTTGATTATTGCTCCCTGTCCATTTTTGGGGAAAGTTCCGATTGAGGTGAAGGATTTTCCAGTCGGCCTCAAACCCCTGTTGTGAGGTTTCGTGATGGGCAGGCAAAAAGTTTCCCACGAAGCTGGGGTCAGGCCATGTGGAATTCAAATGAACCGTCGTTTCTTTGCCCATAGGAGCGAAAAGGAGTGACTCACTTCCATTTAAATTCAGGTCAAATGAAAAGTCCATCTCTTCATTTGAAGAGACCGTATCAAGGGGAATGCTGACACCAGAACTAAGAATATCATCGGTTTCAATACCAGGATGGACTTGGATTTTTTGACCATTCACTTCAAAGGTGATCAGGTCGTTGAGCCCTTTCATGTCAGAGATACCCAAAGAGATAAAGGCATCGCTCCAGACAAAATCTTCAGGAGCCACCTTTAGATCCTTTATGGATACGGGTTTAAAAGCGCCTGATGTAAGTCATTTGAACATTTGGCACAGTTTGGACAATAAAATAAGAGAGACTTCC
>JACKQG010000477.1_pt4 | contig 29654 bp, 33 predicted proteins | sample 8237621 | NCBI WGS metagenome assembly JACKQG01 (sample SAMN15677084, study PRJNA649215) | marine metagenome | biome: marine; feature: Black Sea; material: saline water; isolation source: suspended particulate matter (SPM) from the Black Sea western gyre | collected 2013-06-09/2013-06-10 | depth... | reverse complement strand
TGGTGCCTGGAGCGAGAATCGAACTCGCACGACCCTAAAGGTCATGGGATTTTAAGTCCCAGGTGTCTACCAGTTCCACCATCCAGGCAATGAGCGCTTTATTTATCATAAAGCTATTTTGAAGGCAAGTTCCATATGGTGTTTAAGTCTGAAATAGATGCTTTCGTGCAAAAAAAAACCTCTGACCCGAAAGCCAGAGGTTTTTTTTTAGCAATGTCTTTTCATCAACCGCAGGAGCCGCCACCACAAGAACCGCAGGAACCGCTGCTGCTTCCGCCCAGCGGAATACTTGAAGATATTGAAAAACCGGAACGTGGTCCAGCATCAACAAAATCAACTTTAATGCTGCCGCAACTGGTAAGTAAACCACCTTCAACCAGAAATTTCAGATCATCCTGGTCAAAAACTTTATCTGAATCTTTTGGCTCATCCAGAGCCAACCCCAATGAGGGGCCGGATCAGCCACCCTGCATAAGGGCAATCCTGATAGCAGAATTAATACTATTCTGCTCCAGATATGACTTTAAATTATTTACAGCAAGATCTGTAACTTCGAACATAATGTAAACCTCCTAAAAAAGTGTTGGGCTCCGTTTAATGAAGCCATCAAATATAAAAAGCAAAATTAAAAAGCGAATATCTTTAACGATTATGATGTGCTAAAATTGATTGATAAGTGCATATAGTGTAATTTGTAATGTAAGTATTTCCAAGAAATAAGTCAACCTATCAACAAAAATGATCTAAACCTGACGTTACAGGCTGAAGTTAATCAGATATTTGAAACGTTATAAAACAGAAGTCGATGCTCAGGTCAAGGTGTTTTAACAAGTATCAAGGCCAACATACATGAAGAAAATTGTTATTTCAACCGGTGGCGGAGATGCTCCGGGGCTTAATGCAGTCATATATGCTGTGGTTCACGCTGCATCATCAAGAGGATGGGAAGTATATGGAAGTCGCCAGGGGTATATGGGTCTGCTCGACACGGATGAACTGGTAAGACTGACTATTAAAGATGTGGCTGAAATCACATCTACGGGAGGCACCATACTGGGCTCCACCAACAAAGGGAACCCTTTTGCCATGCCAGTTGAAAACATAGCCGGGGACATTCAGATTCGAGATGTTTCCGACAGAGTTATGAAAAATTTCCTGCGAATGGGTTTTTTCTGCCATATTGCCGTCGGTGGAGACGGAAGTCTTGAAATAGCGCACAAATTTGCCGTTGAAAAAGGCATGAATGTGATCGGGGTCCCCAAAACAATAGATAATGACCTTGAAGCCACCCAGTTGTCATTTGGTTTTGACACTGCTGTCTCTACTGCAACAGAGGCCCTTGACAAACTTCATTCCACGGCTAAATCTCATGACAGGGTCATGGTTGTTGAAGTCATGGGCAGAGATTCAGGCTGGATAGCCATGAATTCTGGGATATCAGGTGGTGCAGATGTCATCCTTATCCCGGAAATTCCTTTTGACATGGACCTGGTCTGCCAGAAAATAAATGACAATCAACTCCACGAAAAACATTATGCCATTGTAGTCGTTGCAGAAGGAGCTCGTGCCAAGGATCACGAAGTTATGACCAAGGGGGATGGAGAAATCGGACGGTCAGAAAAAATCCTTGGCGGCATCGGCAGATGGGTGGCTGAAGAAATCTGTCAGCGAACAGGTAAAGATACCAGGTCCCTTGTTCTCGGCCATCTTCAGAGAGGCGGCTCTCCCACAACATTTGACCGCCTTCTTGCTCTGCGCTTTGGAGCGACCGCAGTTCGTCTTGCAGAAGAGGAAAACTTTGACCACATGGTTGCCCTGTCCGGTGAGGACATGATCGCCGTTCCACTGGAACAAGCCATTAAATGCAGGAAAAAAGTACCGATTGATGGCGATAAGGTTCTCACGGCAAGGGAAATCGGCATCTGCCTGGGAGGGTAGTAAACACTCTTCAGATGCTACCCTGTCAGCCATTCTCCATGTCGAAAGGAAGGGACGTTTTCTTTTTGGTGTTGCATTCCTTGCAGGCAGGAACAAGATTGGACTTGCTGCTGGTGCCGCCCCTTGCCAGAGGAACAAGATGATCCATGGTCAGTTCCTTCGGGGGAAACTTCTCCCCGCAGAAATAGCATATTCCAGATGATGTTTTCTGCTGCCACCAGCGGCTTTTTCGCAACTCTCTGGCCTTTGCCTTCTCCCGCCTGATGACATCGTCATCAACACCGGCAAATGACAGATCCCCATACTTATCATCTTTCATATCACCAACTCTCCCAATAAGATCTTTCGTGCGGCGCCAATCAAGTATAAAGAGCCGGCTACACAAATCAGATCTTCAGGTGTTGCCATCTTTTGCGCCTCCAGCAATGCTGCGGCAACACTTTCAACCTTTTTTGCGCGAGGACGATATTCTTCAGGAAGAATCTGAACCAGATCTTCTGTTAACGCAGAACGCTCGGCCTCAGGACGGGTAAATATAATGTGGTCACATAACGGGGCCATGGGTCGCAGGGTTTTAGATATATCCTTATCAGACATACTGGCCCAGACACAGATGAGCTTATCGTACTGAAACTCTTCCTTCAGGCTCGAGGTTAAGCTCTCAATCCCTGCCGGATTATGGGCACCATCAAGAAGAAAACGGTGTGTTCCGAGGGTAAAATGTTCAAGCCGGCCAGGCCAGCGCACCTTGCCGAGTCCGGAGCGAAATGAATCGTCATCAACTTGAAAACCATGTTCGCGCAGACATTCGCATGCGGCAATTGCCATGGCAGCATTGCCGACCTGGTACTGACCTTTCAGATGGCAGGGCAGTTTATTTAGATTCAACCCATTCCATCCCATATAATCCCATTGATCAGAAGCCTGCTTATTGGCCCCAAAATCACGTTCCAGCAAGAGAAGTCTGGCGCCCCTTTCAAGACATGTCCTTTGAATAACTTCACCACTCTCATTCTTCTCGGCACCGGAGACAACTGGAACACCAGACTTGATGATGCCAGCCTTTTCCGTTGCAACCTCAGTAAGCGTATTGCCAAGATGAAACTCGTGATCCATGGAAACATTGGTGATAACACTTACCAGCGGAGAAATAACATTGGTTGCATCGAGTCTTCCCCCCAGGCCAACCTCCATGACAGCAAGGTCCACCTTTTGCTGCTCAAACCAAAGCAGGGCAAGGGCTGTGGTAAATTCAAAATAGGTAATTTGAGTACCGGAAAGAGTGTTTTTGATACGGGTTGCAATCTCGGCGAAGTCATTTTCGCTGATATAGGTATCGTTAATCCTGAAGCGTTCCCGCACTGAACTCAGATGGGGAGAAGTATACAGCCCGACTTTATAGCCGGCTTCCGACAACAGGGTAAGCAGTGTTGCAGATACGGAACCTTTTCCGTTAGTGCCGCCAACGTGAACAAAACGCATCTTGTTCTGCGGATTGCCAACCGAACCGAGGAACTCCGCCATACTTTCAAGGCCAAGTTTGATTTTAAAAAATTGCAGATTATCGAGATATTCCCATGCTTCCTTATAGTTCACGAGTTCACCAGTTCGAGCTTGGCATAATCCAGGCGTAATATTTTAAGACCATGACGGGGAAAATATACTTCTGCAGTTCGGGAATCTTTCATATGGGTAATTCGCCCTTCACCGAAAAAACCATGCCGGACCGCGACCCCTTCATGGAAGGATTGTCCTTCTGTTTTTCCTGCAGGACTGCTGTTATGAGATGTCTTTTTGCGGGGTATATATCTGGCAGCCTCAAAATTTTCACCACCAGAAGATTGAAACATTCCAGGCTTGCGGCTGACGACAAGACCAGACGGCAATTCAGCCAGAAACGGGGTAAGGGAACAGTATTGCCGACTTCGATCCGGAGCAACGGATTCCCGGGGATAGGAAAGGAACAACTCTGATTTGGCTCTGGTGGCAGCGACATAGAGCAAACGTCTCTCTTCCTCGTACTGTTCGGGGTCAGCAGCTGAGTGACTTGACGGAAATTTGCCATCGGCCAGATGAATGACAAAAACGGTATCCCACTCCAGGCCTTTGGCTGAATGAATAGTTGAAAGAATAAGGGCATCATCCTCAAGCTCTGGTGCCTCAAAACCAGTTTCGGGAGGATCTAGTGCTGTATCATCAAGAAAACTCTGGAGAGAATCATATTCACCAATGATGTTTTTCAAATGATCGAGTTCTTTCTGCCTTCGAGGAAAGTCATCGGCGTAAAGACGTTCAAAGAGGGGCTGGTAATATTCCAGTATTCTGTCGAACTGTGACACCGGCGACTGCATCTGCAGGAGGTCAGTCATCATTTCGAGCATCTCGACAAATGGCTGTTTCCATGTCTTGCCGGCCTGAAATGTTTTCAGAACAGAGACTGGATCATCGACCATTTTGACCGTTTCAAGTATCTTCTGTACCGTTTTCGGGCCGACTTTAGGAAGTTGCAGGAGAATACGATTCCAGGACAGGTAATCCTGTTCATTGCAGATAATGCGAAAAAAAGAAAGAACGTCCTTGATATGGGCAGTTTCTGTCAGCTTCAGGCCCCCGCGCTTTTCAAAACGAATATGCCTGTTTGTCAGTTCAAGCTCCAGCTTGTATGAATGAAAACCTGACCGGAACAGTACTGCCATATCTTTGAGGGGTCTTCCCTGGTTGTGCAGTGATGCTATTTTTTTAGCAACAAACCTGGCCTGATCACTCTCATCTTTAGCGCCATACAGAACAGGCCTTCCTCCGCCTTCGATGCTGCTGAACAGTGTTTTTGTATATCTTTCCTGGGCCCTGGAAATAATGGCGTTGGTTGTTTCCAGAATTGACTGGGTACTCCGATAATTTTCCTCCAGACGAATCATTTTTGTATCTGGAAACAACTTAGGGAAATCCATGATATTTCGGAAATCGGCTCCACGAAAGCTGTATATAGACTGGCTGTCATCACCCACCGCCATGACGTTATTATGACCGCCGCCAATATGGCGTACTATTTCTGCCTGTATCCGGTTGGTATCCTGATACTCATCAACCATTACGTATTGAAAACGATTGGAAACTTCAGCCCTTACCTCAGGTACATTGGCAAGAACATCCCTGAAATAGACCAGGAGATCGTCATAATCCATCAAGCCATGATCTTTTTTAAACTGGGAGTAATGCTTCTGAATTCGACTGATATCATCCAGAAATTCGACGAGATGGGAATAATGGTTGTAAACAAGATCATCCAACTGCCTGGATTTGTTCACTGCGCCGCTCAGAATATTGAGGATAATGCGCTTACTTGGAAATCGTTTGCTCTCACCACTGCCAATCTCGAGGGAAGACTTTATAAGATTAACAATTCCTTCAGAATCTGACCTGTCAAGGATAGTAAAATTCGGTGCAAAACCCACATGATGACCATATCTGCGAAGAAGGAGGTTGGCAATGCTGTGAAAAGTCCCGCCCATTACCTTCCGGCAATTATCATCCATAAGCATGCTCGCCCGGGAAACCATCTCCTGGGAAGCTTTCCGTGTGAAGGTCAAAAGAAGAATATTTTCAGGAGAGATGCCCTGTTCCACAAGATGGGCAAGCCGGTAGACAAGAGTCCGTGTTTTACCGCTGCCAGCACCAGCAATAACGAGAACCGGACCGTCTACTGTCGTGACAGCTTCGAGCTGAGCCGGATTTAAAGAACCTTCACCAATGATGTTTTTTTGGGGCTCATCGGATCCAGTATTTTGAAGAGGAAATAATGTTGGCTGCATGTGAGAAGTTTCTATTTATTCGTTAAACTGCATTTTGTGGTATAGTCGCACCGGAGTTTAAAGATGAAAGATTGAAGTTTGCGGATGCGACTTCTACATTAGTAATCTTTTATGTCATTCCCGCGCAGGCGGGAATGACGCGTAAAAAGGATGAGATTCAGTGGTAATCACAATCTATTATCACCCTTGCCTACATTGATCCAAAGTGATACTATTCTTTAATTAACAGACAGATACCTTTCCAGGAGGATATAATAAGATGTCAGATGTAAATACCATTTTCACCGAAGAAGTGTTAACAAAACTCTTTCCGAAAGACAGAGCCGATTCTTTTTTTGAAGCTCTTTTCGGTGATGCTGAAGAAGGGGCCTACGACATTGCCCTGCAATATATCACCCATGTCCCTGATGAGAACACACTTCATTTCGAGCTGCACCTCACCGAAAGACCAGGTAAATGCCTGGCCTGCAACTTAACATATGGTCTGCCTGAAGTCTTTTCCCGCCATCCGATACTTAACATTAAAGGACTGGTTGCTGATATCAACTCAGAGCTGAATGGCCTTCTGCAGACAAAAGAATGGTCATTGAAAGGAACACGCACCATCAGCAATGGCCTGCATGTTATTCCACTTGTTGTTTCTGTTGAATAGGTAAGGATTCAAGATCTCTCCCTACGGTCGAAATGACACCTTTTTTGGCTTTTTACTAGACCACTAAAGATGGCAACTGATCAAAATGTCTGCCAACATCTACGGGTCTGTGTGCATCAGAACCGGGAACGAGGCTAACACCAAGGCTGACGGCCTCCTTCAGAATTGACAGTGTTGGGAACTGTTCACCCCTCATGGGAAATCCTGAGGTATTGACTTCCAAAGCCAGCCTTTTTTTCACCATCTTTTCCAGCAACTCCCTGAATAAGGCATAATGTTGCGATGAAAAGTGTATTTTCGGATGGTAGCGCAAGACGGCATCAAGGTGACAGAGCATGTTAGCCGGGATCTGATCAACCGCCTGAAGCAAAGCCTGCAGATACATGGTTATGACCTGATCAACACCTATTGCCCCCAGAGCTTCAAGATTTATCTGTCTTTTGCTTACAAGGTTGGCATAAAAGCCGTCTGTTTTCAGGAAATGATAGGAAAGGCCAATCCAGTCCCAGTCAAAGGTCTGCAGAAATGCCAGGGTTTCATCAACATGATCAGGGTTGTACCCTACCTCCGCCCCAATACCCACCTCAATATCCTTTCGATATTTCTCCTGCAGATATTGGCCTTCTTCCTGGTAGAATAAAAAATCATCCCGTGTCAGCCAGGTCGATTCAAAGTAATTGATGCCTATTTCAAAATGTTCGAGAAATACAATTTTTCTGAGACCCTTTTCAACAGCAGCCTTAACATACTCTTCCATCTCACCGACGGCATGATTACACAGTCGGGTATGGACATGATGATCGGTTGTGATGTCTATAGAGGGAAGCAACATGTTAGATACAATTTGGAATTAGAAATTACGAATTACGAATCTGCGGTATTTTCTCAATTCATTTACTTCATTAAATTTCTAATTTGTAATTCATAATTCGTAATTGCTTTTAATACTTTTTCCGGACGAGGACCTCGCGGGGTTTTGCTCCGTCGGCGGGGCCGACTATCCCTTCTTTCTCCATTACTTCAATCATTCGGGCAGCCCTGTTGTACCCTACCCTGAGGCGCCGCTGCACCATGGAAATTGAGGCCTGACCTAACTCACAGACAATGGCGACTGCCTCATCGTATTTTTCATCATATTCTTCACCATCCATGGAATCACTGCCTGGCTCCTCTTCAACACTCTGCAGAATAAGATCATCATACTGAGCGGTTCCCTGTTCTTTCAGGAAGGAGACTATGCGTTCCGATTCATGCTCTGAAATGTACGCACCATGAATACGCTGCAGCCTGGCCGCTCCTGGAGGCAAAAACAGCATGTCTCCGGCCCCGAGAAGATGCTCGGCACCACTGGTATCAAGAATGGTTCGAGAGTCTATCTTTGAAGAAACCTTAAACGACATTCTGGTTGGGAAATTGGCTTTAATCAAACCGGTCAACACATCAACTGAAGGACGCTGGGTGGCAAGAATAAGGTGCATTCCTGCAGCCCTGGCCATCTGGGCAAGCCTTGCAAGAGAAGTTTCGACTTCATTTGAGGAAACCATCATCAAGTCTGCCAGCTCATCTATAATGATAACGATATAGGGAAGTTTTTCCTCTGCGGTCTCATTGTAACTGGCAAAACTTTTAACACGCAGCTCCTCCATCATACTATATCGTCTTTCCATCTCCTTTACAGCCCACATCAAGGCCCTGCTGGCCATTTTCGGGTCGACAACAACAGGATGCAGGAGATGAGGTATCGCCTCGTAACTGGAAAGCTCGATACGTTTCGGATCAACCATTAAAAGACGCACTTCCTCAGGTGTTGCTTTAAAAAGAAGACTGCATATTATCGAGTTGATCGCAACGCTTTTACCTGCACCTGTAGCGCCTGCAATGAGAAGATGGGGCATTCTGGAAAGATCGGCCAATACCGGTCGGCCAACGATATCCATACCCAGACCAAGAGTAAGTTTTGATTTGGCCTTTTGAAACTGTTCCGTGGCAATAATATCCCGGATATGGACCACCTTCCTCACAGGATTCGGAATTTCAATCCCTAGAGCCGCTTTACCGGGAATGGACCCAACAATTCGTACACTTTCTGTTTTAAGAGTCAGGGCCAGGTCATCAGCCAGGGAGACAATTTTATTAATCTTCACACCGGGGGCAGGGGCAAACTCATAGGTCGTAATGACCGGTCCGGGAGATATGCCTGTTACTTTTCCTACGACGCCAAAATCAAGAAGTGTCGTTTCAAGCTGCTTACTGACTTCGAGGTAATGTTCCCGGTCTACCTTAATTTCACTGTTTTCCGGTTTATCAAGCAGGGTCGTACTGGGGAGCATATATTCACCGGAGGTTACAGGAAGAGGCTGGAACTCCTTCACTTCATCTTCACGTTTCAGGTGAATGGGCTCATGAACCCGTGGATATGTTACTGGATCTTCAACCTGTTCTTCCAGCTGACTAACAGCTTTTTCTTTCTTTTTTGTCTGGGATATATTCCTCTGCTGTTTTATTTTCTGATTCACACCTTTACAGGTATTAACGCATTGACGACTCCACAAATAGGGAGAAAACCGGAGGGATGCCATTGCTGACAGCAGGAATAAAGCAAAAAATATCAAAATTGCCCCAGGGGTCCCCAAGTAGGCAGAGGCTTTACTGAAAATAAAATCCCCCATATTGCCGCCAAGGGGATAGGTCTTTGCAAATATCGTAAAGGATGGGCTACCTGTAGCGGCGAGAAGAGATGAACTGGAAACGAGGAGCCCTGTGGTTCCAGCAACAACGGCAGGGATTCGATTCGCTGAAAGCGAGGCAGAAAATGACAACACGCCTGACACAACAAGAAGAACAGGAAGCCAGAGTGAACTGACCCCCAGAAAACTCATGAGCAGGGAAGCGACAAGATAACCGACAGGGCCGCCCCAGTTTGTTATTGAAGCAGCTTCATCCTGAATGTGAGGAATAGTAAAGCTGAATAAGCAGAAAAAAAGAAAAACAGCAACAACGATACCAATAACCCCTATCACCTCCTGACGAAGGGAAGGTCCGCCATTTTGTTTTTTACGGGATATTGCCATACCTGGAGTTTTACTCTGCAGCGCCTTCTTTATTCAGCCTTCTATCAGCTGTTTCCCTGCAGATGGGATCAAGGATACCATTAATAAAAGAGGTGGCGTCATCTGTGCTAAAGCGTTTAGCAATTTCTATCGCCTCATCAATGATTACAGAACCGGGAATATCGATCTTATGCAGAAATTCATAGGTGGCAATCCTCAGAAGATTACGGTCGACTACCGCCATTCTGTTCAGCCGCCAGTTTTTGGCATACTTCTCAATAACACCATCAACCTCTTCAAGATGATTATGAATGCCTGAGACGAGTTCCTGGGCATATGCCACAGCCTTGGAATTGACATCGAAGTGAACCTGCATGTCTCCCACAGTGCAATCCCAATTGCCGCTTTGATCCATTTGATAGAGACATTGCAGAGCCAATTCCCTTGATTTGCGACGAAGACTCATTAAAATTGATCGAGAAGATTGATCATTTCTATTGCAGCTGCGGCACATTCAGAGCCTTTATTGCCGGCTTTTGAGCCAGCACGCTCGATGGCCTGCTCAATGGTCTCTGTAGTCAGGACACCAAAAATAACAGGCACACCTGTGTCCATGCCAACCTGGGCAATACCTTTTGCAGCTTCATTTGCAACGAAATCAAAATGCGGTGTCGCGCCGCGGATAATCACGCCAAGACAGATAACAGCATCATAACGACCTGTTTTTGCCATTTGCTGGGCGACAAGTGGGATCTCATACGCCCCCGGAACTCGTGCCACTTCAATATCATCATCGGAGGCTCCGGAACGGAGAAGAGTATCAATCGCTCCATCAAGCAGTTTTTCAGCAATAAACGAATTAAATCGCGCAACAATTATACCGAACTTCTTTCCATCTGCCTGTAAACTGCCATCAAAATATTTTGCCATTCTCTCCTTGCTCCTTTCTCAATAACGTATGTCGTCTATATACTTGATTTTATAAGTATGGGTAATACACCTTCAGCTCGTCATCAATCCTGACTCTCAAGCTCGAGCATATGGCCCATCTTATCTTTCTTGCAGCGAAGATACCCGATATTATCAGGCACTGGGTCCATTTCAATATTGACTCGATCAACAACCTGTAAACCATACCCTTCAAGTCCAACGATTTTTTTAGGGTTATTGGTCATCAATTTCATCTTGCGGACACCGAGGTCACGAAGAATCTGGGCTCCGATGCCATAATCTCGCAGATCCGCTTTAAAACCGAGCTTATGGTTGGCTTCAACCGTGTCGTACCCCTGATCTTGGAGGTTATATGCTTTCAGTTTATTTATAAGCCCTATTCCACGGCCTTCCTGATGCATATACAGGATAACGCCGCTTCCTTCTTTTTCGACCTGCCTCATAGCACGTTGCAATTGACCGCCGCAGTCACAACGCATGGATCCAAAGACATCTCCTGTGAGACATTCTGAATGAACCCTGACGAGAATCTCTTTTTCAGAATCAATTTCACCTTTTACCAGGGCAAGATGTTCATGCTTATCAACGTCATTTGTATATGCTATGGCCTTGAATTCACCACCAAACCTTGTTGGAAGGCGGGTTTCTGCCGCGCGATGCACAAGGGTGTCATGTTTAACTCTATAAGCTATAAGATCGGCGATAGTGACAATTTTCATGTCATGCTTTTCAGCAAAAATTTCCAGGTCAGGCATCCGGGCCATGGATCCGTCATCTTTCATAATTTCACAGATAACACCGGACGGGCTCAAACCGGCCAGACGTGAAATATCAACAGAACCTTCAGTCTGCCCTGTCCGTACGAGGACACCGCCCTTTTTGGCTCTCAGTGGGAAAATATGTCCCGGACTGACTAAGTCCTCAGGTTTGACATCCGGAGCAACGGCAGCCAGAATTGTTCGCGCACGATCAGCAGCAGATATTCCGGTTGTCACACCTTCACGGGCTTCGATACTAACGGTAAAAGCTGTTTCATAAGGTGACTGATTGTCCTGCACCATCATTGGCAGCTTGAGTTTGTTCAAGTGGTCAGGGGTGAGTGTCAGACAGATGAGACCACGGCCATGGGTAGCCATGAAATTGATGGCTTCCGGGGTGGCCATCTGAGCTGCCATATACAGGTCGCCTTCGTTTTCTCTGTCCTCGTCATCAACGAGGATGACCATTTTCCCATCTCTGATATCTTCAATAGCTTCTTCTATAGTACTTACGGGCATAATAACTTACCTTTTATTTTAAAAATCCATGTTCAGCCAGAAAGGCTGGATTAATGATCTGACTCCCCTGCCCGCTTGCAGCAGGTTTTTCCAAAAGCAGTTTCTCAACATATTTGCCGATGAGATCCACTTCAATATTAACAACATCTCCCAACTTGAGATTACCAAGGGTGGTAACCTGCAGCGAGTGAGGAATGATTGAAACAGAAAAACTTGATCTATCGCAATAATTTACAGTAAGGCTGATACCATCGATAGTAATGGAACCTTTTTCTATAATATAACGACCGAGATTCTCCGGGATAGAAAAAGAAAAAATAACAAAATCCCCTTCAGGCTTTTTCTGGGAGACCTTTGCTGTAGCATCCACATGTCCACTGACAAGGTGACCGCCAAGACGATCACTTAGCCTGAGTGCCCTTTCAAGATTCATTGTCATGCCGACACTCAATTTTCCCAGATTTGTCCGGGAAAGGCTTTCAGGAGAGACATCAACAACAAAACGCCGTCCATGCAGCTCTTTAGCGGTGAGGCAAACACCGTTGCAGGCAATTGACTCGCCCTCTTCAGGATCTGTAATGTCAAAGTCAGCCTCAACCACAAAAAGCATTCCGCCTCCGAAACGCCTTTTTTCAATGAGAGTGCCTTTTCCCTGAATAATACCTGTGAACATGTGTGTATGGTTTAAGGTGAATGAATTAGTATTCTTCTCTTGCAAGACTACCTTGAAATATTCCTTCAACCAGCACATCACTGCCGAAGCGCCGTATCCTGGTAGTGGAAAATCGTTTTCCGTTCTGTACTGACTCAAGCCCCATACTGTCAACAACCGGTATGGCATCGGACCCCAAAAAGAGAGGTGCCATAAAAAGACTCACCTGGTCTACCAGATCCTCTCTTAAAAAGGACCCGTGAATATGGCTTCCACCCTCGACCAGCAAACTGTTTTTCTGGGCCCGGCCCAACTCTTCCAGTACAGCCGACAGATCAACAGAGCCTTTTTCATTGCAACGGACAGGGATAACCCGGGCCCCCGCCTGTTCCAATGCAGCTGCCTTTCGCTTATCGTGGCCTGTTGAACAGAAAATCCAGGTTTCATTCCCTGAATACTGAGTAAGCATTGCTGCCCCGGGAGTCAACCTGAGATGACTATCTAAAACAACCCGTAAAGGGTCATGCCCTTTCTTCCCAGGCAATCGCGTGGTAAGAGAAGGGTTGTCCTGCAGTGCTGTGCCAATGCCTACAAGGATGGCATCGACCTTGTCCCTCATACGATGGACTGCATGACGGGACTTTTCATTAGTGATCCAGCCGCTCTGGCCGGATGCAACCGCTATTCGACCGTCCAGACTACAGCCGGCCTTCAATATAACCCAGGGTTTTCCGGTGGTAATATGCTTTATAAAGGGACGGTTAATTTCCTGGCATTCTTTCGTCAGTACGCCTCTTTTCACCTCAATATTCTGTAATTCTAAAAAATCACATCCAGTTCCGGCAACAAGAGGATTAGGATCAATCATCCCTACAACCACCCTGCTGATCCCGCTTTTAACAATCGCATGGGTACAGGGAGGTGTTTTCCCGGTATGATTGCAGGGTTCAAGGGTAACGTATAATGTCGATCCCCTGGCATCATCTCCGGCAGCCTGCAGAGCGTGGACTTCAGCATGAGGAGAACCTGCTTTCCGGTGATACCCAGTAGAGATCACTTTTTCATTTTTGACAACAACTGCACCAACACAAGGGTTTGGTGACGTACGCCCCAGGCCTTTTTTGGCTTCCCTTAAGGCCTGTTTCATAAATAACAGGTCAGGATCAGTCACCAGACTCCTCTTCCTTGGTGCCCAGCAGCCCTTTCAGTTCCTCCATAAATTCATTCAAATCCTTAAACTGTCTGTATACGGATGCAAAACGAACGTAAGCGACATCATCCATCTGCCGAAGGAGGTCCATCACCCTGGCGCCGACGAGATTGATCGGAATTTCACGTTCACCCATGTCCTGCAGCTGTCTTTCAAGACTGTCAACGGATTCCTCAATCTGCGACATGCTGACCGGTCTTTTTTCACATGCTTTTTTAAGCCCGGAAACCACCTTGGAGCGATCCCAGGTTTCACGCCTTCCGTCTTTCTTGATAAGCATTGGCATCGTAACTTCAAGCCGCTCATAGGTGGTAAACCGCCTGTTGCACAAATCGCATAACCTCCGGCGGCGGGTAATTGTATAATCTTTGTTAAGGCGTGAATCAACCACCTTGTTGTCAAGATGACCACAATATGGACATTTCATAATTTTTAATGAGAAAGTCTAATTTTAACAGAGATACGTTGCAGGAGTTATTCCAGCAACAAATTGTGTCAGTCAAACAAAAGACGGTACCAGCTCTTAACTGCCGGTTCAAAGAATCAGGATTATTCCTGGTTTTCTGATTTACCTATATGGATCAGTGGTATTCCTGCCTCAGCAAGCATCTCAGAAGCCAGCTCATCAGGATAACCATCTTTATAGTAAATTGCCTCCACCTGGGCATTAATGAGCATCTTACTGCAGATAGAGCATGGCATATTGGTACAGTATACCGTAGCATCCTTGGCGCTCACGCCATGCAATGCCGCCTGGATCAAAGCATTCTGTTCGGCATGAAGACCGCGGCATAATTCATGTCGCTCACCGGAAGGAATATTGCGTTGTTCTCTGATACAACCAACCTCAAGGCAATGCTTGATATTTTTGGGAGCACCATTGTAACCTGTTGAAATAATTCTCTTATCTCGGACAAGAATGGCTCCAACCTTCCTTCGTGTGCAGGTGGAGCGCTCACCAACCAGTTCGGTTATAGCCAGAAAATATTCAGGCCACGAAGGCCGTTCGTCTTTATTAGTCATTACCGCATCCGCAACCAGGGTACAGAGGATGTTCCGAGCAGAGTTTTTGACCCGCTGCCCGATGGGCAGTAATTTCTTTCTCTTTATTTTTTTTGACATTTGCCCTTTTAACCCGGTCTGCTCCCTGAATCATTTCGGCTTTTTTGAGGCCTTTTGTCGTACGGGCGGGTGTTCCAATCCTGATACCGCCAGTAACAAATCGGCTTTGGGTATCAAAAGGAATAGCATTTTTATTCACTGTCAGGCCTGCAACCTCCAATACCTCTTCGGCAACTTTTCCAGTAACATTTTTGTTGGTCAAATCAACAAGAAGGAGATGGTTGTCAGTGCCCCCGGAAACGAGTCTGAATGCATGTTCTTCCAGTCGGGTTCCCAGCGCTTTGGCATTTTTAGCAACCTGATGCTGATACTTCTTGAAATCATCGGTCATTGCCTCTTTAAAACTGACGGCTTTGGCGGCAATAACATGAACAAGGGGACCACCCTGGATACCTGGGAAAATTTTACTATTCAGTTTCTGTCCGTATTCCTCTTTGGCAAGGATCAGACCTCCCCGGGGACCACGCATGGTTTTATGGGTCGTTGTCGTAACAAGCTGCGCATGAGGCACTGGCGACGGATGCACTCCGGCAGCAACAAGGCCGGCGATATGTGCCATGTCAACCATCAGTAAAGCTCCGACCGCATCAGCTATTTCTCTGAACCTGACAAAATCGATAAATCTGGGATAAGCGCTCGCCCCAGCAACAATCATTTTAGGTCGCTCTGCCTTGGCAATTCTTTCGACCTCATCCATATCGATCTGCTCAGTTTCCCTGTTCACACCATAAGAAGAAAAAGTATAGAGCTGACCTGAGAAATTAACCTTACTACCGTGGGTAAGATGTCCTCCATGGGCAAGATCCATCCCAAGAACCTTATCGCCGGGCTCTAAACATGCAAAATAGACAGCCATATTGGCCTGGCTTCCTGAATGGGGCTGAACATTTGCGTATTCCGCACCAAAAAGTTCCTTAGCCCTGGAAATTGCCAATGCCTCGACCTCGTCAGCATATTCACAACCACCGTAGTAGCGTTTACTGGGATATCCTTCAGCATACTTATTAGTAAAAATGGAGCCCACAGCCTCCATAACAGCAGGGCTGACTATGTTTTCCGATGCGATGAGTTCGAGTTGAGTCGACTGCCGTGTAAACTCATTTTTGATAGCTTGATGAATGGCAGGATCTGTTTGTTTGAGGAGAGACATGATAAATTCCTAGACCGGATGTACCCGGAAAATAAACATTATGAATAAGTATAATTAAAACATTTCGATACGCCGAAGATGACGGCCTTCAGCAAAATCAGTTGCCAGCCATTCCTTTACAACCTCTTCAGCAAGTCCGGGCCCTATAACCCTGGCTCCGAGACAGAGAATATTGGCATTATTATGCTCCCTGCTCATCCTGGCAGTAAAAATATCATGACAGAGGGCTGCACGTATGGCGTTGTTTCTATTGGCAGCCATTGACATACCAATGCCGGTGCCGCAGATGAGAATACCCCTGTCACAGGTTTTTTCGACAACCATATCGCAGACTGCAGAGGCAAACCGGGGATAATCGACTGAATCGGTCGAATTGGTCCCTTGGTCATATACTTCATGGCCGAGTTTTTCAAGCAAAGGTAGAACCACTTTTTTCAAATCGATTCCGCCATGATCACACCCTATTGCAATCTTCACAGTTATCCCTCGAATTTTTTCATGATAATAACAGCATTGGTACCGCCAAATCCAAAAGAATTTGACATTGCTGCTCTGATTTTTGTTTCCCTGGCACTTCCAGGCACGTAATCAAGATCACATTCATCATCAGGATTTTCCAGGTTTGCTGTGGGAGGTATAATTTGATGATGGAGAGACAATGCGGTAAAAACAGATTCAATCCCTCCGGCTCCACCAAGCATATGGCCGGTCATTGATTTGGTGGAACTGATGGCCAGCTTTCGTGCGTGATCGCCAAAAACCTTCTTGATTGCACGTGTCTCAACAACATCATTGAGAGGTGTTGATGTGCCGTGGGCATTGATGTAATCGATATCGTCTACATTCATTCCCGCATCGGCAAGCGCCATCTGCATGCAGCGAACAGCTCCATCTCCATCTTCAGGTGGTGCGGCCATATGAAATCCGTCGCCGGAAAGACCATACCCGGCCATTTCAGCATAAATCTTTGCGCCACGGGCCCTGGCATGCTCAAGCTCTTCAAGCATAAGGATACCGGCACCTTCTGCCATGATAAAACCGTCCCTGTCCCGGTCAAAGGGCCGGGAAGCTCTTTCAGGCTCATCATTGCGCCGTGAAAGTGCCTTCATGGAGCTAAAACCGCCAACCGCCAGAGGGCAGATAGTGGCTTCGCTTCCTCCGGTCACAGCCACATCACATCTGCCGGCACTAATCATACTGTATGCTTCTCCTACGGCGTGAGTCCCGGCTGCACAGGCAGTGGTAACGGACAGATTCGGCCCCTTGAGACCCTTTACAATGGAGATCTGTCCGGCACCCATATTTGATATTACCATGGGAATAAAAAAGGGAGTAATACGCTTCACACCCCGTTCAAGGGCAATTGTATGATACTTTTCGATAGTAGGCAGGCCACCGATTCCACAACCGGTTATCACTCCGATTCTGGAAGCGTTGGCCTCAGTTACTTCAAAACCGGAATCATCGAAGGTCATTTCAGCAGCGGCAATGGCGTATTGCACAAAAAGGTCCAGATGCTTGGACAGTTTTTTATCAATATACTGATCCGCATCAAAATCCTTTACCTCTGCGGCAATTTTGACAATATGATCAGTGGTATCAAAACGGGTAATCAACCCAACACCGCTCTTCCCGGAACATAATCCGGTCCAGGTTTTTTCCACTCCTGTTCCAAGTGGCGTTACCAGACCAACACCTGTAACTACAACTCTTCTCGCCATGATTTTCCTCGCTGTCTGCGCTCAAGACTTTCTTACGATAAACAGATAGTCCATTCAATTCAGAAAAGCCTTATCTGAACAGTCGAGACAGCAGATAAGGCCTTCTTGGACCAGATCGAAAATTCTATTTGAACCCCGGAAGGTTCCTGATGCCACACTCCTTATAAGGAGTTAATATGCTTTACGGCATCCTGAACAGTAGTAATTTTCTCGGCAACCTCATCAGGAATCTCAGTATCAAAGGCCTCTTCCATGGCCATGATCAATTCGACAAGATCAAGAGAATCTGCTCCAAGATCGTCAACAAATGAAGCGGACGGAACCACTTTTGCTTTATCAACACTTAATTGTTCGGCAATAATGTCAATAAGTTTTTCTTCTGCGGACATGATTTCTTTTCTCCTTAAATAGTTATCTTAATTGTATGTGCAAAATTCTTTTATTGATGGCGTCGTAAAAAGTCCGATCTACTGCGTTATACCAATTTTTTAGGCACTCGGCATACCACATGTATGGCCTCGCACCTGAAAAATTGCTACGCCTTGCATATCAAACTTTTTACTTAGCCATCCCGAGACTTTTTACGAGATTGTCTTTATTAGAAATATAAAAAAGGATATTGACTATCCCATGAACATCCCACCGTTTACGTGAATGAAATGGCCGGTTACATACCGTGCATCATCTGAAACCAGAAAGGCAACAGCTCCGGCGACATCTTCAGAGCTTCCCAGTGAATTCATAGGAATTTCTGAAAGGATTTTCCCCTTAACCTCATCAGGAAGATCCCTGGTCATTTCTGTATCTATATATCCGGGAGCCACTCCATTTGCGGTCACCCCTCGAGAAGCGAGTTCCCTGGCAACGGACTTTGTCATTCCGATCATACCGGCTTTTGCAGCAGCATAATTGGCCTGTCCAGCATTCCCGGCAAAACCGATAACAGAAGTAATTGATACGATTCGGCCCCAGCGCTGTTTCATCATTGGTCTGCTCACTGCCTTAATGCAATTGAAAGCCCCCTTGAGATTGGTATCCAAAACCTCATCCCAGGCATTTTCCTTCATCATTGCAACGAGACCGTCCCGTGTAATTCCTGCGTTATTAACTAATATATCAATACGGCCTTCATCTGCAAGAATCTGCTTAAAGGCATTCTGCACATCAGCACTGTCGGCCACATTAAACCGGGCGATAACAGCATTTCCACCTTCTGCCTTTATTGCGGCAACCGTTTCTTCAGCGGCATCTGCGCGGCTGACATAGTTGACAACAACCTTGGCTCCGAGGCTTGCAAGTTTCAAACAAATGGCCCGCCCGATACCCCTGCTTCCTCCTGTTACCACTGCTACTTTATCCTGTAAACTCATTTACTCTCTTCCCATTATTGCGTGTGAAAATACCGTTTAGATAACAGACAGATCAGACTGCCTGCTGGTCCTTAATCTTATCTATCAGTTTCGGCAGTATTTCAAAAAGATCTCCGACAACGCCGTATGTTGCATAATCAAAAATAGACGCATTGGGATCGCGGTTAATGGCAATAATTGTATCAGCAGACTGCATGCCAATCACATGCTGAATAGCCCCTGATATGCCGCAGGCTATATACATTTTCGGGCCAACAGTTTTCCCGGTCTGGCCAACCTGATGAGGATAACCAATCCATCCACTGTCAACAGCTGCTCTGGAAGCAGCAACTGCTCCTCCAAGAACATTTGCAAGTTCGGTGATAAGCTTGAACCCCTTTTCATTTTCAAGACCGCGCCCGCCGGAAACAACAACATCTGCCTCATTAAGGTTTATGGTATCGCCTTCCAATGCAACAAAGCGACGGACCTTAACCAGAGACTGAAGTCTTGCAGGATTAATTGTACATTCTATAACCTTACCACTACGCGAGGTATCAGGTTCGAGGGCCTTCATAACTAACGGTCTGACCGTTGCCATTTGAGGCCGGTTATCCGGGCATTCGATGGTAGCCATGATATTGCCGCCAAATGCCGGTCTAGTTTGGTGCAGAGCTCCACTTTCCTGATCAATCTCCAAGCCTGTACAGTCAGCGGTCAGCCCGGTATTAAGGGTTGTGGCGACTTTTGGGATAAAAGACCGGCCAATTGCAGTAGCTCCAGCGAGAATAACTTCAGGTTTATATTCCCTGGCAAGATCCTCCATTGCATTTCCGAATGCCTCGTCAGTAAACTGGGAAAATGCAGGATCCTGGACCACGTATACATTATCGGCGCCGTAGGAAATAAGATCTGCTGGCAGATCTTTCATATCCTCGACAAACAAAACAGCAGAAAGACTGGTATTGCGGCTGTCGGCAAGTTTTCGTCCCTTTCCGAGAAGCTCAAATGTCACCGGGGCTATTCTGCCATTGCGGTATTCTGCAAATACCCATATTCCGGTCCAGTCAGCAAGATCACAAGAAGACTCTTTCTTTTCCATACCTTCAATACGCAGAGCATCAACTTCACAAAAGTCGACGCAGCCTCCGCAGAGAGTACAGCTTTCATTTACTTCGGCTATTCCGTCTACAACGTGGATAGCATCAAAAGCACAATTTTCTTCACAGAGACCACAGCCTATGCAGGCATCAATATCAATAAGCAGCATATTCTTTACTTAATTCCCAATGGAATTTTTCTTAATTTGCTGTCACAAGCGTGGCTAACTGAGCCACCTGCTCGTCAACAGTTCCCTCAATCATAGTTCGATCACTTTTTAATTGAGGAGCAAAAACCTTCACCACTTTTGTTGGTGACCCGCCAAGACCAAGCATCTTGGGATCAGCATCAAGATCTGCCGCCGATAAAGACAGGATAGAAACCTTCTTGGCCTTCATTTTGCCTTTTAATGAAGGCAGGCGAGGATCGTTTATTTCTTTAACAACTGTAAAAAGAACCGGAGCTTTTACTTCGATCTCATCATAGCCATCATCCATCATTCTTTCGACGACAAAGGTATTATTATTAAATTCCGAAATATTGCGAATACAGGTGACATATGGAATCCCCATACGAACAGCAAGGCCGGGACCAACCTGAGCTGTATCTCCGTCAATGGCCTGTTTTCCGCAAAGGATAAGATCAGCATTGCCAATTTTCTCGATAGCCTTGGCAAGCGTATAGGTTGTTGCCCAGGTATCGGAACCAGCAAAGGCTCGATCTGAGACAAGCACTCCATCATCTGCGCCGCAGGAAATCGCCTCTCGAAGTATATCTTCAGCCTGGGGAGGCCCCATGGATAAAACGGTCACGGTGCCGCCATGTTTTTCCTTGAGGCGAACAGCCTCTTCAAGAGCATGCCGATCATACGGGTTAATAATAGACTGCACTCCTTCTCTGGCAAGAGTGTTCGTTTTAGGGTCCAGGCGGACATCCTTGGCATCAGGTACCTGTTTTATGCAGACAACGATCTTCATCCCTTTTTCGTATACTCCTTATTAAGTTCCTGCCCAACAACATTTCTCTGGATTTGATTGGTGCCTTCATAAATTTGAAGAATTTTGGCATCGCGCATCATTTTTTCTACAGGATACTCCCGCATATAACCGTATCCGCCGAGAACCTGAACAGCATCGACTGTTACTTTCATTGCCATATCGGTGGCAAACACCTTACACATTGAAGACGCTTTTGACATGTCTTTGGGGTGAGCATCGATATGTTTTGAAGCACTATAAACTAGTGACCTGGCTGCTTCCAGCTGTATAGCCATATCCGCAAGAATATGCTGAACTGCCTGAAAGGAAATAATAGGTTTGCCAAACTGAACACGCTGCTTGGCGTAGGTCACGGCTTCATCAAGAGCAGCCTGACCGAGTCCGACACCGAGAATGGCTATTCCGGGGCGGGATTTATCAAGGGTTTTCATAACCGTAATAAAACCGGTACCCTGACGGCCAATCAATCTGTCTTTGGGAATTCGGCAGTCTTTGAAAATAAGTTCCCTGGTTGAGGAACACCTGATCCCCAGCTTTTTTTCCTTGGGTCCATATGAAAAACCCGGGTCAGTGTCTTCAACAACAAACATGGAAGCTCCGCGGGGCCCCTTCGAACGATCAGTTATAGCAATAACTGTGTATATTTTGGCCTGACCGGCATTGGTTATCCACTGTTTGGTGCCGTTCAAAACCCATTCATCACCATCGAGGACTGCCGTTGTCTGAATACCGGAGGCATCACTGCCTGCATTGGCTTCAGTAAGAGCAAAGGCCGCTTTCTTTTCACCGGTGGCGATGACCGGAAGATATTTTTCCTTCAGCTCATCACTTCCAGAAATCAGAATCGGATAAGCTCCGAGAGCACTGGCTGCAAAAGCAGTTGCAACAGCAACGCAGCCCCGGCCGAATTCTTCGAGCGCTAAAACGATGTCAAAGGTGCCCAAACCAAGACCGCCATATTCCTCAGGGACATAGAGACCAAAAAGATCAGCCTGGGCAATGGCATCAAGTATTTCAGTAGGATACTCTTCAGATTCATCAAGTGCTGCTCTTTGAGGAATAATCAATTCATCAGTTATCTGTCGGCTAAGATCAACAATCATCTGCTGTTCTTCAGTCAAAAAATAGTCCACTGTTCACCCCTAAACCGGCATTGCCGGAAAATGAAAATTTAATATGATTATTTTAAAACCAGAAATGATTTCCAGGGCCAGAGTCTCTGCCTGAATTACATTATTACCAGCGCAAAAGAGACGCACCCCAGGTAAATCCACCACCGAAAGCACAGAGAAGAATCATTTCCCCCTCAGGGAGAAGTCCTGCACGATTTGCTTCATCAAGGGCTATTGGGATGCTTGCCGCTGATGTATTACCATATTTGTACACATTTATATAGAGTTTTTCCAGAGGAATATCGAGACGATCAGCGAGACTTTTCAGGATTCTGATATTAGCCTGGTGAGGAACGACAATGTTGACATCTGCGAGATCAAAACCTTCCTGATCGAGAACGTCCGTTACCGCTTGCGACAGGGCACGAACAGCATATTTAAAGACATCCCGGCCCGCCATCTTTATATAAGAGCCATCATGATCAGGAATGGCCAGAGCAGGATTCATGCTGGGCGCACTATTCATCCACAGGAGTTTATGCAGTCTGCCGTCTGAATACATCCGGCCGCCAATCATTCCCCGGCCGGAGGAGGATCCGGAAACTACCGCAGCACCAGCTCCGTCGCCAAACAGGACACAGGTATTGCGGTCCTGCCAATTGACGCGGGCTGACAGATTTTCAGCTCCAATAACGAGGACATGCATATCCGGATTAGTCTTAATATACTTTTCAGCAATATCAAGTCCGTACAAAAAGCCACAACAGGCTGAATTTATGTCAAAAGCAAAGGCATTAACCGCACCGATATTTTTTTGAACTAAACAGGCACAGGAAGGCATGGAAATTTCAGAAGTAATGGTGCCAACGATAATCATATCGAGATCTTCAGCACCAATATTTGCCATTTCAAGAGCTTTCATGGCTGCAGCAGTTGACAGTTTGGATGTCTCTTCGCCTTTCGCTGCTATATGCCTGGTTTTAATACCACTGCGGGAGGTTATCCACTCGTCGGAGGTATCAACCATCTTTTCAAGATCAGAATTAGCAAGAACCCGTTCAGGCAGAGCCGATCCGGTGCCAATGATCATCATTCTGTTCATTTTCAGTATATCGCCCATTTATTCCGCCAGTTCAAGAGAATCAGCTTCAAGCATATTCTGGATATGGTCATTTACTTTATTTCTGGCCAGTTCATCGGCAACCCGGATTGCGTTTTTGATCGCCAAACTGTTTGACCTGCCATGACAAATAATCGCGGTTCCATTAAAGCCAAGAAGGGGCGCCCCGCCATATTCGGCGTAATCCACCCTTTTCTTGAAATTTCTAAATGCACCCCGCGCCAGCATATATCCGCATCTGGCCTTTAAGGTTTTTCCAATCTCATCGCCAAGCATGCAAAGAATAGCTTCAGCAAGCCCTTCGCTCAGTTTCAAGCAGACATTGCCGACGAAACCATCACAAACAATAACATCAACATCACCCTGAAAAGTATCGCGTCCTTCAACATTACCAATAAAATTCAGTGAGCTTTTTTCAAAAAGTTCCCGGGATCCCTTCACAAGGGTATTCCCCTTGCCGCCCTCCTCACCAATGCTTAAGAGACCTACTTTCGGTTTTTCAACGTCAAACATGACTCGGGAAAACGCTGAAGCCATAACACCAAACTGATAAAGGTGTTTGGGCCGACAATCAACATTTGCCCCAACATCCATCATGACAACAGGACCTTTGAGAGTAGGGAAAATACCGGCAATTCCAGGACGGGAAACGTTTTTAAGCCGCCCAAGAAATTTAATTGCTGAAGCCATTACAGCGCCGGAATTTCCGGCACTGACCACAGCATCAACTTCGCCTTTCTTCAACAGCTCAAACGCTACGACAATTGAGGAATCTGTTTTCTTTCGTACAGCATCAAAAGGAGAATCCTTCATGGTGACAATCTGGCTGGCGTGCACTACAGAAATTGAACGGGGGTCACCTGCAGAAACAAGAGCCTTCCTTATTTCTTTCTCATCACCGATGACGGTAACCTTGGAATTAAATTCCTTTGCAGCGAGAACTGCCCCGGATACAAGTTCATCAGCACCCAGATCACTCCCCATGGCATCAAGGGCAATGCGCACTTGTCTCCTCCTTCAGGCGATACAAATTAAACAGGGTTTAATAAATAAATCTGTTCGGCAATACGTTATCAATCTATTGAATCAATGACAACTCTGCCAGCAACTCTGGTTGTAGATTTCAGCACAGCTCGAAGCTACGCCAAATCTTCATCACCCAGGTTGATTACTGTACGACCTTTATAGGTGCCGCATCCAGCACAAAGACGATGTGGCTGTTTGGGCTCACCGCATTTTGCACAGTTTGCTACACCTGGAGCCACCAGTGCATCATGAGAACGACGTTTTCTGGTTCGGGAATGTGAATGTCTTCTTTTAGGTACTGCCATCTATTTATCCTCCATAAGATAATTCTATTTATAAAACACTTTACTATATAGCAACAGGAGCGGTTACTCCTTATTTTCTTTTTCCGTTTTCAATTTCGCAAGAATACTGAACGGTGACTTGGATTCCTCTTCACACGTACATCTTTCCTGCTCATTATTACGGTTTATTCCGCATTGTGGACATATGCCTCTGCAGGCTTCAGAACAGAGTTTTTTCATGGGCAATGCCAGCAGGACCTGTTGCCCGACAATATGATCAATGTCTACTTCAGGCTTGTCCAGAAAAATTGTGTCCATTTCACTGTCCTGACACTGATACTCCAGATCCTCTACTTCAGGTCGAGCTGAATCGACGAGCTCGAAATCAACTGTAAAAGAACTTTCAAACAGTTTTCCGTATCTCTCAAGACACCTGTCACAATCAAAATCAATCATAACAGAAAAAGTACCTGAGAGAATCACTCTGGAATCTTTTTTCCCAAGAAAAACATCTGCGACTGCATCTCCTGAACACTCAACTTCTTCAGGAATCCACGATGTATTATCCAAATGAAAAGAAAGCCCTTCTTCAGGGATTTCTGAAAATTTAATTTTCACTACTTAAATCTCTCAAACAGTCAGAAGCTGAAAAATGAAAATTATGAAACAATGAGACTCAACTAACACAATTTTCATTAATGAACAGGGAAATATAAAAAAAGTTACCGTAATGTCAAGTTATTTCATCACATCAGGGGCAACAAAAGGATTAACAGAAAGAACGAAAAGGAAAAACAGAATCTTCTCTACAGGACATCAGCTATTCGTGCGGCCGATTTCTGTAAGCGGACCCCGACAACGCGGAGAATTTTAGACAGGAGTTTCACACCAAGCTCAGGATTCCCTGATATCACTTTCTGCGCATTGTTATGGGAAAGAATAAGGGCGTGACATTCTTCCAATGCACTTACTGTTGCAGTACGAGGGTTTGGCTCTACAACTGAGATCTCTCCAAAAATGGAACCTTTTTCCAGGATGGCAATTAAAATATATTTGCCATCGAAATTTGTTTCTTTCCGAATAGCCATCTTGCCCCTGACAAGAAAACCCATAAAATCGCCAGGGTCTCCTTCCTGCATGACAACAGTATCTCTTGGAAATACACTATAGGTCAAGAATGCGCTTAAACTCAGGTATTCCTCTTCAGAGATCCCGGGAAGACAGGCAAGAAAATCGTGATATGTTACAGGAAGATCCTTCATGATTTTATATTCAGCTTACAATTGCAGAAATTGTGACATATTCGCAAAAAATAAAAATATTAGCAGATGTCATTTCGAACGCATGTGAGAAATCTTCGATATTTCATAATATTACGGATTTCAAGATTTCTCCCTTCGGTCGAAATGACAGCATTTTTCAACTTTTTGCGAGACTGTCAATGTTCAAGGGATGATTTTCTTTACTTGAGATCTTTAACCCTTTTGTCGCGCTGCTGCAGATAAGCATCCCGCAGCGCAATGTATGGATCAAAAGAGGCCTCAATAAGCGATTCGTAATCTCCTATAATAAGAGATGTTTTATTTACAGCTTTCTCGGCCTGGATGGATACACCTGTATCATAATCACTTTCCATGACATAATGCAGTGGATCGAGATACGAATCACCGGCCATTCCGATGGTGTCCCTCAATGTTGACGGGCCCAAAATTGGCCAGCAGAAATATATGCCGTTGCCGATTCCATAAAACCCCAAAGTCTGCCCCAGATCTTCAGGGTGGGCTTTCAATCCCCATATGTCTTTGGCGGGGTCTCCGAAACCGGCTATTCCCGCTGTGGTATTGATCAAAAACCTGCTCATTTCAATACCGGCATTTCCAAACTTCCCCTGGAGAACATTATTAACAAACCGGACAGGCATCAAAATGTTATTGAAGGCATTTCGAATACATATACGGAAATCTTCTGCGATAACGGCTCCATACACTCTGCCAACAGGCTTGAGGAGCCAGAAATATAATGTGTCATTTACCTGAAAAAAAAACCTGTTTACTGGTTCGAGCGGATCCATAACGTAGATATCATTAGAATCTTCCAGAAAATCATCGTCAAAGGGATCATCGAAACTATCTGAAATATCAGGAGCTTCCTGAGCAAAAACGGTGGCCGGGAAAGACAAAGAACTACAATTTGTTACGGAACTGGTATCCCCATGAAAGAAAAAAAAGGATAAAACTACGGTAACAAAGACGCGAAGAGGGCTATTGCTGGAGGTTTTCATCTTGTTTTTTTGCTTTTTCTATCATCTTGGCAACAAGACCGGAATATTGATCTTGTCGTATAATCTGCTCAAACTGTTTTCGATAATTACCGACCAGACTGACACCTTCAATAACTATATCATATATCAGCCATGAATCATTTACCTTTCTTGCCCGATATTTCATTGGTATTTCCTGGTCTTTTCGCAGAAATGCGCAGTATACCAATGCCTTCTCTTTCTCTGTTATCTGCTTGTGAAAAACTATTTTTTCTGTCGAATACGTTTTTAATCGATCGATATAGGTATTCTGCAAAACATCCTGAAACAATTCAACAAAGTAATCCTTCTCTTCATTGGTTCGCATTTTCCAGTATTTGCCAAGAGCGCGCATGGAAAGCTCTCTGAAGTCAAACCGTTCTTTAATCAATACGACAATCTCTTTTTTCTTCTCAGGCCATTTCTCCTCAAAAACATGTTCCTCATTTAAGATGAGTAAAATAGCATCTACCGTTTCTTTGACCTGATCAATGGCTGAAGATTCTGCGGGATGAGGTTCGACCCCGCCCCATGAAAGAGATGGAGAAAGAAAAAAGAGCAATGCTATCAGGAAAAGGCACCACTTTTTTCCTGTTTTTCCAATGAATTTGTATGCGAAATTGATCATTATTCTACCTTGGATAATTGTAACTATTCAGCGAAAAAACTTATAGTTTCGAAAACCACCGAATCGTAACAGTTCAGCAATGCTACAGGTAAGCGCAGACTCCGGGTACGCACAAGCAGGCCGAGGAACCATATAACCATATGTAAGAAGGCCTGATCGTGTGTAGATGGGGTGCTGCTGAATTGTTACGAATAATTATACGTCACCAAAAATATATTTACTGACAAGTTCTTCCAGATCAACGGCTGACTCGGTATCCGTTAAAAGGTCCCCCTCTTTGAGAAAATCATCGGAACCGCCCTGGCTGATACGAATATATTTATCACCGATTATCCCCTGAGTCTTAACAGAGGCAATGGCATCTTCAGTCAATTTAATGTTTTTCAGCAGGGATAGGGAAACACGGGCCCGCTCATCTTCAGTCAATCCAATTTTAGAAATTTTGCCAATATCAACGCCAGCCATGGAAACAACAGCGCCTTTCTTAAGCCCGGACACACTGTCAAAATCTGCATTGACTGTGTAATACTGACTTTGTCCAAAAAAAGAGTATTCCCCGAATTGCATTGATATATAGGCAAACGCACAAAATCCGCCTATAAGAAAAAATCCGACAATCAATTCTACATTTATTTTTTTCATTCGTACCTATTCCATTTCATTGCTTCGGTAGACATGCCCCATGGTTTCTGCTGCAAAATCGGCAACAACAGGATCCGTGCTCATCTGAATTTCCTCTGGGCTGTCAAAGCTGACCATTTTACCTTTATTTAATATAACAACCTTATCGGCAAGATTGAAAACTCTCGGAATATCGTGGCTTACAATAATGGCGGTATAGCCAAACTGCTTCTGAGTCCGAAAGAACAAGCGGTAAATGTCCTTGGTTATATGGGGATCGAGACCGGTGGTCGGTTCATCAAACAGCATGATCTCCGGCTGCAGCATGAGGGCCCTTGCCAGCCCCACCCTTTTTTTCATACCGCCGCTGAGCTGGGCAGGATATTTATCTTCATGCCCGTCAAGATCAAGCTGACTGAGCATTTGCCTTACCTGCCTGTCTATTTCATCTTTTTTCAGGAAAGATCTTTCCTGGAGCGGCAAAGCCACATTGCCATAAACTGTAATTGAATCCAGTAGTGCTCCCCCCTGAAACAACACCCCGAATTTTCGCCGTACATCATTGAGAGGAGTACGATTCATTCCTACGATGTTTGTTCCGTCGACCAGTATTTCACCAGATTCAGGGGCGATGAGACCAAGGATAAGTTTCAGGGTTACACTTTTCCCCTGGCCGCTTCCTCCTGCAATAACAGTTGTCTGGCCAGCCTCAAAAGAAACATTTGCACCGTCAAGAACTCTCTGTTTGCCAAATGTTTTGACTATATTCTTAAATTCAATAACAGCTTTTTTCATATTCTCTTCACTGCATCATACACTTTACAGCATAACCGCTGTTATCAGATAATCCCATACGAGAACAGAAATTGATGACATAACAACCGCCTGAGTAGTGGCACGACTGACACCCTCGGCACCAAAACCGCCATTACGAATCAAGTGGACAAAATACCCTCTCCCTGCACATATCCAGACAACAAGCAGCGCAAAGGCAAATGACTTGATAATGCCCAGATTAATATCATGACTGACCACGCTTTGTTCAATACCGGAGAAAAAAGCCCCTGGATTTACTCCAAGCAATACAACTCCGGCCAGATATCCGCCTCCGATACCAACTACATTAAAAAATTGCGTTAAAACAGGAATTGATATCATCATCGCCAAAAATTTTGGCGTTATCAAAAACCTGAAAGGATCTATAGACATACATTCAAGGGCATCAAGCTGTTCTGAATTCCGCATTATTCCAATTTCGGCACACATGGCTGACCCTGCCCTTCCTGTAACCATAAGCGCCGTCAGAACCGGCCCCAACTCACGAATAAGGCTAAGGGCAACCGCCGAGCCAAGCAGCCCTTCAGAGCCAAATTTCCTCAGGCTGTAATAGCCCTGCAGCCCAAGAACCATTCCGGTAAAGGCCCCTGTGAAAAAAATTACCCCAAAAGAGTCAAACCCAAGGAGACGTATTTGTCTGATGACCTCCTGAAAGCGGAAAGGACGACTGAAAATCCCCCTCACAATTGAAAGCAGAAAAAGCCCCATACGACCGAGGTCTCTCACTGTTGAAAGGAATACATC
>JACKQG010001718.1_pt1 | contig 29668 bp, 26 predicted proteins | sample 8237621 | NCBI WGS metagenome assembly JACKQG01 (sample SAMN15677084, study PRJNA649215) | marine metagenome | biome: marine; feature: Black Sea; material: saline water; isolation source: suspended particulate matter (SPM) from the Black Sea western gyre | collected 2013-06-09/2013-06-10 | depth... | reverse complement strand
GAACCTTGCCCATGTCCAGCAGACATGGCGAAAACGACACCGAAGCATACGGCGATGGCGAATATCGTTTTGGCGACTCTTCTCGTCATTTCAATTCCTTGAGGCATTCAAGCCAAACACGGCGTTCGATCGAAAGTGTCCACTACTCTTCCGGGCCAAGTAACTCTACATGCGCTAATTCGAGGCCCGGTTCGTTTGCGAAGCAGTCAAGCACGAAGGCCTCCAGTCCCCCCGCCGAAGTGCCGTTGCCAAGTTCTCTCAATTCGGAAACATCTATTTCGATGTCGAACGTCGACTCGACTCGCTGCTTGACCCCGTATCGCCCCGCCACCGTCCGGTCGTGGTTACGGGCGGCGAGACTGAACGTCACTTCCTGCGGAATTTTGGATCGGCCCACCACTCGGAGCCGACTACGTTCAGACAATAAAACAGGGCCGGCCTGGCGCTGAGGAATGTTCAACGAAATCAGATAGATGACAGGTTGTTCTTCGCGGCCCGTCCGTCTGGGAACGGCTGTGAGAAAGCCGTCGTCGTCTTCAAACTTCTCAAGCCTCTTGAAGTAAACCTCTTTGGCTCGATCGGCATCCAACTCACCAGCTTCAATCTCTCGCCCGATCTCTATGCGCAGTGCATGGGCGATGGGCAACCAGTCGCCTGCGGTCTTGTCCTGACCTAGGTTCGCTTTCCATACGCGGACGGGCTCTTGGATCGCAATGGCGACCAGTGGTTCCCGAGCCTCAATCGTTGCAACCAACGAGTGAGCCGATTTGACGTCGGTGAACTTACCGTCCGTCAGGCGCTTGACGCGAACGACACCTTCGTTGACCGTGATCTTTGTCTGAGTGTCGGCCGCAATCACATCGAATTGCGTTCCCAACACCTCAAGCTCGGCTGTCGGTGTTAGCAACCGCAGCGGCCTACCCTCTGGTTGCGACGTGACCGTCGCCGACAGATTCCCCTCACGAAGATGCAGCTCTTTGCGTCCGTCGTCCGAAATGGTGAGCGCCGACATTCCGGAGATCGTCACCGTGGAGCCATCCGGAAATTCCAAGTTAGCCGACGAATCCACCGAAAGGCATTCAATCGTACCACCAGTCAGTGCGCGGCCCGATTGCACGTCGTCAACAACCTGTCCGCCAGTTCCAGTCCACCGAACTGAGCCAGTCAGTGAGTCAAGGGTCGCGAGTTGCGGCTCGCTGCTGGGACGGAGAAAGTAAAGGCCAAACATCAACAAGAGGCCGGCGGCCGTTGCCAGCAGCGCGATTTTCAGCCGGCGAATGACGCGACTCTTCTTCGTCGCACTTGCTTGAGCCTTTTCCATCGTTCCCGATGCGAGAGCCGAGGGCATCGCAGACTCGATGGATCGATACTCGATCAGAAGCTGTCGCAGTTCGTGGCTTTCGCGAAGCCGACTCTCCAACTCGGAAAAGTCGTCATCCGTCAGGCTTCCGTTGCAGTAGCCGTTGATCAGATCAATGTCGCGCTGTGGAATCGTCATGAGAGCCCCTCCGCGCTTGTATTGAGTCTGGTCCGAACGCAGTTCGCCAGTCGCTCCCGGATGCGGGCCACTGATTTGTATAGCCCCGTGGGCGATCTTCCTATCTGTTCGGCAACGTCTTTGATGCGTGAGCCGTCTTCATACACCGCTTTCACGATTGCCAACTGTTTTGACTCCAGCTCCTTGAGGCATTCATGGAGTGCAAGTTGACGTTCGATCTGAGTTGTGCAGGTCCGCTCCGCTTCGGACGCCAGCAATTCGAACACGTCTTCACTGAACTGGAGCCGATCGGTCGCACGGCGCCGTCGGTACTTGAGAACTTCGTAACGGGCGATCATGAACGCCCAGCCGAGGAAATCCGAGTCCACACCGGTCTGGTCAAAATCAGAAAACTTGCGCCAGAGGACGACACTCGATTCCTGCATCACATCGTCGACGCCATCCCTGGTCGGCAGCAGCGACGCGACGTATGCGCGGAGATTCCCCTCAAACCTCGTAAAAAGTCGCAGGAATACCTCGTGATCTGTGGCTGATTGTTCTTCTTCCATATGGGGATACTCCGCGACGGCCCAGAATTGCCCGGTCCAAAACTGAGAATATCAGAGCTTTTTCTACGAGCGGCGAGTAGACGGATTCTTCCGGAATGGATGTCCACGATCGCGCGGCCTAAGTGGTACGTTATGCGTGGCTCGTTCACGCAATGTTGCTGCTCCAATCGAATCGCTGTTAGTCACAAAGGGGCGCGTTTGGCCGAGTAGGACTCGCACGGGTCTGGCATCCGTACTTTTTGAAATCAAGGCATCGGTAAGCAAGATGCGCGGAAGAAACGTCTTTTCGATCACGGCAATCCTGGCAGCCCAAGTAACGCTTGGTCTATGTGTCGCGGGAGCCGCTTTTGCCCAAGACCAGTGGCGACAGCTTCAAGACATGCCGTTGGGAAAGTGGGAAGCCGGGACGGTCGTCCTGGACGACAAGCTGTACTTCTTTGGGGGCTACACGAAGGGAGTGAAGTCGAGCAAGCGGTGTGACGTTTTCGATCCGAAAGATAGCAGATGGGCGCGGATCCAGGATCTGCCCAGCGCCATTACTCACATGAACATGGTGCTCGACGGCCGAACCGTGTGGTTCGCCGGCGGTTTCAAGGACGGCTACAAAGGGCATACGATTGCGGAAGTTTGGAGCTACGACATCGACAAGGATCGCTACACGGCAGCCCCCTTGCTGCCGGAGACACGTGGCGGAGGCGGGCTTGCACTCGTTGACCGCAAGCTGCACTTCATGGGAGGTGTCAAAGCCGATCGTGACACGGATGCCGCAGATCATTGGGAGCTCGACCTCGACAAATGGGCCGAGGGTGCGGCCCGATGGGAAACCGCTCCCCCACTTCCCGCGCCTCGCAATCAGTTCTCGACGGTCACATTCGCTGGGAAGATCTATGTGATCGGCGGCCAGTTTCATCACGACAGCCGGCAAATCGATCAGGCGCGCGTCGACATTTACGATCCGAAGACCGACTCTTGGAGTCGCGGCCCGCAACTTCCCAAAGGGCATTCCCACTCCGAAGGAGGAACGTTCGTAAGCGGTGGTCGAATCTACATGGTAGGCGGCCATACAACACCTGACGGCGGCAGAAAACAGATCGACGCTGATGTCCTTAGGCTCACTCCTGGCGACAAGTGGAAGGTGGTCGACAAGTTGCCCATGCCTCTGTCGTCACCTGCTGCCGCCATCATCGGCGGGAAGCTCTATGTCGCCGGTGGCTCCCCCAACGGCGGAAGCGTGCAGGGCAAAATGTGGGTGCGGGACGCGCCATGATCGAATCCAAATTGGACAGATAAGACACTGAAGAATGATCTCTCGTCTTACAGCCCCGTTCGCGACTGTCTTCATGGTGGCTCGCCTTGCACTGATTTCCATTCTAATCGCGTACGCGGCTGACGCTGTTGGGCATGAATCGGACGCTGGCGATAACGCCCGCTGGGTGCTGAGCTACGACGCCGGATACGTCGATGGGAGGGGAGCGTACGCGGGTGGCTCTGAGATCATGCATTTGGCGGCTCACAACGGCAAGCTGTTCGCGGCGAACGGTTATTGGATGGATGGGCGCTGGGAGATTCCACCCGAGGGGCAGAAGCAATCGGCGCAAGTCCTGCGGCTCGACTCGACCGATGCTCAATGGCAAGTTGACCTCGACATGGGGAAGTCGAACGAGTTTGGGCTGGAGTACATGAAGGGCAACATCCTCAAGTCGGTGACTTTCACGAGGGATGCGTCCGGCAGGCCCCTGACTGAGCCGCAGTCGCTGTTGGTCATGGCCGCTGGGGCTCGCTTCGATCGCGGCGGGGCGGTTTCGGCCTGGGTGCGAAACGACGAAAACGGAACCTGGCGCCACACGCTGGTCCGCCACGGTTCGGCGGCAGGCGGCGTGCGCTGGATCCCACGTGATATGCTGGTTTATCGCGACAAGGTGACCGGCATCGAACGGCTGTTTCTCCTATTGGGCAACCCTGGCGTCATTACTGGCGTGTACGATCCGGATCAGCCGTCGAAGATCCGTTGGGCCAGGAACACGGAGTTTCCTTTCCTCACGCAAGGGGCCTTTCGGACTCGCCCTCTCGGAATGATCCAAGCCAACGGGTCGCTCTTTTTTTCGGTGGATGACGCCATTTACCGACGGATCGATGGGCGTCATCCGACATGGGAGGAAGTCATCCGGCTTGGCGACGACATCGACACCGACGTTGGCGGCGTGCGAGGATTGACGGCCGTCGCGAATCCGAACGGCAAAGGCGAATCACTGCTGTTTGCCTGGGCGCCGGGAGGCCGGTCCACATCGCAGATCATGCGGCTCGATCCGGACGACGCCGGCGGTTACACGCGACACGACGAGGTCTCGATCCTGGACTTGATGAGCAAGCGGCTGGACGTCCGGGTCAGCTACACGCTGGCGGCCCACAACATGATGTACCCGGTCAAGCATCCGACGACCGGCGAGACCGTTCACATCATCGGCTTTCAGGGCAACATTCACGGCAAGGATCATCTTCGCTGGAAGGGCAGCGCGTTGTACGGCGGTGCGATGTACGCGATTCGACACAACGATGGCTCGTACACGCTTCACGAAGTCAACAACGCCTTCGGTAAAGGCCGGACGCCACTCGTTTCACCCCGCACGTTCTGCCTATCGCCTTTCGGCGACCATCAGTTCTTCATTGCCGGTCACGATTCGAGCAATCGCATCTCTGATGACATGGCCTGGGTGTTCAGGGCGCCGCTCGATTTGGCGTTGGGAGAACGAACCGGCAAGCCGTGGACGGCTCCGCCGCGCGAGTCGCCTGTTGAGCCTCGTTTGCTGGACGGCCCCTTATACGAATTGCGGACTTACATCACGGCCAGGGACCGCTTTGAACACCTCGTCAAACGGTTCCGGAAGCACACCGATCGCCTCTTCCGGAAGCATCACATGCAACCGGTCGGCTACTGGGTTCCGACCGAGGGTCCGCCGATCAGCAAGCGGACGTTTGTGTATATCCTCAAGCATCCGTCTCGCTACGACGCGTGGAAAAACTGGGTGGCGTTTACCAACGATCGAGAGTGGCAGAAGGTTCTCGATCAGCCGGTGTTTCAACGGCTGCTCATCGGGAAGCCAGCGAGTGTATTCATGACGCTCAACGAATATTCGGAGAGCGTAAAAAACGCGGTCGAGAATCCTGGCGGGATCTTTGAATTGAGAACGTACACGGCCGAGAAAGGGCGACTGTCGGCCTTGAACGCTCGCTTCCGCAACCACACAGCGGCGCTGTTAACGCGGCACGGCATGAAGAACATTGCGTATTGGACGCCCTATGATTCTCCCAATTCGTCAAACCAGTTGATCTACTTGCTCCATCACGCGAATCGTCACCAGGCCGATGCCAGTTGGAAGGCATTTGGTAACGACACGGACTGGCAGAAAGTTGTCAAAGTTTCGCAACGAAACGGCATGCTACTCGCCGAACCACCCCAACGATTGTTTCTTCGGGCGTTGGATTTCTCTCCGCTTCGGTGAAGCTCCGACGACTGAATCGCTATACATCTTCGCTCAGGCCTGCCATTCTCCAGGACGAGACATGGCCAAGCGGCTGTCGGCGGTTCGGCGCCCAGCGTATCGCCGCCGCTGTTGAGCGCTCTGGTTACGCACTGATACCGGCGTGGCCGAGGCTCTTGGCGAAAGCCTGCAAATCGACAAAGAAAGATGTCCACGATCGCGAGGAAGCCCTGGTAAATGAGCGTGGCCGGTTTGCGTCTGGAGATAGGTCAGCCGAGCCTGCTTTTGGCGTAGCTCCTGGGCTTCCTGATCTTTGGCATCCGCTTCGGCTCGCAGCTGCATAGCTGTCGCCTCGTCGGCGCGCCGTTTGGCGTCCACAACCTGGTTGAGGGCGTGGTTTGCCGCCGCTTCGGTGCGGACTCGGTTGTTCGCCAAGATGTCGACAAATTGGCTGCGCCAAGGACCATCTTCGGGAAGTGACCGATACGCGTCCTCGGCTGCCTGAATAAGAGACTTCCACCGTTTGGCGGCGTCCCGAACAACTTTGACCGTCGGCTTGATACCAGCAGACGAGCCGCGGTGTTTTGTGAGAACTTCTTGGACGAGTTCGGCTTGAGCTTCTTCTGTGGTGAGCCAGGGTTCAAGACTTTGGACGTCCAAAGTTACTGCCAATACCGCGATGCAGTGACCTTCTTCGAGAAGTCCGTCCAAAGTCGCTTGCTTCGCGATCTTGGGTAACTGATTGTGGAGCTTGCAGCGCAGACTCACGGTGGCTTCATCCCACGCCTTCGCGAGCGCAATCTGCTTTTGCGTCCAGCCCTCCTCCTTCCATAGCCGATAGCATTCCGACCAGACGTCAATCACGCCAACCGGCTCGTGGATTTCGTCGTTTTCGTTGTCGAGGTCCGCTTTGCGGCTGATCTCGTCAGCCGTCAACCCGTCGTGCACGAAGACGGGAACCGTTTCGAGACCTGCATGGCGGGCGGCTTCAAGTCGAGTGCCGCCGGCGAAGACCTCGTAGCCGTCGTCCACTTCGACTGTCCACAATGCTCGCGTGCGCTCGAAGCCGTTTCGTTTGATGCGCTGTGCCAGGCGGTCGATGACTTCCGGAGGCCGCGTTTTGCGCGTGTTGAAGCGACTGTGCGAACATCGCTCGACCGGGACATCCAGCAGGCGGACCGAATCGGTTTCACCAATCGACAACACGGTGGTTTCCATCAAGTTCATAGCAGTGTCCAAATGGGGTGAACAGAAAACGACACGAGTGTTCGGGGGACGTACGGCAGCGACCCGCGCGGAATGACGACTCTTTCTGGTCTTCCGCCGTGAGCCAGTTTGCTACAGGTGGCGACCACCAGCGTGATTGTCTGACTGTCGGTCAAAACGGCATGAGAGCGCGTCGCTGGGTTATGTATGGTGTGTGATGCAGATTTGTCCGCTTGACGGCTGAGGACTCGCAGGTTGTGTCGCTGCGGTCTGTGTTCTGTTATTTATCGGGGTCGAATTCCGGCCGCTCAGGTCGCCAGTCGAAAGAAACGCGAAATCTTTCTCCGTCTACAGGGACGATTACTGGTGGCGCAGGTGTGCTCACGAAGCAACCGGCCCTTATTAGTAAACTTCCGCGAAGAAGCGTCGCGATGACGAAACCGATTTCCGACTTTGTTCGCAAACGCTTTTGCCAGCGGAGGTTCGGCAGGTATTTTTTGGGTACTGAGATCGGTCGTATGGGTCGGTCGGCTCGTTGGTCCAGCGACCAAACTGTGCGGCACCTATTGGGTGACTACACCGTTCGCGCGAAAAGTGACGGAAAGTTCTTTGATTTCTTGTCGGTTCGGTTCGCGATCGGTACGGGTGGCCGATTGAGTGTCGAGAGGCCCGTCTACTGTTTACCTACCGGAACTGCGCGCCGGTTGCCGGACAAACAGGCGTGGATTTCGTGATGTGTTGTCGTTACTCGTTCTAAGTAAGCAGGTTGCGTCGGGAGATTCTTTTGGTCCGTTGGTTTTGCGACGATATCGCCACCTATTCCTTAACTACCCGGTTGCGCGACGAATGAACCGGTCGGAGCGACAATCTTTCTGCCCCGTCCGACGTTAGTTGGCTCGTGGCAGCCAGTTGCGTCGCAAACTTTTTTCGGTCGATCGCCGACGCGCGGAGATTGTTGCAGGAACACTCCCTCTATAGGGATACTTACCGGAAAAGATCGCAACTTGACGGAAGATTCCTCACGGATTCTGAGATCGATGATTGCGGCAGGACGTGGCACCGTGGACGCCAAGCGTGATGGCTTTCTGACGTCGATGGCGACGGACGCGTATGCCACGTGTTCCTACTTGTAAACATTCGCAGTCGAAGGAAAAGATGACGACCAGAATCTGAAGATTGGGTCGCAACTGCTGTCGTTGTTGGTGGTTTGGAAATCATTTTTATCGCGGGCCGCGTTGGCCCTCGAACTGCGTCCGCTGTGACGTGACGACCAACGATACGCCCCTATTCAGTAGATACACGGTTTGCGCGAAAGTTGACGAAAGATTCTTGTAAAACATTCTTCTCGCGTGGGTGGCGTCGATGCATCGCAGCGTCTATCCGTGAAAGATGACATGCGGTGCCGAAGAACTCGGCGCATCCCCTCCACCGGAACTGTGATTCCGTCCGATGAAACCTAGCGATCGAATTCTGAAACGGTTCATTCCCAGGATGGAGCGGGAAGGTTTTACGTACCGCAAGAGCGGCCACCGGTTTGTGAAGCCGTTTTCTCTGGGCCAGTGCCAATTCTCGCTGACGTTTGATGCCCGTGGCGGGTTCACAGCTGTTGCGGCCGGGTTCTTTCTGCATCACGACGCGTTGCTGAAACATTTCAAAAGGGCAGTGGGCCGCGCCTGCCCTTGGACGGCCGGCGCCACGATATTGAACGCCGGCGCCGATCCCTGGAAAATCTGGCTGTGTGACGACCGATACGCCAACATGACGCCCCAGGAGCGAGCGGGGATACCGTCGGACGTGATCCATCCACAATCCAAGATCGAGGAGGGGCTCGCCCACCTGGACAGGGCCTATCACGAATACGCGACCCCGCTGTTTGACGCGTTGCCGACATATCGGCGCCTGGCAACGTTCTATCGCGAGTACCTGGAATCGGGCTGCATGCAGCGATGCCGACCGCTACGCCAGAACGTGGTCTACCTGTCGCTGATTCTGGCAGCGGCCCGCGGTGACAACGCGAATCGGATTCTCGATCTTGCCGCACCGACTACCAAGACGTCAGTGCTCGAGCCGAACGCTTGAGCGATCAACTACCTGATGCAGACAGTGGCTTTGGCCCCGGATGGGACGATCCACCGCTCGGTCCGTTACAGCGAGTGTACGCGCTGTTGACGTACCGTCCGGACGTCGCCTTTGATGACGATCAGCCACTTCTGCGCGTCGTCGGACCAGCGGACGTGCAGCGGATGAAGCTGACCGTGACTGCGGATGTTTTCGGCAGCAGGGAAAGACTGGCGGCGTCGGTCCCGCCGCGCGGCTGATCGGGATCGGAAATGAGCTGCTCGATTTCGACCTTGCCGAACCTTTTCGCCGGACGGCGGCCGATGTCTTTCGATGAGGGAACCGGGCTGAGCGTGATTCGCGGCGGTTCTCTATTCGCGTTTCGGAACGCGAACGCATCGGCTATGCTTGATGCGACATGCGGGACTCGGCCCTGCCCCACAACCGAGATTTGCCGAACGGAGCACTTGCATGCCGTCATCGCATCCAGCCCGCCGCGCGGGCTGTCGTCCGGAAGATCATCCACGAATTGGACGTCGTGCTCTGGTGCAGGCAGGCGGTATGAGCCTGGTCGGAATGGGACTGTCGGACCTGCTGAAGTTGGAATCGCAGGCGGCCGAGAGCGATCGTCCCGGTAAGGCGAAGTCGGTCGTGTTCATCTTTCAATCTGGAGGGCCGTCGCAGCACGAGACGTTTGATCCAAAGCCTGACGCGCCTGACACGATTCGTGGGGAATATGGCGTCGCCCAGACGCGCATACCCGGTGAGCTGTTCTGTGAGCATCTGCCCAAGCTCGCAGCTCGCTCGCAGATGTTCTCGATCGTGCGCACCATGCATCACACCGCCGGGCGCGAGTTCCGCAACGAGCACGACAGTTGCATGTATCTGCTTCATACGGGCACGACATCGCTGCCGGTCGGTGACACCAACGCGTCCATCCGCCAACCGCGACCGGGACGGATCCATTGGCCGTCGATTGGATCGATGATCGCCTATGCCGCGCCGACGGCCTCCGAGGTCGGTTTGCCGGCGACGATCGAATTGCCGCGCGCCAATTTGATGAAGTACCCAGGACGCGAATCGGGACTGCTCGGCCCGCAGTACGATCGGCTCGGCGTCGACCTTGCCCCCAAATGCAACGCGCCCGACGCGGGAGGCTCGTGCCCCAACTGCTACAGCCACGACGATCCGAATCTCGATCCCGAGCGCAAGCCCGGTCCTGGCCCGAAAGCGTGGTGGAACAACTCGAGCTGCCGCAATCCGGACTTTCACCTGCCTGATCTTGGTCAGGCGGAAGGGGTGGGCGTCGGGCGACTGAACGACCGAGCGGCTTTGCTGCGGCAACTGGATGAGCTGCGGCGGAATCTCGACCGGCGTGAACAGGCCGCGCCACTGGCGGCCTGGGAGGCGCGTCGGCAGCAGGCGATGCGCTTCGTTCTGGCTTCTACGCCCGGCAAACACAATCCGTTCGATCTGACGCAGGAAACCGATGCCACGCGCGACCTCTACGGGCGCGAAGAGTGGGGGCAAGGCTTCCTCGTGGCCCGCCGTTTGATCGAAGCGGGCGTGCGGATGGTGCAGGTCAACTTGCGTGGTTGGGACACCCATCAAAACGCCTTCCGCGATTTGAAGGGAAAGCTGCTCCCTTCGATCGACCACTGCTTGAGCGGCCTGCTCGACGACTTGTCGGCTCGCGGCCTGCTCGACGAGACGCTGATTGTGATGTGCGGTGAGATGGGTCGCACGCCTCGAATCAACACCGGTATGGGAGAGAGCAAAACGGTCGGTCGTGATCACTGGGGAGCCGTTCAATCGGTTTTCATCGCCGGCGGCGGCGTTCCCGGTGGCATCGTGATCGGATCATCCGACAAGAACGGAGCTTACCCGGCCTCCGATGCACAGCGTCCCGAAAACCTTGCGGCGACGATCTACCACGCCCTTGGCATCCCCTCAACAGCCGCGTGGAAGGACGAATTGGAGCGGCCACATCACATCTTCCACGGCGAACCGATCCGGTTCGCATGATCGGATAGAAGGTCATGTGGACCTGCCCCAATGCCGTTTCCAGGAGTGCTCCACGATGGACGTGTCTTACACGAATTCGCGCACGAGCGTCAATTCGGCCCGACGAGCCGATACGGATTGGGCGTCGCTGACGTTTGCGCAGCGGATTCGCTCGATCGAGTTGGAGGGCTACGTTGTGATTCCCGACTTGTTGTCGGCAACTCAACTGGATGCGGTTCGCGTCGAATTGTCGCGGCTGCCGACGACGGCGGTCGATTACAGCGAGCATCAGCGAGGTTGTTCCAACGTCCAATGGACCGATTCGCCGGCGGCCATTCGAATCATCGCCCTGCCCGCCATGATCGAGTTCCTGACGGCGCTGTTCGGCGACGAGCTGGTTTGCACGTCATGCGCGTATTCGGTGTCTCAGCCGGGGCATCCCGGCATTGCGATTCACACCGACGCGCAGCCGTACGGCTCAAAGATCTTCGGCCTCGCGGCAAGTGCTCCCTGTCTGGTTCGCGTGTTGTACTACCTCGACGATTTGACTCCTGATCGCAGCCCGTTCAAGGTCATTCCGAAATCGCACCTGTCGCTGCACTCGGACGGCAATCCCTATCGGCGCTACTTGTCGCACGACGACGAAGTGATGGTCACCTGCCAGGCCGGTTCGGCGGTGATCATCAACCAGAAGGTCTTCCACGCGAACTATCCGAACTACAGCGACCGCGACCGTCGGATGCTGGCCATCGCCTATCGACCGGCGTGGGCCGGCCCCATCGGCGACGTTCCCGACCACGATCCGGTACGAGTCGAAACATTGCCGCCCGAAGTCCGCCCACTCTTTCGCAGCCTCAATACGCGGCAGATCGAGTACGACTTGCCGAATCGCCCCGACAACATGGCTCGGCACGCCCCCGGAATCAGCCCGCGGCGCTGGGGCTCGATGAGCGATGATGACCGACGGGAATCCCATGAGGACTGATGAAACTCTATGTCGGCTGGCATAGTTCTAACCGGTGTTGACGAATGAGCTTGACGACGGTCAGACTGGGAAGCGGACATGGCGACCACAAGAAAGAGTCCTCGTGTCCTGGCCGAGTGAAGTGCGCGAGGATTTCGGGCGCATCGATCCGATGGACATGCCGGCCGGAAGTGCAAAAGGTGTCAGGATCCGTTTCCGGGTCAGGAAACAGGCAACACGTCTGGATTTGTGACACCTTTATTCCTCTGGGGCCAGCGCTGGGCCACACACAGCGCGGCGTCATTCGCGGAATTGGAACGAGAACAGATCGCCGTCGTGGAGCACGAAGCGGAGGCGAACTTCCTGGCCGACGAGGCGGGTGATATCGGTTGCGTTTTTCCAGGAGGCGGTTTGATCGACCGAATCGCCGAACAACTCATCGGCGTCCGCGAGCGAGAAGCCGGGGATCGGGTGGCCGGCGGCGTCTTGGATTTCAATGCGGAGGCTTCCAGCGGCGGAGGTTGAGTAATTCAGCGAGAGGCGGCCGCCGGTGAATTTCAGGGGTTTGGTTGTCAGTTCGCCGCCGGTCAGCGGGGCATGCAGCGAGACGAAGCCGTCGAGCCGAATCGTGTAGCGGCGCAGCCGATGGGTTTCGTCGCGCCAGGAGCCTTCGTTGAAGTGCAGCGAGAGTTCGTGCGGCGCGCCGGGAGTCGTCGAGCGGGTCTCGAACAGGCCGTAGCTTTGGTAGTTGTCGCCGTAGATCCATCGGGCCTCCGCTTCTGGCCCCGGTCTCAGGAAGGCTTCGTCCCAGCGGAGAAAGGCCAGCCCGTCGCGGCTGGTCATGAACAGGCCGTCGGTCACTTCGGCTCCGGTGTAGGCCCCGCTCCCGGCGATGGACGCGGCGAATTGGGCTCGCGTCTTCACCGGCTCCAATTGCTTCGCGTGATCGGTCAGCGGGCGCGTGACGAAGCGGGTCGGAAAGCCCATCAGAATGTGCGGCGCTCGATGATACGGCGCGATTTGATTTGTGTACATCTGCTGAGGCGGCGAGTCGGCCGGATACGTCAGCCCCACCGGTTCGGACCACGTTTTGAAGTCGGTCGAATGCGACACGCCGATCGAACGCAGACCCTTGAAATCCTTCTCGCTGAAGTACCGCACATACATCGAATAGCGCTGGCGGCTGGCGTCCCAGAAGACCGTGTTGTGCGAATCGAACGCTCCCGTCGTGACGACCGGGCCGTCGCTGAGTTTTGACCAATGGATTCCATCGGCCGACTTGAACGTCAGCAGCCCGTTGCTCGCAGTCGTGCCGCCGACCGCCTTGTAACGCTGGTCGGGCATGCAGGACGGGTTGGTGTCTTTGAACGGAGCGAAGTTGTGCGTCTCATAGCCGCCTCGCCAAAGGATGTTGTTCTCTTTCGTCCCCGTGTTGTTCATGGTCGGCGGCCAGTCGAACAATCCGAGGTTCGGCTTCACCCAATGAACCCCGTCGCGACTCTCGGCATAGCAGACAACTTCCGATTGAGCCTGTCTTAACGGCGGCGGGTCGATGATGTAGCGGTGGCCTCGGTAGTACATCCGATAAATGTCGCCATCCTGAAACACAGTCGCGTACCCGCTGGCGTTCCCTTCCCACGGATTCTCGAACGTGAGCGCTACTTCGCGCGGCGTCGGATGATGCAGCCGAAACTCAGCCCGCCCATTCAGTCGCTCGACCAACGCTTGGTCGACAAACAACTCCCGCCGCGACCCGATTTCGATCGGCTCGGCAGCCAATCCTGGGACTGCCCAGGCCGAGATTGTCAGAACGAAGAACTGAATTAGTCGAAGACACATGCTGCACTCCTGAGGTTAAGAAGCCTTCGTGTTGTAAACATGGAGTATAGTCGCAGTCGCACATCCGTAGGCCCGGATGATTCTTGTGGTCGAGTTGCTCCGCAACTCGACGCCGAGTCGCGGAGCGACTCGGCCACATTGCGGCTTCGCCGCGCTATTGGTTTGCGCTGGTGGCTGCCGCGATCCGCCAGACTCCGCGCGAGTTCACTGCGGTTCCATCGCAAGCCTCGTAGAACATGTGATAGCGCGGGGCCTCATTCGCCTGACCCGGAAGACCGATGAGGCACATCTCCGACGATTTCGCGGCATCCCAGCCTCCAGGACCTGGTGCGATGACCGGCTCGGGGTCCTTCGTCCAATTCAGTCCGTCGGACGAGACCGCCCGCAGAATGTCCGCTCGGGAGGCTCGGCAATACCCGGCGTAGTACATCACATACCCTGCCCCCGCCACGCGGACAATCTCCGGGGCGAACGCGCAGAGCGTGTCATAGGCTCCATCCTGCGCGATTCTCAAACCCGGCTCCGGATGAAACTCCAATCCATCCCTCGACACCAGACTGATAATCCCCCGACCGCGATCGAGGAGATACATTCGGCAGCGTCCGTCGTCTAGGAAGACGATGCGTGGAGCGGAGTAGTTGTGGCCCTCTGATTCCACGCGGGCTCCCGGGTCCATTGTCCACTTCAAACCGTCCGACGAGACGGCGCTGCGGATCGAGTTCGTCACCGCTTGAGAACCCGCACAGCACTCAAAGTACATTCGCAACTGTCGTCCATCGCCCACGGGGACGACTTCGGACGACACCACGCGGAATTCGCCTGCCCCGCCTTCCTGCGGCGAAAGCCTGACTCCCGGTTCGGGAACCCAGGCCATGCCATCCGCGGAATAGGCGCTCAGAATTCGCGTCGACGCGTTGTCGTAGTCGTTCGCTCCGGCCGAGAAACCGGGACGCGGAAGCATCTGCGAGTAGTACATCCGGTACCCACCGCCAGGCAGCGCAATCGCTCGCGGTCCCACAACACCACAGATGCCCGTGCGACGCGCGTCTCGAGACCATGTCGCTTCGGGACGAGGATTGGTGTCGGAGTCTGGCGGAGCATCGATAGCCACCTCCGCATCCTTGATCCATAACGTCCCCGGGTCCGTGTCGACCATATGCGCCAAAGGAGAGGCCGCCGAACATTTGGAAAGATCGATCATTGCCGCTTCTCCTGCGAATCAAGTTCCGGCCAGGCATGTTGGCAGGGATTGAGGAGCCGGGTTGGGGAGAAATACTCCTCGGGATAATCGTCGGCCTCGGCGGTTCTTCCCAGGATTCGGTTGACGACGCAACGCCCGCCGTTGAAGGAGACTGCCGTGCCCGAGCCGGCCATGCCGGCGATGATGTATTGCCGGTGGCCGTCCATCACTCCGACGATCGGGTATTCGTCGGGCGTGTAGCTCACCGTGCCGCTCCATTCGTTCGTCACGCGCACGCGGCTGGGCCCGAAGTACCTGCGTAGTTCGCCGAGGACAAATGCCGTGATGAATCGAGAAGGCTGGTTGACGCCTGCTTCACCGTCGGGGACTCGCGTGGCGTCGGAGCCAAAGAGAATCGAGTCGCCATGCCTCGCGAAAAACGCTCGCGTGCCACTGATGCCGACGTGAGGCTTGATGTCGTCCGGCCCGCCGCAGCCGCTGGCGGCCTGAGTCTGCGTGGGGAGGATTCGGTCGTGAAACTGCGGATGCAAAAGTGGCGTGTAGGACTCCGTTGCATTGACCACGTACTCGGTCTCGATCACTCCGCGTGATGTGTGGACCCGGTAGGTGTCGCCGAGGCGTTCGATTCGAGTGACTTTGGTTCGCGAGAAAAGTTCCACGCGACCCGATCGCAGGGCGGAGCCGAAGAGGCAAAAGACCCACTTCGCCGGATGAAACGACGCGGCGGCGATCGAGAATCCGGCGTTGTGCGTGACTTGCATGCCGGTACGTCTCCGGACCTCCTCCGGCGTAATGCTGGTCCAGTCGATCGTCCCGGTTTCCTGGGCCAGGCGAACCGATTCAGCCAGCGAGGGTTGTTCCTCGGCATCGCGCGCCTGCACCCAGCCTTGTCGAGCGTAGTCGCAATCAAAACCCTCGTCGCGAATCGTTTGCTCCACCAGGTCGCCATTGCGGTACGCGGCCCGGCAATAGGCCACCGCGAATTGTTTTGCCAGTTGCTCCCGTTCGTCGGCAGTGAGGTCGGCGCGGACATCCGCGAGATGCGTTCTGACCGTAGCGGCGACCATGTGGCAATAGCGCCCCATGACCACCAATCCCTCGTTGCGCCCTGAGGAGCCACTGGCCGCGTCCCCCATGTCGAGCACGACCATCGTCCTGGAAGGGTCGGCCGGGGCGTGCTTCCCCCAGTGGTACGCGAGCGATCCGCCCGTAAAGCCGGCGCCGATCACCACCACGTGCGACCGCACCGGGAGCCGGGAATCGGGATGTTCGCGCCAGGGGTGATTCTCCAGCGGATTTGCGTGCGTCAGCCAAAACGGTGTCCGGGATACCGGGGCCGCAAACGTCGTCATCGCGAGCGTGTCGGGAATGTGGCGCCACATCTGGCCAAGCGACCAGAACACGAATTTCAAATAGCGACCGGGCAACGAGGATTCCGGATACATCGTGTTGATCCAAGTCCGCGCCGCGCGCAGGTCGTGCCGCCGCAATCCGCACAGCAAGCCAAAGCAGGTTTGCAACCTGAACCACCGCGTGGCGGATCGAGACGAGGATGATTCGGGTCGGTCCATCTTGGTCTCGCAAAGTGTCTCTATGTAGTAGGCACACTCCGTGTGCCGTCCGCCGAAAAGCAGTTTGAAGCACGATGACGGCACACGGAGTGTGCCTACTACCGCGTCACATCCCTCGGACCGGATCGGGCTGTCGCCAGGGTGGTGGGCAGATCGCGTCCAGCTTGGGCAGGTGATCCGGTGGAATCACGACATTCGCGGCGGCAACCGCGTCTTGAATCTGTTCAAGCCGTTTGACGCCGACGATCAACGAACTTATCGCCGGCTGGGCAAGCGTCCCGCACAGCGCGTACTGAGCCATCGGGACGCCCGCTTCCGCCGATTGTTGCGCAATCGCTTCCAACCGGTCGAAGAGGGCGTCGTCTTGTTGCCACATCCAATCCGGTTTTTCCGCGGCGCGTGAGTCGGCTGGCGGCGGCTGTCCCCGCCGGTACTTTCCCGTGAGCAGGCCGCCTTGCAGAGATTGGTACGGCGTGACGCCGATGCCATGCTGCTGGCAAAACGTCAGATCGTTGTGCAGCTCACGCCGGAGCAGGCTATAGGGAATCTGCGAACTGACCACGCGCGGCAAGACGTTTCGGTCCGCGAGCCACAGCATCTCGCACAGTTGCCACGCCGAGTGATTCGACGCGCCGAAGTAGCGGATCTTCCCCTGCTGCACCGCGGTGTCGATCGCACGAAGCGTCACCTCCAACGGCACGCACTTGTCCGGCCAATGGATGATGTACAGGTCGATGACATCGGTCTGCAACCGCTTCAAGCTGCGGTCGAGTTCCCGCAGGATATGCACGGCAGACAAGCCGCGATCCTGGGGCCCAGGGCCGACGGGGGCGGCGACTTTGGTCGCCAGGATCACGCGGTCCCGGCGATCCCGCAGCGCCTTGCCGACGATCTCCTCGGCAACGCCACCCGGGCTGCCAAGATAGCGTGCGTAGCCTTCGTAGACATTGGCCGTGTCGATGAAGTTGATGCCCAGGTCAATCGCCGCATGTGTGAGACGAATCGCATCCGCTTCAGCGACGGGACTGCCAAACGTCATCGTGCCCAGGCAAATGGGCGAAACCATTAAGCCGCTGGAACCGAGTTGCCGAAGTTGCATGGCGCCCATCCTCCCCGAAACCAACCCTCTTCGATTCCGAGACCCTTTCGGTGGTTCAAATCGAGAGGAACCTTATTCGAATTTTTCCGAGTCACATCGTGGCGAGGTCCCGTGCATATTCCTTTCTGCCCACGTCCGAACCGAACCTCGAGCTTTCCTTTTTCAGGGGCGACCCTAATCTGCGCTATTCGTATGATTGATTTTACTTGCCGTGACCTCCAGGTCCGCCATATAGATTGCCGTAATCGTTTTGCCAGAATCATCTTTCTCGTGGCTCGAGTACCAGGACACCAGTCCGCGAGTCGGGCTGAGTTCGACGAAGCCGGGGTAGCTGTTGTCACCGCCGCTGGGCAACTCGGCGAACTCGTGCAGCTTTCCGTCAACCAGCCAGTCGAGCGATGTCTTCGGGCCCTTGTCACCCACCGTCTTTCGCCCGCCGACAAGGTAGCGATTGCCCCACTTGGCCACCAACGGACCGCCGATGAAGCGGTCCAGATTGGTTCGTTTCCATTCGGAATACGGAGGTTTCGAGCGGCAAAGTTGTGAGTCACTGAGGGTGAACCGAGCGACCGCCAACACGCTGCCGTCGGGCTCGAATAGAAAAGCCGTCTCATTTCCATAGTGTGTTTGAAACAAGGCCCGCTTCTGCCAGATAAGCCCGTCTTTGCTTTCCAGCATGACGGATTCTTCGCAGTCGGGTCGTCGGTCGGTTGGCGTCTCAACAAACTCGCGCTTTCGACGGCCACACAGGTAGGCGGTCCCGTCGTGTGCAGCCGCTCGCCAGATGAAGTGTCCGTAGGTTCCCTCCAACATGATCGGCTTGCTCCACGTCCGCCCGTCGCTGCTCACGACCGCATACCCAAGCTGCTTGTTGAACTCCCTGACCTCAGGCGCGGAATCCCCGCAGTACCACGTGCCGGTGTAGGCGAACAGTTTGTCCTTGAAGATCAGGAAGTGCGGATCCCGCGTGTCGCGTTTGGGCACACTGAAGCGATGTGCAGGCCTCCACGACCGCGCGTCGTCGCTTTCTAGAATGATGTTCGATGACGTCGGAAAGACCATGTGACCATCGGGACAACTGCGAAACGTTAGATAGAACCGGTCACGAAAGCGAACAAGGTCGGTGAACGCGTTGTGCTCGCCGTTGTAAAAGACACGTCGAACGTTTGTCACTCGAACTTGGGGAGTCGCTGGTTCAATGGCGTTTACCGTCGTGACGATACACGCGCAAGCCGCAAGATGGGCGAAAAACGTGCTTATATGAAGTTGTTCGAGCAACTGCCAATTTCGTCTGATCATCACCACACCTTTCGCCAGAACCATCGTGTTAACTGCACACGAACCAGGTGAGGGAGGTTTTCCTCCAACCGTCGCTATTCCGTGCAGCTTTACTTGAACCGGAACGAATAGACATCGGCGTCTTTGACCTCGAACCGCACGCGCACGGGCCTTTCGGTAAAGGGACCGTCCCCGTCTGTCTTCCAGGTGACCATCTTGGCAATCTCGTCACCATCGAGCGGATCGCAGTCCGCCGCGGCAAAGCCGGCCAGCGGCTTTCCACCGGCATCCTGAATCTCCACCCTCACATGGCCGCCCGGGCGGGCCAGGTAATTGATTTCCAGTTGCCCGCCGGCAACGTTGAGAGGTCTGGTGGTGAGCTGGCCGCCCAACTCACCGCCGCGCAGAGCCACGAAGCCGTCGACTCGGTACAGGAAACGCCTCAGCCGCGTGTGGGTCGTGGAGAGGTAGTTTTCGGACGCATAGACCGAGTACTCACGGTCATTGCCGGATGTCGGCACCAGCCCCCAGGCCATGTAGTTGCTACGGTTGCCCTTTCGGTCCTCCGGTGCGTCCTCCGGAATCACCGGCTTGTCCCACCGCTTGAAGGTTCGGCCGTCGCGGCTGACCATCAGGATCGGCTCCACTCGGTTCCCCTGTTCGGGCAGCAGACGCGTGGGGAAGCCGATCAGGATCTGCGGTGCGCGGGGGTAGGACATAACGGCGGATGTGTACATGTGCTGATCGCCGATGTGATCGGTAAATTCCAGCGGAGTCGGCTCGCTCCAACTTGTCTCGTTCAAGAAGTTCTTCGATGTGCCGGTCATGATGGACCGAATTCCTTCGGCAGCGCGACTGACACCGATGACAAGCTCTCCGTCCGGTTTCCGTAATATGCGGGCGCGGTGATATTCGCGGTACAGCCCGGCGTGCGGATCCCAAAAGGCCACATTCTGCGAATCGAAGTCACCCTTGGTGATCAGCGGGAGGTCGCTGATCGTCCAGTGGATGCCGTCGGGAGACGTGTAGGCGAAGACGGTCATTTCGCCTCGCACGGCGTGGTCCGCCTTGCCGGTTTTGTGGACCTGCGACAGTGCCTTGTAACGCTCCTCGGGCGGACAATTCGGGTTGGTATCCTTGAAGGGAGTGAAGCAATGACCACCGGCGCCGCCCCACACGATGTTGTTCTCTTTCGAGCCCTCGAATTCGACCAGCCCCAGGTTCGGCTTCGTCCAGTGGATGCCGTCCTTGCTCTCGGCATAGCAAACCAGTTGGCGGTGCGTCTGTTTGGAGCTTTTTGTGTCGTAGTGCGCGCCGCGATAGTACATGCGGCAGATGTCGCCGTCGGAAGAATCTCTGTCACGAAACACCGTGTAGAAGGCAGATAAGTTTCCCTCCCACGGCTTGTCTGCGACCAGGGCCACCTCCCGCGGCGCCGGCTGCTGCAGTTCGAGCCGGGCATCGCCTTCGATCTTCTCGACGACGTGGTCATCGACGAACAGCTCGCGTCTGGTGCCGACGTCAATTGGCTCAGCGGCAAGGGCCAGGAGAGAGTGTGTGCTGAACAGAACGAGCGTCAGTAATAATTTCAGCATCTTTGTTCACCTTTTTCTTGTGACCTTTTACGGGGCTGCTTGGGGACACCCGGGGGCACCCTAGTTCGGTCCGTTTGCCTGCGCCTCTTCCCACGCCGGCAAATGTTCCGCATAGTGGCCTGCCTGGGCGACGAAATCGATGCCGACCCTGTTCTTCCAGGCTTCCAGCAGCCGTTGGAATATCGGCCCTGGTCCGCCGTGGCCGATCATCTGTCCTTCGAAGGTCGTGGCATGAACGAGGGCATACGTTGTGGCCGTACAGAATATTTCATCCGCTTGCAGCGCTTCATAGCGGCCGAGGTTGGTTTCCCGGACCGGGATGTCCAGTTCGCGCGCCAGTTCGATCGTTGTCGCGCGGCTGACGCCCAGCAGGATGTTGCGCGGTTCGGGGGTCAGGAGTTCGCCGTTCGTGACGAGAAAAATATTCCAGCCGGGGCCTTCGGCGAGGAAGCCGTCGGGATCGAGCAGCACGGGCCAGCGACCGGCGCCCATCCGAGCGGCCTGCAAGAGGGCCATCTGGTATTGCAGCCGGCTGCGGGTCTTCGCCTTGGCGTCGACGAGATGCGCCGGCAGCGCCTGCTGCGCCGGAATCACGAGGTGAACACCGCTTGCATATTTCGGAGCAAAGCCGCCCATGTGTGTGATCAGCGGCCAGCAGTTGATCGACACGGTCGGCCGAATACCTTCAGCGAAGGCCGTGCGATACACATCCAGCGGCCCGCGCGAGACGTCGTGCATGATCTGCCAGTCCATGTCGGCGGACTCCGTCGGCCGATTGCGCTCCAGCGTTTCCAAGGTGATGCGTTCCATCTCGTCGATGGTCAAACCGCAATCAATTTCCAGCAGTCGCAACGAGGCGTAGAGCCGATCGAGATGTTCGCGCAGCTTGAACGGCCGGCGGTTGTAGGTGCGAGTCATTTCAAACGCCATGTCGCCGTACATCAAGGCGGAATCAAAGATCGAAACGCGGGCCTCGGCTTCTGGCACGAAGCGACCGTTGAAATAGACGACTCTCGACGACATGGTAGACCCCGATGATTGAATTCAGGAGATGACTTTGTCCGTAGATAAGGCTCGCGGAGGAATCAGGCTGACTGCGGCGCCCACCACAATGCCCGCCAGCAGCGAAGCCGGGGCGGTCCAGAGAAACTCCAGTCCGCCCCATTTGAAGAATGCAATTCCTACCGCCACGGTGACGCTGGCGATCGTCGCGGCGATACCTCCGAGCGGCGTGGACCACCGCACGAACAGCGCCAGGAAGAATAGCACGAACAGCGGCGCCGTCAGCAGATTGACGACCTTGATGCACAACTCCAGCAAGTTGGTCGCCAATTGGCCGACGTACAGGCTCAGGAGCACCGCTAGAACTCCAATGCCAATGGACGCCCAGCGGGCCACGCGAATTTCCTCGTGCGGCGTCCACTTGACCGACCGGAACCGGCCGATGAAGTCACTGGTGATGACCGCGCTCGCCGAGTTCATCCCCGACGACAGGCTCGACATGGCGGCCGACAGCATCGCGGCGATCACCAAACCCGCCACTCCGCCCGGCAACACCGTCACCACAAACCGAGGCAACAATTCATCGGCTTGTTCGACCAAGGCCGTCGGGTTTCCGAGCCCTTCCGGATGAGCGGTAAAATAGCCGAGGACCGCCAAGCCGACGAGGGCCAGCAGCGCGGCCATCAGGACTTCGGTCAGCAGATGGATGCCGAACGACTGGCGCGCCGCTTTGGCATCACGTGTCGACAGGTAGCGCTGAATGGCCATCTGGTCGGCCCCGCAGGTGCAGGTCATCCAGACAACCATATTCAGAAACGCCCCCATAAACGTCACACGCAGTTCGGCTTGAAACCAGAAGACCGGTTCCTGCCAGTGAGCCGCCCACGTGGTCGGCCACCAGGCGGCGACGCTTCCCAGATTCGTTGTGACGAGGGCCACCACGACAACCGCCCCGGCACACATGATGAGCGATTGCATGGCATCGGTCACCACGACGGCTCGCATGCCCCCTTCCGCCGAATAAACCAGCGTGATGAGTCCCATTGCCGCCGAAATGTACGGCGACCAGGTCGGATCCAGCCCCAGCAGCGGCACAAGGACTTTGTTCGTCATCGCGTACAGAATGGCTGCCATCCAGACGATGCGCAGCGTCATGAACATCGTGGCACCTAGCATGCGGCCGGAAAGCCCCAATCGCTTTTCCAGCAATTCGTAACCACTGGTGACGTCCTGCTGCTGCATGAACCGCGGAATCAATACCCAGCCGACGATGAGAAATGCCACGGGAAACCCCATGATCTGCGCGAACATCATCGGCCCGTTTTTGATCATCTCGCCGGGATACGCCAAGTACGAGAGCGTGCTGGTCAACGTGGCGAACAGCGACAGACCGATCATCAAAGGGTTCATCGTGCGGCCGCCGAGCAGATAGTCGTCCGCCGTCTGCACGCGCAGCTTGAAATACCGCCCGATCGCCAGCATGGCGATCGCGTACAGCCCGATGACAGCCAGATCAAGACTTCGCATGGAGTGCATCCCTGAAGCAAAAACGCCGGCGTGGACTGTGATCAGCCAGACATCACATTCGGCGTGCCGCAGGCCAGCAGCATTTGGCGGGCCTGCTCGCGAAATTTCACGCGCACATCGCGAGTCGGCGGACGACAGCGGCTGGAATCGAGGCCAACGAGTTCCATGCAGAGTTTATCCAAGTAGCCATCGCCGCTGGTGTACTTCTCCAACTCCGCCCAGAGCTGCATATACGGTTGCAGCACGCGGACCATCTCGCGCTGGGCTTCCTCATATTTCTTCGATTCCAACAGTTGCCACAGCCGGACGCCGAACTGCGGCCAGTGGTTGCAGATGTGCAATTCGATGGCCCTCGCTCCCAGCATGTGGCTGGTCACGAAACGGCTTTGATTGTCGATGATGCCCAGCCGTTGGCCGTACGTTACGAGGGCGTCTTCAAATGTCATCCACACCGGGTTCGGCGTGGCCCACTTCAGGCCCACAAGATTCGGGATCTCGACGAGTCTGCCAATCAGCGATGCCGAGACCCCCACGCTGGTCCAATACGTGTTGTAGACAATGATGCCGACCTCCGGCGCCGCTTCCGCCGCCGCCACGGCGAACTCGAAGAAGTCTTCTTCGGTATGACCGAAATAAAATGGCGGCGAGACCTGAATGAAATCCGCGCCCAGACGCTGAGCGCCGCGGGCCAGTTCGCACAATTCCCGCGTGCTGGTCGTTTGCGCGCCGATCGTCACGGGGACCTTTCCATCGGCGGCTTTTACCACGGTCTCGGCGACTTGAAACCGCTCGGCAAGCGTCATCGTCGAGAAGTCGCCCGCCGCACCTCCAGCCAGCAGGATGCCAGTCCCTTCGCGAATTCCACCCGCCAACAGAAACTCGACATGGCGACGAATGGCAGGCAAATTCAATTCCAGATCGGCATCATGAAACTGCGTCGGCACGGTGACGTAGCAGCCTCGCAGGCGATTCAACATTCGATCACGATTCATTGCGTCAGGACCCTTTCTACGAGGCATTCACGAATCACATCGACGGCTTCCAGGGCCGCCTCCAGGTCTATACTCAGAGGCGGAGTGAACTTGAGATACCCTCGGCCGGTGGTAAACATCAGTACGCCGCGCCGCACGGCGGCTTGCGCGACGGCATCGGCCAACTCAACATCTGGTTCGTCGGTGCTAGGTTTGCGGAGGTGTACGGAAATGAACAATCCCACTCCCTGAACCGCACGAATGGACTGCGAGTAATCTCGCTGGAGACTGCGGAGCCGTTCCAAGACGGCAGCTCCTGTGCGAACGGCAGCTTCAATCAGACGTTCGTCTTCCAGCACCTGCAGATTCGCCAACGCGGCCGCCGCGCAAACAGGGTTGCCGCCGTGCGTGCTCGACATCTCGCCAGGCAACGGGAGATCCAGCAGCGCGCTGCGGCCGATCACCGCGGAGACCGGCAGACTCGATGACAACCCTTTTCCGAGGACGATCAGATCCGGCGTGACGCCGAGATGATCGCCCCCAAAGAATTTGCCGGTCCGTCCGCAACCGCATTGGATTTCATCGAACGCCAGCAGCACCTGGTGCTGCTTCGCCCAGTCCGCCGCGGCAGCCGCGAAATCATGGGAAATGGGCATCGTGGTCGTTCCTGGCACTGGTTCGAAAATCAGCCCAGCGATGCGTTCCGGACCCACGCCGCGCTCCGCCAGAGCATTGATGCCGGCCCGAAAACATTCGGCGCCGCATGACCCCTCCTGACTCTTCCCCCACGGACACGTCAGGCTGTGGGGAGCCGGGATCTGAAAATGATCGACACGCTCACGCTCGATCCAATCGGTCGGTTGAGGCATCCCGCTGGCCAGGTGCGCGGCCAGAGTCCGGCCATGATAGTGCCCGGCGAGGCTCACCACGCCGACCTTCCGGGGGTGAATCCGCTGCCCATGCCGCCGCATCAGCATCAGGGCGCATTCCGTCGCTTCCGTTCCCGACGAGTATAGGATCGCCTTGGAAGTTGGGATGGGCGACAGGGCGACCAGTTTCTCCAGCAACTTCAATCGAGGCTCCGACGGAAATGCATACGTGGCCAAGAGCCGTTGCTCAGTCGCCGATCTGATCGCATCCAGAATCCGCGGATGCGCATGTCCGGCATTGGCCAGTACGATCCCGCTGGTCAAGTCAATCCACTGATTGCCAAACCGATCGCGGACGAGAAAGCCCTCGGCCTGGTCCCATAAGATGGGCGGCAGTCCCGCCATAGATTGCGGTTCCGCCGCTCGAAGTCGTTCGATCACGGGGATCGATGCCGGAGCCGGGATCGGAGTCACGATCCGCCGCCACCGCGACGTCACGGGCGTGGTTGGAATCGGCTCTAACGAAGTCACCTCGAGGGCCATCTTCAAAGTCCCTTTGCCAGCCAACCGCCATCGATGTAAAGATCTTGTCCCGTCATGTAGCGCGAGGCATCCGAGGCGAGAAAGATCACGGCGCCGGCGAGATCTTCAGGTTCGCCCCAACGCCCTAACAGCGTGCGTCCAGCGCGGGCCGCCCGCCGTTCGGGATCGGAGTAACTGAGATTCGCCATGTCGGTGTGAAAGTAGCCGGGACCGAGATTGTTCACGCGAATTCCGAACGGCCCGAGATCAAACGCCAACGACTTCGTGAGCTGTTTGAGTGCCCCTTTCGCCGCGCCATAGGCGGGATTGTTCGGGAACCCCAACTCCGCGCCGATACTGGTGACGTTGATAATCGAACCGCCGCCTTGTTCCTTCATTCGCGGTGCCAGCCGGCGGGCGAGTTGAAACGGCGCTTCGAGATTCACGCGGAACGTCTTGTGCCAGAAATCGTCTGGATAGTCGGCAAGCTCATGCGGGAACGTCACGCCGGCATTGTTGACCAGCACGTCAATCCGCGGTTGCGTGGTCAACATGAATTCCGCCAGGTCCGCGACGGTCGCTGCATCGGACAGATCGCAGGCGTAGTCCACCGCTGCCAGACCCTCCGCCTGAAATTGCCGCGTCGTCTCGGAAAGCTTCCCGACGTTCGAACCGTTCATCACAACTGTCGCCCCGGCTCTCAGCAGCGCTTCCGCCATGGCGCGGCCCAAACCGCGCGTCGCTCCGGTGACCAGGGCGACTTTTCCTTGTAGCGAGAAGAGACCTTCTAGGTACGGCATAGACGTTCTTCCTCACTGCACTCCTGGCACTCCGATGCGTTGTAGCGCAGCTCGCAAAGCACTGCGTTCCTCGTCGTTGGCGGCCCGTACGGGAAGGCGGCTGGGTCCACCCGGACGACCACACAGGTCGAGTGCCGCCTTAACCCCTGGACCTTCGGCCCCGGTCGAACTGCAAAGACGGCCGTAGCTCTCGTTCCAGATCCAGGTCACGTCGGTGACTTTGCGCTGCGCTGCGGCATAGTCGCCGGCTTCGAGCAGCCTCCAAATCGATAGTTCATGTTCGGGCCAGATCGTACAGAGATGCGTGATGAAACCGACGCCGCCGAGCAGGTGGTTCATCACGTACATTCCCTGGTTGTCGACAACAGCCATCGTGTCGGCGAATCGGGCCACGCCGCGCTGGTAGCGACTGCTCTCCGGTGCGGACCACTTGAGGGACCGGCAGCGGGGCAATTCGGCGAGCCGACTCACCACGTCCAACGGCATGTCGTACCCTTCCCAGTACGCGTTGTAGGCCATGATCACGATGCGACTGGTGGCTTCATGCACCGCTTCGAAAACTCGCCAGGTCGTCTCTTCATTGGCCTGGTAGTAGTACGTCGCCGAAAGCTGGATGCCATGCGCGCCGATTTCTTCCGCCCACCGAGCCATCTCGATCGAGTGCGAGACATTCGTGTCCTGAGCGCCGACCACGACCGGCGTGCGGCCGTCTGCCGCCTCGAGGATCGTCTTCGCCACCTGCTTACGTTCTTCCAAGGTAAGCATGGGGAAGTCGCCCCCGGCGCCCCCAGCCAGCAGCACTCCCTGGCCTTGCACGAGACCGCGCCCGACGATGGTCCGAACGTTCTCGCGAATGCTCGCATGGTCGATCGAAAGGTCGCTTTTATAGTGCGTCAGCACCGGCACCATTGGTCCGCGCAGCACTTGCTTGACTTCGGCGATATTCATGGGGGGCCTATTCCGGTTCGTCAGTGGAGCGAGAGCGCGGTTCCAGCCACCAGGAAAAGAAGCTGGCCTCTCGCAGCGTAAAACGCAGGCTGACCTGCTGCCCGCGCAGGGATTGGGGAAGAGCCTGGCTCCAATGAAACTCGCCTCGTGGCTGATTGCCTTGCACCGGCTGCGAAGTTGCGATGACGGTACCCTCGGTGTCGAGAACCTCGGCTCGAAGTTCGCCCTGTTCCCTGGTCTCGACATTCGCGATGAGTTTTTCACCTGACCACTTGAACGGTTTGGTGGTGATCGTTCCAAGAGTTTCGCCGGCGTCCAGCGACACGAATCCGTCGCGGCGGAGCACCGCGAGACAGATGGCGCCAGATCCGCCCGCGATCGGCTGAGCGGGTTCCGCTCGATATTTGATTCCCGTGTAGTAGAACCAGAGTTCGTCATCACGAACGACTGGAGCGCTCGGAGGCAGCAACTGCGTCAAGTCGAAGGCTCCGCCCTTGACGGGAGACGGGCCAATGAACGGTCGCCGATCGCCCGCACGTTGCCACGTTCGTAAATCGCGTGAGCTGCTCAATTGAATGAGGTGAAATCCGTCGGTGTTGCCAACCGGGATTTTACCCGTTGCGTGATAAACCGTCGGCAGCGCCACGTAGAGCCCTTCGTAACGGAAGACTCCGACGTTATAGATGTCTGCGTTGTAGTCCGCGGGATCGTTGTATCGGGGTTGCTGAAGCTGATCGTCCGCCAGTCGGGCTTGGATATTGGCCTTGGCCAGTCGTTGATCTTCCTCGTCCGCATGAATCAGCACGCCGGTGTTTGTCCAGGTCTGAAAATCCTTGCTGGTCCAGATGCCATGTGCGCGGCCGAACGGTCCCCCGGTCTTGAGCGTGGCGATCAAGGTGCGTCGTTGACGGTCGTAGCTCAGATTCGATTCGTCCGACGATGGCAGTTTGGGAACATCGAGTTTCTTCCAGTGGATGCCGTCGGGGCTGACGATTGGCTGACGGCCGAAAGCTCCCAGGAAGCCCTTGAATCGCCGCTGCGGGTCGGCGTCGTCCGGGTCGTAGACGACGTTCTCCATCGCATTGGCGGGCCACGCCGAGTCCGGCTCGACGGCGACGAAGTTGTTTTCCAGCGATTCCTGAAACTTCCATTGACGCAGGATGGGCTTGGTCCACTTCAGCCCGTCCACACTCTCGGCATATGTGGTGCCGGCCACACCTGCGACGGGCGTGGATGTGATCATCCACAGCTTGTATCGCTTTGCTGCTTCGTCCCAGGCGGGCGCACAGCGAGTCTGCAAAGTTTTTTCCCAAGATTGATCCGGCTCAATGACGGCCCCGCGCTTCTGCGGCTGATGCATCGTCCGCTGGAGACCGTCGATTTTCGCGATGCCGTGATCGTCCAAAAACAATTGCCGCTCACCGACCGATCCCGGCACGGTCTCCTGGGCGGTTGCCGCCGTGGCGAGCAGAACAACGAACAATGCAAGGTGTTGACGGATCATGAGATGATCTCCAGTTCTCAGGAATCACACCGGGACTTGCTGAGTCTGCAAAAACTTTTCGAGGTCACGTTTGTACTGATCTGCGGCGGCTTGGTCACATGCGGATCGCGATGAGTGATAGGCAAAACCGAGATTGCGGCGATGTTGGGAAGTGTGATTGGGGCCCGTGCGATGGATTGTATTGACATGATGTAACGACAAGTCGCCGGGCTTTAGCGAGAGCGTCACAGAGCGAAACTCATCGGCGTTCGGTGGCGTCACGAGACACCGACTTGCTCCAAAGACGCCAGACGGCTGGTGAGGCAGAATGCTTCCTCGGTGAGATCCTGACAGGCAGACGAGAGCTCCGCTTTCGGCGGTAGAGTCATCCAGCGCGAGCGTCACGGCGACGGCGTCGGGCGGATTCCAGAACTGGTAGGCGTTGTCTTGATGCCAAGGAAACTCATACGTGGTCAACGGCGCCTTGTCGATCAGCATGGTTCCGTCCGCAATGACGTCAGCACTATCGAAGAGCTGCTGAACAAGCTGCATCAGGCGCGCGTCACGCATGAGCTGGTCGAAATAAGCGGACCGCTCGTGAATCCGAAACAGGCACCGCAGAGATCGCTCGGCATCGGCTTCGAAAATCACATCGCCCTTAGGTGCCGAGGCGACGTCGAGCCGGAGGTGCGCTTCCAACTGCCGCGCAATTTCCGCGATCTCCTCAGCCGAGAACATCCCCGGAATGACAGCGAAGCCATTCTGTTTGTAAGCGGCAATCGTGGATTCGTCGTACATCCGGCAATCCTCTCCGTCAAATCACACACGGTTCCCCCCATTATTGCTCAGCCTCGGTCGAAAACAGTCTCGATTGAGAACAGTTCGCTCAAACTGGGCATCGCCCCGCCTCACGTTTCAGTTGTTCGATCAGCACGGACGCTGAAAGGGCCTTGCAACATTCACCGGCGAATTGTCCATTGAGTTTATCGTTCTTGGAGCTACTATCAATGCTCTGAATCGCTATTCTCATGGAGTACAGTTCAATGACCGCCGCCGATGTCGCCTATCGTGGCATTCACCAGATGCTTGCCAGTGGCCAATTGCTGCCCGGACAGCGCTTGTCGCAAAGCCGATTGGCCCGGCAACTTCAATGCAGCCCGATGCCGGTCGTCGAGGCGATGCGGCGACTGGAAAGCGAAGGGCTGC
>JACKQG010001716.1_pt1 | contig 29688 bp, 17 predicted proteins | sample 8237621 | NCBI WGS metagenome assembly JACKQG01 (sample SAMN15677084, study PRJNA649215) | marine metagenome | biome: marine; feature: Black Sea; material: saline water; isolation source: suspended particulate matter (SPM) from the Black Sea western gyre | collected 2013-06-09/2013-06-10 | depth... | reverse complement strand
GCTAACCACAGTCTAGCGCCTCCCCTTCGGTGTCCTTTCTTAATGAGTCAACAGGCGTATCGAGATATTGTTCCACGATTTGTTTGGGCGATGGCGGCTCGGGGAGGCCAAGGGCCACGGCGCGCGACCCGTCCACGGCGGTGGGCCAGTTATCGACGATGGCTTGGATGCGCGGGTCGAAGGCGTCCGCGATTTGGCCAAGCGCCAGGTTTCTCTCCATGGCAATTTCCCCGAGCACCTCTGCGGCCAGTTCGGGGGTCACGCTGTGCGCCGGCAGGCCGTAGGCTCGGTCATCGCCCAAGCGCTCCTCCGGTACTTCATGCAGCGCGATGAACGAGTCGACGACGGTGCGGAAGCCGGTCATCGGATGCGGCTGATCGCGGTGCACCGGCAACTCACAGGTTTCGCCGTTGAGCGGTTCGCGGAATATCCCGCTGGCCCAGCTTGAGGCGGCGGCGTTCGGTTTGCCAGGGCGGATGATCACCGTGGGCAGGCGGGCCGAGCGGCCGTCAAAGTGGCCCTTGCGCGTGTGATCGTTGACGAGCAGCTCGCACATCGCCTTGGTCATGCCGTACGTCGTCTGGGGCGTGCGCTTGGCCAAGTCGCTTACCGGGGTTGGCATCGCGGCTCCGCCGAAACAGGCGATACTGCTGGCAAAAACCACTCGCGGCCGACCCGCCACCAACCGCGCTGCCTCGAAAACATTTCGCCCTCCATCGAGGTTGACACGGATGGCGTCATCGTACCGCTCCTCGCATTCGCCGCTGACCATCGAGGCCAAGTGAAAGATGGAGACATCCATCGCTCTGCCGATCGCCGAGGCGATCAAGTCGCGCTCGCTGATGTCGCCAATGATTTGCTGCATCTTCGTATCGTTCCGCGGCACAGGGAAGCGGACATCGATCAGCACCATTTCCTCGATGGGTTCCTGATCGCCGCGAGAGCCGGTGAGTGTTCCTCGCTTAAGGAGTGCCGTGGCGAGTTGGGAACCGAGAAATCCACCGCCGCCGGTGATAATGACTTTCATTCAGGAAAAAGTGATGTTGTTGAGTTCCTCAAGGTGGGTGAGCAATCCGCTGTGATCCATGTCGGCCTTGCCACTGTTGACCATGTCGCTGAACAGCTTGTGAATGAGCTTCGTGATGGGGAGATCGAGGCCAAGTTGCTCCGCGGCCTTCAGTGCGTTCCGCAAATCCTTGACCTGAAATTTCGCCGTCCCCCCGGGCTCGAACGCGCGCTCGACCATGCGTTGGCCGTGTTCGGAGAGGATGCGGCTGGAGGCGAAGCCGCCCTGCAACGCCTTGCGCACTTGGGCGCGGTCGGCGCCACCGCCACCGGCGAGAATCAACGCCTCGCTGACTGCGCCGATGGTGATGGCGACGATGACCTGGTTGGCCAGCTTGGCCAATTGGCCACAGCCATTCGGACCGACGTGTGTCGCTTGGCCAAGCGGGGCAAAGACTGGCTGCATCGCCGCGAACGTCTCCGCTTCGCCGCCGGCCATGATGGCCAGTTCACCCGCCGCCGCGCCCCGCGTGCCACCGGAAACCGGGGCATCGAGATAGGCCACTTCCTGTTCGGCGTGACGCTTGGCATGGTCGATCGCCTCATCTGCGCCAATCGACCCCATGTCGATCCGGGTGGCTCCGCCAGCGATTTTGTCCGCCACACCTCGGTCAAACATCAAGTCCGTCACGGCCGGGCCGTCCGAGAGCATGGTGATCACGACGTTGGCTCCGGCCACGGCGTCGTGCGGCGAATCGGCCACCTCGGCGCCGCGCTTGGCCAAGCGCTTGGTTTTCTCCGGGCTGCGATTCCAAACGGTCAGCGCCAATCCAGCCTTGAGCAGGTTGTGGCACATCGGCTCCCCCATGAGTCCGGTGCCGAGGAAGGCGATGGTGGGTGTTGATTGTTCTGCCATCTCAAGTCTCGATGCGTCTGCCTAGTCACCTCAATCGCGGTGCCTTGAGGATTTCGCCGTTCTGAAAGTGGGTCACGCGGTAGACTTTCCCGTTCGGGTCGCGTTCGAACTTCACCCGGGCAACGGCAATCTTCAAAAAGAACTCGTCCGGTGCCATCGGCAATATTTCCAAGGCGGGTTGGTCACCGAGCTTGGAAAAGAGTTGATCCTCCTTGCGGGTGACGACGAGCGTAGCTTCACCGTAGTCGTAGCGTCCCACATAGTCGTCGTAGTTTTTACCGACGAGTGTGTCGTCTATTTCCCAATCGGGATTGGTTTCCATTTCCGCCCATAAAGTTGCCAGTTGTAGAAATATAGCCTCTGTGTCGTGGCCCGTGTCCGTGTTGGATAGGACGACAATTGTCATTTTTCGATTGGACGAGTATGCCATGAAGCTGGTGAATCCATCCAAGCCGCCCCCGTGCATCACGGTTGGCTCTTTTCCTGGGTTTTCAATTCCCCAGCCATAGCCGTAGTCAGTCTCGGTGCCGTCGTTCAGGATCCCCGGAGTGAACGCCGCACGCAGGCTCTCATTGCCCAGCACCTTGCCGTTGATGATGCCGAGGGTCCACCGATGCAGGTCGCCGGTGGTGGAGTAAATGGCACCCGCGCCGCCGGCCCAACTCATGTCCCAATTATTGGCGCGTTTGAATCCGAGGAGACCCTTGGTGTAGCCGAGAGCTTCACCTTCCGGCTCACTTCCCTTTTGGTGAACGCCAGTTTGGCTCATGCCCAGCGGTTTGAAAAAAGTTTCACGCAAAAAGTTGCCGTACGATTGTCCGGACACCTTTTCGACAATCAACCCAAGCAAAAGATACCCGGAGTTGCAGTAGTCAAAACTTTCGCCCGGGAGGAAGTTTGCCTCGGTCTCCTGAATCGACTGAATTAGTTTGGACATGTCGACCGGTTTGCGAACTTGTGACTCAAACCGCGGATGTGACGTGTAGCTGACCATGCCCGACGTGTGCGTGAGAAGATGATGCAGTGTGATCTTTTCTCCGCTTGGCCAAGCGGGATAATATTTCGTCAAGGGGTCGTTCACTGTTAATTTACCCTGTTCCTGTAATTCGAGAATCGCCGCTGCCGTGAATTGCTTGGTGATCGAGCCGATGCGAAAAGGGGTGTCGTCATTATTGGCCCGCTTGGCTTTGGTATCCGCCATGCCGTAGGCGCGCTGGAAGAGAATCTTACCGTCCTTCGACACGAGAACAGCAAAGCCTGGGTGCGTGTTTTTCTTTAGTAGGCTTGAAAGGAAGTCGTCCGCCAACTCGGATGGCGTTGCCGCATGGGCGTTTGCTGCGATGACGACTGCGGTAAGGCAGCCAAGCAGTGGTCTGACGACGTTTAGCGCTTGGCTTTGGTGAATTTTTTTCATGTTTACCGTGTTGGCTTATAGTCCGGATTGGGTGCTGGCATCTTGGCTTTCATTTGCTTTTGCCAAGCGCTGAGTTTGGCGCTGAGTTCGGCGGCTTTCCTTGGGTTGCGCTTGACCAAGTTTGTTCGTTCGCCGGGATCCTTGGCCAAGTTGTACAGTTCAGAATTGTTATAGTGGTAAAACTCGATGAGTTTCCAGTCGCCATCACGAATCGAGGCGCCCGGTTTCCAGGAGGATCCATGGTAGTGGGGGTAATGCCAGTGGAGCGTGCGATTGCCCGTGTCGTTGCCCTTGAGTTGGGACAACAGACTGCGGCCGTCGACGTGCAGCTTGGGTTTGAGAGGGAGCCCGGCGAGATCGAGCATCGTGGGGAAAAAATCCATGCTGATCAATGGCTTGTGCGACACGCTGCCGGGTTGGGTGACACCGGGGGCACGGATGATCGTGGGCTCGCGCACGCCGCCCTCGTATAGCCAGCCTTTGCCGGCGCGGAGCGGGAGGTTGCAGCCGGGGCCGAAGCGTCCGCGCTGGAGCGTGCTGAGGCCGCCGTTGTCACTGAAGAAGATAACGACTGTGTTTTTGTTGAGTTGGAGTTCCGCCAGTTTACCTAGGAGCGTGCCGACGCTGTCGTCCACCGCAGCGACCATCGAGGCCAGCGCGGGGTTGTCCTGCCGCAGGCGGTTGGTGCCTTCGTGCTCCGGCTCGGTCGGTGTTTTGCCCTCGAACGCCTTGGCTGCCTTGGCCTGGTAATGGTCGATCCGTTTTTTGTACGGCTGGATTGGGGTGTGAATGTTGTAATAGGAGAGGTAGAGGAGGAACGGCTTGGCTGGATCGCGCTCTTCGAGGAACTTGACCGACTCTTCGGTGAGGCGCTCGGTGAGGTATTCACCTTTGCGCTTGGCCTTGAGTGCGGGATTTGTCCAAGGCGAGTAGTAGCCACCGGGCGGCGAGCCGCGATGGTGGCCGCCGATGTTGATGTCGAAACCCTGATCCGTTGGCCAATGGCCTTTTTCGCCGAGATGCCATTTGCCGGCGAAGAAAGTCTGGTAGCCGTGCTCCTTGAGAGCCTCGGCTATGGTGACTTCCTTGAGGGGTAGATGGCCGCGGTCGTCGGGGTGGAGCAGGGGGTTCGCGGGGCGGTTGGCTTGGCCGGGGATCCAGTCGGTGATATCGACCCGAACCGGATGGCGGCCGGTCATGATGCTGGCTCGTGTCGGACTGCAGACGGAGCCGGCGGCGTAGCCCTGTGTGAAGCGCATACCGCTCCTGGCCAAGCGATCGATATTTGGCGTCTCGTGATACGTGCTGCCGTTGGCCCCGATATCGGCCCAGCCCATGTCGTCCACGAGAAAAAACAGGAAGTTGGTCTGCTTGGCTGCGTCAAGCGCCGGTGCGGTTGTGATGAAAACGCAGAGGGCACAGAGGCACAGAGGGAGGCAGAGTTTTGTTGTTTTCATTGTTTGAAATCTGTTGGAGGTTCGTTGAATTGATTTAGAGCTTCGGGGCTTTCCACTGCGGGATGCCGCTGTTTTTCATCTGCTCGGCGTACCACACATGGAATGGGCGGGTCTTGGACATGGGCGCGGATTCATTCACCATCAAAGGGCGGGCTTCTTTCCAGAATTTGTTGTAAGCGGTCCGCATTTTCTCGGCCACCTCGGGATGCTGATTGATGATATTCGTCCGCTGGTCGGGGTCTTTCAACATGTCGAAGAGCGCGTCCTTGGGCGAGATACCGTGTTTCCGTTGCCGTTCGGAAACGCTTACTGCCGTGCCGCCCCCGACAAAGCGGTAACGCTGACTGCGTACGGCAAAGTTTTTCCATTGGTGAGTGTTTGGGTCGGTTCCGGTCGTCCAACGAGCTTTGTGGGTAAAGAGAAAACGATTATCAGGTAGAGTTTTCTGATCCTCATTAAGTAAAGGCAACAAGCTCCGACCTTCCACCTGTCCCTCAGGCAGATTCTTGATCCCGGCAATGGCCGCAAAGGTCGGCAGCACATCGATGTGCGCACTCACAGTATCAATACTGCGCCCGGCCTTCCAGTGGCCATCCCAGCGCATAAAGAAAGGGACGCGCACACCGCCTTCATCGGCACTGCCTTTGAGGCCCTTCATCCCGGCGTTGAAGAAGGGGTAGTCCTTGGCCACCGGTTGACCGGGTCGGCCGGAGCCACCACCGGTCATTCCGTTATCACTCATAAAAATCAGGATCGTGTCTTTGTACAAATCCCATTCGTCTAGCTTGGCCAAGAGGCGGCCCATGTTTTCATCGATGTTCTCGATCATGCCGTAAAAGCCCGCCTGTCTGTCGGCAAAACCAAGGTCGGTGAAGTGCTTCGTGTTCTTGGGCGGCGCAATGAACGGCCCGTGCGGCGCGTTGGTGGTGATATACGCAAAGAACGGCGCGTCGCCATCCTTCTTCTGTTTAATCCAACCAAGCGCGGCTGTGAAAAACAGGTCGGTGCAGAAGCCCTTGGTTTTGACGAACGATCCATTGTGCCGGATGACTGGATCGAAATACTTGTTGCCCGGCGCATCGGCGCAACTGCATTTGTACGCCTGCCCGATGCCGCCCGCGCCGTGGATGAAGGCTTCGTCAAACCCGCGTGTGTGCGGTTGGTACGGCTCCTCGTCACCAAGATGCCACTTGCCGAAAATACCGCTGGTGTAGCCGGCCTGCTTGAGCACTTGCGGAAGGATGGTGGCCTTGAGCGTCATGCGTTCGCGCTCGAGGATGGTGTGGGTCACACCGTTTTTCATCGGATGCCGGCCGGTCATTAGCGCGCTGCGAGTCGGCGCGCAAGTGGGGCTTACCAAAAACCGCGTGAAGCGCGTGCTGGTGTCGTACAGCTTGTCGAGATTCGGCGTGCGAATCCACGGATGCCCATGCCGGCCGACCGGTCCGTAGCCCTGGTCGTCGGTAATGACGAGAACGATGTTGGGCGCTTTGGCTTCGGCCATGACTTGAAAAAGGCAACCGCCGAGAATGCAGAGCAGTACAGGCAGGTTTCGCAGAGAAAAGTGCATGACCAGTTGATAAAGGAATCGCCGATGGCTGCCAAGCCTTTGGCTTTAGGACTCGGTAGTTTTTGCAACGATGCATCGGATCCCGAGAGTGATCAGGAGATAATCGCAGCTCAATCTCACCATCCCGCGCGCATCAGCGAATCAACCGGTGTGCCCGCGGTGGGCACGGTGGGGGTGTGCGTCGGCAAAGAGAAACTGACTTGGAGCTTTAGCGCGTTCACGGTGCTGGTGTACTGCGGGATCACCAACCTCTGCGCAATTCGGATGAAGCCCGGGGAGCGGTTGTATTCGATTTGGCCGGCGCACCTCGGTTTGGCGGGTGCCTTACCCTGACGTTTTTTGTGGACCGGGAAATCTTGCTGACCGGGGGTTGGGTCTGATTTTTATCGGGCTAGGTTGGAGAGCGTGCTTTAACTGTTAAGCGAGTAGCTGCTTCACTTCACCGGTACTTTCGGCGAAGCGGGGTAGTTTTAAGCCGAGGGCTTTTGCCTGGGTGAGCCAGAGGTTGGCGAGGGGGTGGCCTTGTTTGGGCGTTGCGAATTTGCCGTTTTTCTTTGGCACGGGGCCGGAGGTTTCGGAGAGGTTGAGGTGCTTGCCGGTGATGAGTTTGCCGCCGCCGGAACCGGCCACCACGATGGGCAGCGCGCTGTATTGATGCGTGGCACCATCTCCGAGGCCGGAGCCGTAGGTGAAAATAGTGTTGTCCAAAAGTGAGGTGCCGTTGGCTTCTTTTATGTGTTCCATCTTCTCAACAAGATAAGCAAACTGCGCAACGTGAAAGCGGTCGACCTTGAGCAGGTCGTCGATGAACTTGCCTTGGTTGTGCGACATGCCGTGGTGGCTGCGCGGTTTGTCGAAGAGGCTTTCGTAAAGGTAAGGCGTGTCCCAGCGCTCGGGGCCGACCATAAATGTGGCGACGTTGGTGAGGCCGGTTTGCAGGGCGACGACCATCAGGTCACCCATCACACGGATGTATTCGCCGCGCGGCAAATGGGCCTCGGCCGGTTCGGCGAGCTTCACTTTTGTCAGCTCGCTTTTCATTCGCTCAAGGCGGTCGGCCTGTTTTTCGATGGAACGAATGGAGTCGAAATATTCGGTGAGCTTCTGCTGATCCGCGCGGCCGAGCTGGCGTTTGAGTGATCGGGCGTCTTCCAGCACGAGGTCGGTGATGTTCCGGTGCGCCTGCAACTCGTGCGTGCCGAACAACCTCTGGTAAGCCTTGCGCGGGTCGCGCATACTCGGTGCAATGTGGCCGGTGCCGTACCACGAAACGTTATCGAAATGAATTGATTCCTTATTGTCCTTGTGGCTGTTGCTGCTAAATTCCAGCGTGCGGAAGGGCGTGCTCGAGCCAAGTTGCTCGGCGAGAATGTGATCGAGCGTGCGCGCCTGGGGGTAAGGCGATTGCTTTACCGTGAACGTGCCGGCGCTGGTGAGAAAACACGAGGCGCATTGCGCGTGCACATCGGTGCCGGGCTGGAAGGTGCGATCCATCCCTGTGATGAGGGTGACTTTGTCCATCACTTTTGCCAACGGCTGCAAGGTGGGCGTGAGCGTGAGCGGATACACGCCAACGGGAATGCGCGCGCTGTTGCCGAGCGCTTTGCGGTTCGAGGTGAATTCAGGGATAGGGCCGTTGGCCTCGCCGGGGAAAAAGCCGCGGCGCACCACGCCGATTGGGACGTAAAAAAACGCCGCGCGCTGGGCGGGCTTTTGATTGGGTGCCGCAAGCCCGAGGCTTTCCAGCCACGGCAAGCTCAGCGTTGCCCCGCCGAGTCCTCTTAGAAATGCGCGTCTCGATGTGTGCGTCATTGTGTTTTTTTGATACTGGGTTTTGCCGGCTTTGGCGAGGCTGTTTTTGGGCGCGACGTGTTGATGAATGGCGCACTTTGCACCACTTCGTGAAGGAGCGTTTGCAGGCGGTACCCATCGGCGATGGTCTTGGCGGTGATGCCATCGAGCGCGGGCGCATCGGCGGGCGTGAGTCCGCGGCCCAGCGCGTACGACAGCATGTGGCCGGCAAAGGCGCGGGTGAACCGGTCTTTCTCGGCGAGAATGGCGTCCTTGAATTCCACCACGTTCTTAAAGGGATGCTTGCGAAAGAGCGTGCCCGAGGCGTCCACCGCTCGGCCGTTTTCGTAGCCATCGCGCCAGCGTCCGACGGGGTCAAAATTTTCCAGCGCGAACCCAAGCGGATCGAGCTTGGCGTGGCAACCGGCGCAATCGGCACGTTCACGGTGCGCCGCGAAGCGTTCGCGCATTGTAAGTTTTTTGTCCGTCGCTTTGGGTTTTTCCAGCGGCGGCACATCGGCGGGCGGCGGCTCGGGTGGCGCATTGAAAATTACGCCAGCAATCCACGCGCCGCGCGTGATCGGCTTGGTTTCATCCGGGCCCGAAGTCATCGTCATCACCGCTGCGGTTGTTATCACGCCGCCCTGTCGTCGATCGGTTACGGGCTGGCGTGTGAACTGCATTGTCACCGGCCCGCCGATTTTCCCCGCCGGCGTATCGCCATACCATTTGCGCAAACGGCCGGAACGATAGGCATATTTCGAATCAATGAATTCCAAAATCGACCGATTCTCGATGAGCACCGTTTCAAACAAAAGCAACGGCTCCATCATCATATCCATCGTGGTGCGATAGTTGGGTGCCGCATAAAAGAAATCCTTGAATTTATTTTCATCCGGCACGGCGGACACAATGCGGTCGAGTTGCAGCCACTGTGATGGGAAGCTGTCGCAAAAGCGTTTGAGCTTCGGATTGGCGAGCATCCGATTCACCTGCGCCGCGCGCACCGCCGGCTTGGCCAGTTCGCCGTTGCCCGCGAGCTGCAGCAATGCGTCATCCGGAATGCTGCTCCACAAAAAGAAAGACAACCGCGAGGCGAGATCGTAGCCATCCAGCGGCTCTGTTTTGCCCGCGGCTGCTGGCCGGTCGTACAGATACAAAAACCGAGGTGAAGACAAGACCGCTGAGGCCGCTTCCTTCATTGCGTCGGTGAAGCCCACGCCTGAATCGATTTGCCGGTTTACATACTCCGTGTATCGATTGAGCAACGCCTCCGCCACGGGTCGGCGAAAAGCGCGGGTCATAAATTTGCGCAGCCGTGCACGCACCGCGTCCTTCACATCATCCGTCGCCGGTGCGACAAAAAAATCTCGCCAAACCCCCACCGTGCTCTCGTCGAAATTGGGACTCTGCACAATGCGCCGACTGAGTTTGAAAAATGCCTCCAACAAAAACGGCGACAACGAAAGATGATCGCCGCGATTGTCAAACCCGTGCTCCGCGCGCGGACCCTGCGGGAACGGTCCCACCCCTGCCAGCCGAGGCTCGATGAGGCCGGATTTCCCCAAGGGCCGGCTGCTCACCGTCACACTTTTAGGCATTTTTTTCTGCGCCCCCAACGCCTTGGCAAAATAACCCGACCGATCGCGCATCATTTTTTCCGGCAGCGGAAAAACCGAAACCTTGAGCCCGAACAAATCCTTCACCGCATTATTGTACTGCAAACGGTTCATACGCCGAATAGGCGTGGCCGCAAAGTCAGCCCCAGCCGTGGCCGCACGCAGGAGTGTTTGGAGATCAGACACCGCTGCCAAGCGCGTTTCAGGATTTAGGGGCGGCTCCTTTTCCGGCGGCATCTCGCTTGCGTCCAGCACCTCGAGAATAGCCTGTAACCGCTCCAAATCCCCGGTGAGCTGCGCCGCCGTTTTAATTTCCAGCAGATTCAGATTCCCCTTCACTTTGCCATCCTTGCCGTGGCATTTGACGCAGCGGCTTTTAAAAAGCGCGAGCGCAACATCGCCGCTGGCGGCTTGTGTCGTGCCCGCCAGCAGTAAAGTCAAAATGACAATCCAATACCACACTCCGCACATCGTGACATCACACGTGATTTATATCAACTGCTACGGCACAAAATCGGGCAGCCGCGGGTTGAGTTTCAGGTGCGGTGGGCATGGCGAATTGCCGGCCCAACATCGGCCACACAACCTCACCAGTGCATCGTACTCACCGCTTGGCCAAGCGCTGGGTTCCGGATGCTAGTTGAAGCACGCGACGATAGTCGCACCCAACGACTCGTCGCCTTTGGCTTTCAGGTTGGACATCGTTTTTCCCCTTGCATGCGCTTGGCCAAGGGGTAGCGTTTGCTCATGTCTGATTCATCAAATGAGTGTTGTCGGGCGGTTGAGAAGTTTTGTCTCCGGGCGTTGTTGGTGTCGTTTGGCTTCCTGTTGTTTTGGGGGGGGATGATGGGTTTTGCCTGGGATTGGGCGGTCGGCATCCACGGGGCGATACTGGGGATCGAGGAGGCCGGGATGGAACAATTCTCCTACGACGCGAAGATGCTCAATTACCTCCTCATGGGGGCGTTCAAGCTGGCGGCCATCCTTTTGTTCCTCATTCCGTGGCTGGTGTTGCGTTTCTCGAGGGATTAAGTTTTACCCTGTTCTTTATCAGTCGACGGCCACCCTGTTTTGTGGCATGACTGCGTCTGCCGCAGCCGAACGACTATGTTGCACCGAACCCGTGAACAGTTGTGCCGCGAAGCCGGGGAAACCGGTTTCGACGTGGCCGTGGTGGGCGGGGGGATCAACGGTGCCAGCCTGTACCACGAGTTGTGCGCGCGCGGTTACCGGGTGCTCCTGGTCGACAAGGGCGACTTTGCCTGCGGCACCAGCCAGTCGTCGGCCATGATGGTCTGGGGCGGCCTGCTTTATCTGCGCAACCTCGATTTCAAGGCGGTCATCGAGTTCTCCCTGTCCCGCGACCGGATGATCCAGTCGCTGAACGGCCGCATCCGGCCGCAGCTGTTCCGGTACATTCCCGCAGCCAACGGCGGGCGCAACCGGCGGCTGGTCCAGTCGGCGCTTTATCTGTACTGGGCGCTCAGTTTTCTGCGCCGGCGCCGACCCTCGCTCGAGGCGGTCTTTCCGGAGGCCGACCTGATCAAGCCGGACTGCCGCACCGCCGGCTCGATTCTGTTTGAGGAAGGGATGCTTAACGAATCCGACTGCCGGTTTGTGCTGGACTGGATCACGGGGCACGCCGCGCCGGGCCAGGTCGCACTGAACCACTCGGCGCTCGAGGGCGGCGGCTATTCCAGTGGCGACAGGCAATGGCGGCTGGAGCTTCGCGACCTGCTGACGAATGAGGCCACCGAGGCCCGCGCGCGGTGCGTCGTCAACTGCGCCGGGGTCTGGGCCGACCGCGTCAACGGGCAATTCGGCATCGAGTCGCCGTACAGGCATCGGTTGAGCAAGGGCGTGTTCATCGGCCTCCGGCGCGAGGCGCAGCACGAGTCGCCGGTGGTGTTCGACCTCGGGGAACACGATGACACGCTGCTGTACCTGCCTTGGGGGCCGGTGTCGATGGTCGGCCCGACCGAGACGCCGTGTGACACGCCGGAGGACGGCTTTCGCATCGACGCGGAGGATGTGGACTATCTGCTGGGCCACGCGAACCGTCGGCTGCACAGGCAGGCGGCTCGCCCCGACATCGCCATGCTCCGTTGCGGCGTGCGGCCGTTGGCGGTCCGGAACGATTACGATGCCAACGACTATCCGCTCGATCTCACGCGCCGCTTCCGCGTGGTGCGGGACAAGGCCAGGCCGTGGTTCTCGACATACGGCGGCAAGATCACCGGCTGCAACCAGTTGGCCAAGGCGGTGGCCGATGCCGCCGCCGGGGTCGTTGGCCAAGCGCGGCCTACCGCAAACCAGCCCAACGGCGAACCGCCGGCCATCGAGTGGGACGACTTTCCCGGCATGCCCGGCCCGGTGCCGTCGATCGGCTGGTGCGCGCGCCACGAGTCGTGTTGCACGCTGGACGACTATCTGCGACGCCGCACCAACATCGCCCAATGGATTCCGCGCGAGGGATTGGGCGAGCAGAACGAGAATCTCCCGGCGTTGCAGCGCTTGGCCAAGCGGCTGCACGATGGCCAGGCGGCCAAGGCCGAAGAGGCGGTGCGGCAACACGTCCGCCGGGTGGAGGGGCATTTCGACCGGCTGACCGGCCGCAAGGTTCAACACAATGGAAACGGCAGCGAATGAATTGCCGGCGATCCTCGGCGGCGAGCCGGCGGTGACGCTCGACCAGGCGGAGGCCAACCGCTGGCCGGTCATCACGGAGGAGGAGGAGCAGGCGGTACTCGAGGTGATGCGTTCCGGCGACATCACCACCCATCCGATCGCGCGCGAACTGGAGCGCGACTACGCCACCTTCACCGGGCGCAAGTTTGCGCTGTCCCACAACAACGGCACCTCGGCGTTGATGGCGGCCTTCTTCGCGCTTGGCCTCAAGCCGGGGGATGAGGTGCTGGTGCCGACGGCGACCTTTTGGGCCTCGGTGATTCCGATGCTGTGGCTCGGCGCGGTGCCGGTGTTTTGCGAGAGCGAACCGGAGCGGCTTGGCCTCGACCCGGCCGATGTCGAGTCGAAGATCACCGGCAAAACCAGGGCGATCGTAGTGGTGCACCTGTGGGGGTTGCCGTCGAGAATGACCGAACTTCAGGCCATCGCGGCCCGGCACGGTCTGAAGATCATCGAGGACGCCTCGCACGCGCACGGGGCCAAGTGGCGCGGGCGCATGTGCGGCTCGCTGGGCGACATTTCCGTGTTCAGCCTGCAGGGCGACAAACTCGCGCCCGGCGGCGAGGGCGGCCTGTTCCTGTGCGACGACGAAACGTATCTCGAGCGGGCGACCTGCATGGGCGACATGATGCGCATCCTCGAGTTGCCGACGCCGGCCGCGAGGTTTGCCGGGACGACCTTCGGCATCAAGACCCGCATCGCGCCGGTGTCGGCGGCGATCGCGCGGGTGCAGTTGCGGCACTTGGCCAAGCGCAACGAGCGCCGCAACGCCAATCTGGTGCATCTCTCCGAGGCGCTGGAGGCGCTCGGGTTCCACACCTACCTCGGGCCGGGCCACGTGGAGCGGGTTTACTTCGAGTACCTGATCCGGCCTGACAGCGAGCGGGTGGGACTGCCGCTGGATCTGCTGATCGAGGCGCTGGAGGCCGAGGGGTGCCAGGCGCAGCGGCCGCGTTACCCACTGCTGCACCAGCAACCGCTGTTCACCGAGGGCACCTGGCGGGAGATCGCCCGTCTGCCCGTCGGCCTGCCGGTTCCGGAATATGCGCCGGATGCACTGCCCAACACGCAGTTGGGGAACATGCAGCTGCTCAAGCTGCCAGCGTTTCCCAATGCCGAACGCGCGTTGCTCGACCAGTACATCACCGCCTTCCGAAAAGTGGTGGGGCAGGCGGGGGCGATTCGCGCCAGCCGTGGCTAGTTCGCCTTCCGGCGGGTGAAGAGGCGCGACAGCCAATAGTTCAACCGGCCGGCGAATGATCGCTGGCAGAGGAAGGCATCCATCAACTCGCGGCTGCCGGTGCAGAATTTCTGCTTGTAGTCGTGGCCGCCCTGCATGAAGTCGAACTCCGTGCAGCCCTCGCGCATCGCCCGCTCGATGTTGTGCAGCATCAACTGTTTGCCGGGCGCGTACTTGTGGTGGTCCGGCAGGTAGGCGATGTGGAAAAAGCCGTAGTAGCCGGAGTGGCGGATGGCGATCTCGAACGCAATAGCCATCTCGTTCAGGCGCAGCGCGGTGATTTCGGCCTGGCCAAGCGCCATCAGTTTCGGCAGCAGTTCATGGAAAAAATCCCCTGAGCCAATCCCGGTGAGATGTCCCACTCTCTGCCGCCCCTTCCAGCTGACTTTCTCGATGGATCGCATCTCCACCTCGAACCGCAGCAGGTCGTCCGGCGTGCGGTAGGTGACGTATTCGGCCTGGCCAAGCTGCTCAAGTTGGCGGGTGTCGTAGCGGAGCGACTTGCGGGTCTTGGCACCCACCGCGCCGTTGAGGTAACTCTCGAAATCAGACTGGGCGGTGAGATCAACGTAGTGGTTCGGGGCGCGATTCCGAATGATCGGCAAGTTGGGGTAGGTGCCCAGTGCCGGCTCGAGATGGTCGCGGACCCATTGCCCGCGCAGCAGGGGAATCCAGATGAAACGATAGTCGGCCAGCAGTTGGCCAAGCGCCTCGAACACGGTCTTGAGCAAGGTTTCGTCGTGCCGGATGAGCAGTGGTTCCAGGCAGTCGGCGATGTCCGAAAGGCCGACCCAAAGCCCCCGCCCACCGATTGCCGCATACTCGAAAAACGGCCAAGCGGCGACAAGCCGCTCGTCGTCGTCGCGCACGATGAGCGTCACGGGGAACACCCGGCCACCCCGGTGGTTCAGCCAAGTGAACACCCACTCGGCGGAGAAAAACGGGTTTGGCGACTCGGCTTGGTTGAACAGTTTGCGCCACTCACCCTCCAACGCCTCGAGTGGATTGAAACCGTGCAGGACGTGAGCGGTGTACGGCATGGGATGGCCGCTTGGCCAAGCGCTTGGTTACTTCGACTCGTTGAGAATGCGGCCGATCAACCGGTTGGCGTAGTTGCGCAATCGTGGGTTGGCCTCGGGATCGATGCGCGCAAAATCGGCGATGGCTTCCTTGTGCGGCTCGGTGTATTCGCCGAGGACATCCAGCGCGTTGAGGGCGAGCATCGAGAGGGCGATGCCGTTCTTGGCCGGGTCGGCGTATTGCATCAGCACCTCGGCGGCGCGCTTGGCCTCGGCTTTTTTGCCGTTACGGCCCAGCGCCTCGGCGGCGATGATGCGGACGCTCGGCGACTCGTCCCCGAGCGCGGCAACTAATGCTTCTCTGCCCGTGCGGATGCCGTTTTTGCCCCGAATGAGATAGCCCATCGCGGCCCAATAGCGAACCGCACTGTCGCCGCTTTTTATGAAGTCAGCCAGTTTTTCGGTGGTTTTTTTGCCCTTGCGCGATGCCGCGCTGGCAGCTTGGAAAACGGCGTCAAAATCGTAACGCTTGGCATCTTGGCCCATCTCGTACGGCGAGTCGTCCCCGGCGCGCAAGTGGATCTCGGCCTCCGGCAAAAAGCCGATGTCGCGCACGTCGCGAGCCCAATTGCGGTGCGCCATGCGAAGTCGCTTGATGATTGCCGTGTGTTCCTTTGACTTGGCGAGATTGTGGATTTCGTCCGGGTCGGACTTGAGGTCGTACAATTCCTCCGCCGGTTTGGTCTGCCAAAAAACCGACTGCACGTCGTTGAGTTTGCCGGCATGAAAGAGGTCGTGCCAAACACGGGTCGTCGGTGTTTGAAACATATAGTCGAGATACTGCCCGTACGGCTTGTGCGGCATATAGTTTCGGACGTAAACGTGCCGCCCGTCGAACACCGTGCGCACCAAGTCGTAGCGTTCATCCATGCGGCCGCGAAAACCGAAGCTGAATGTTTGCGCGGGCGCGGTGTGCCTGCCCATGAACGCGTGGCCCTGCATGTGCGCCGGAATTTTCGTGCCGGTGATGCTCAGCACAGTGGGGGCGAGGTCAATAAAGCCGACGAGCCGGTCGGTGCTGCCGCCGGTTTTGTACTCGGGCGGGGCGAGGTGTTTGAACTTCTCTGGCACATGAATGATGAGCGGCACGTTCAACCCGGAGAAATAGGGCCAACGCTTGCTGCGCGGCATGCCGGAGCCGTGGTCGCCGTAGTAGAAAACAATCGTGTTTTCGGCCAAGCCGGCTTCCTCGAGTTGCTGGAGATTTTCGCCGACACGTTTGTCCATCATTGTGATGCGGTCGTGATACTGCGCCCAGTCCTTGCGCACCTCCGGTGTGTCCGGGTGGTAAGCCGGGAGGCGCACCTTGGCTGGGTCGTGGATGCGGTCGGCCGGGTTGATCTTGTTTCGGATCTGACTCTCGTGGGTGATCGTGTGGTTGAAGATGGCGAAGAACGGCTTGCCATTGGGCCGGTTTTTCCAGTGCGCGTTGCGGCCGCTCTCGTCCCAGACTTTGCCGACCTTTTCGAGGTTGTAATCCTCCTTGGAATTGTTCGTGCAGTAATAGCCAAGCTCGCGCAGGTACACCGGGTACATTTTGAAACCGGCCGGCAGCCGGGTCATGCTGCGCATGTGTTCAGCGCCGGTGGCGGGCGGGTAAATGCCGGAGATGATCGTCGTGCGGGCCGGGGCGCAGACCGGCGCGGTGGAGCTGGCCCGCGTGTAGCGGAGGCTGCGCTTGGCCAAGCCGTCGAGATTCGGCGTGACCGCGTACGAGTCGCCGTAGCAGCCCAGGTGCGGCCCGTTGTCCTCGCTGGTGATCCAAAGGATATTGGGCAGGGTCTGCTCCGCCCGCGCTTGGCCAAGGCCCAGTGCGGCCACCAAAAAGCCCCCCCGACTGATCTTGCGGAAAAATGACATCGGCGGCATTGAAACACCGCCGACATTCGTAGGCAACGATTGAATTTCATCGAACCATGCCACGCGTGGAAATTCCTTTTATTGACCAACTTATTGAACATTTCGGTGTTGTATCGATCTTGACCACAGGGATTCGGCCCGGATGGGCCGGGCTCTGTTAATTCTTCCCTAATAAAAACCGATCGGGCGCGTCATGGGATTGAGAGCATTGTTAAATGTCTCGAAAGGACAGCAGGACAAGCTGACTCCCATGCAGACGCGTGTGAAAGGTGCTCCCCGGTTCATGGACGACCCGCAGGCTGAGACCGCCCCGAGGAAGGAGGCGATCGAGGAGGTGCTTCGCCAATGCGAATCACCGCTGCTGGCGTATGCCATCAAGATGGTGCGGGACGGGGAACAGGCGCAGGAGATCGTGCAGGAGGCGTTCGTGCGCCTGCACGCCGCCTACGCCGAGGTGGTCGCGCCGAGGCCGTGGTTGTACCGCACGGTGTTCAACCTCGCCATGACGCACCACCGCGAGCGGCAGAAAGTGGTGCCGGTCGGGTTTTCGCCGGAGGAAACTCCCGGCGCGGAACCCCTGACATCACCCGCCCCGGACGAGAGGCTGGTGCGGATGGAAGCCGTGGCGCAGGCACGCGCATGCGTCGAGGAACTGGATGACCGGAGTCAGCAACTGGTTCGGCTGAGATTCGAGGACGGGCTCTCTTACAAACAAATGAGTGAGCGCACCGGCCTGACAGTGACCAACGTGGGATACATTCTCCACACGTCGCTGAAGAAACTCGCCACTGCGCTGAAACGATCCGGATACATCCATGAGCGACTCGACTGAAAACAAACCGAAACCGTCCCGCGAACAACTCGAGGCGCGCGTTGTCGCGATGCTGCTCGGCGAGGCCGCCCCGTTCGAGGAGGAACAGCTTCGCGAGCAACTGAAGACCGACGCCGCCTTGGCCAAGTTCTGCGCCGAGATCGGCCAGACGCTGCCGCTGCTCAATGAGGCGCTCGATGTAGGCCAAGCGCCCAAGGCCAAGACGCCGAAAATGCGACTCGCCCGCGAGCGGCGCGGCAAATTGAAGCAACTTTTCCGGAGCGACACCGGCTTGGCCAAGCGCAGGGTTTTTCGGGTGGAGTTCCGCAAGGCCTTGGCCATCGCCGCAGCGATAGGCGCGGTGCTGCTCGTCGCCGCCGGGATGTTGCTGCCCAACTTGGGCAAGTCGAAGGCCGGAAATACAGCAATACTCGCTCCGTCGAGTCAAACCACCGGACCCGCGGAGGCCGGGAAGGAGCCTCGGCAAGGTGTCGCTACGGTGGATTTTGCCCGTGTCGGTGGAGTGCAGACCGCCCTCGAGACGAGAGAAACCGATCAGACTGTGTCGTCATCCGAAAGCGCCCCCTCCTTTGCCCGGGATCCTTTCAGCGACGAGTCTGGTTTGTTAGTGGCCAATGCCGTGGAGGATCGCGATGGCGCGGTGTTGTACGACGTGACGCTCGGGGATGTCGCGCCGATGACTACCAACGCGGATCGCCTGACTGTCGCCACCGGGGTGGCGCCCGCACGCGGGTTGGAGTTGGGGACGGTCAGCGACAAGGAGGCTGACGGGAGAGAGGCGCTGGGGGGGGAACCGTGGTCGGAACCGGCTCCCGTCCGGGGCAAGCCGGTAGGCGGTCGCAGTGAGGGGCGCGGCCGCAACCGTCCCCAAGTCGCGGCGAAGAGGGAGCTTGCGGAACTGGCGCTGCCGGCGTTGCAGTCGGAGGATCGCGCCGGGTCGCCCGATGAATATGGGTACGGAATGGTTGCCGGCTTCCGGCAGAACGCTGGGGAAGGGGGGGACAACCGATCGTTGGATGAACTCAAGTCGAAGGGCTTCCCGGAATCCGCGGAATCGGTTACGCCGCTGCAAAAAAACCTGGCAATACAACCGGCGCTGACGGAGGGCGCGACGGTTCTGGGGTTTGAGAATCGGTACGCACTCGATGGGGGCCAACCGCCAGCACAGCCAAGGGGTGGCGTGAACCTTTACTGGTTCAGAGAAAAGTCGGGGGGCGAATCCGGCGGACAGCCCGCCATGGCGGCGGGAGCATCGGGCGGCGCTAAAGTTGAGTTCAACTTTGCCGCCCGGTCCCCCGACGCTGAGGCAATGAGCGGTTTGGAGCGCTCGACCATTGATTCGCTCAACTCGGTTTCCGAGGCCAAGGCAATCGGGGCGGATGATCTATTCAAGAATTCTATTGGGGCGGATGATCCGTTCAACAATTCAATTTTGCCGGGACCGTCGGCTCAACCAACGGCACGGGCGGGTGACGTGGGAGTGGCCGCCAACGGCAGTGTGGCCAACTGGCGATTTGAGTCTGCAAACCGGGCAGGATTAGACCCCGGTGCCAACGCCGCAACGGGGAGGCAAGGGCAGATGACCTGGGAGATTCCACAGCGGGGCGAGGAGGGCGATCGCCAATGGGGCGTATCCCGCGTGGATGTTGCCGGGGAGATCAGGAACCAACCGGCATCGCCGGGAGGCACGGGAGGCACGGGAGGCATGGGCATGGGCATGGGCATGGGCGGTGGCATGGGCGGTGGCATGGGCGGTGGCATGGGCGGTGGCATGGGCGGTGGGGGGTATGGCGGCGCGTTTGCGGACGGCTTCGCTGGGGGACTGCCAATGGCGATGGGGGGAGTTGCGGCAAGCCCGGTTTCTGGCGGGGGTGGCGGCGCTTCCGTTTCGGGTCTTGTTGCCGATGGCGACGAGGAAGAGGAGATGGATGGCAAACTCCACAGCTTTGGGGATGGCCAAGCGGCGCAAGATTCGGCCAAGACATTGGCCGCGCAACCGACCCAAAGATACTCTGGCCGCACCGAGTTGGAGTCGGTCGAGGGTGAGGTGGCGGTGCGTGGCCAAGCGCTCAACATCGCCGGCGCTCGCGAGGTCACGAACGAGTCTCTCAATGGACGGGTTGAGCGCGGGTTCTTTGCGGGCAAGTTTGAGCAAACGCGAAAAGGCCGGGAACAGAATCAATCCGGTGCGGGGTCTCTTGAGTTGCAAAGCGACTTAAGCCAGCCAACGGCCGCGCTGCCGGAGCAGCAGTCGGTAACACGACTCAAGGTCGACCTTGCCGATGAGGTTGCGAACGAGACAGGCCAAGCGGAGGTGCCCGCTCTGGGGGAAGTCCCGGTGCTTGGGCGGATGTTCACCAGAAGCGCCGCGCCGGAACAGGCAGCCCGCGAGCTGACAGTGGACCAACTGGAACGAAGCGCCGACACAAAGGCGCCCTCTGATTTCGGCCGTGCCTCGGGCGAGTCCACCCGCCAAAGCTTTTCCTTGGCCAAGCGGGACGAGGACGTGCTGGCCGAGTTGCCGGTGGAGGAGTACGAGTCACTCACGGCGACCCTCGACGAGGCCCTGCCGTCGCCCGGGAGCTTCCGGAAGCAGCGATTGGTGGAGGTGGATGCCGACAAGAGCCGCAACAGCCCGGCAACGCGGCAGCCGAAATCTTCCGCCAGGGCCGACCGCGAACTGCTGCGGCGCAAAGGCAAGGCGGTCGGCAACAAGAAAATGCCGGCATCGGCCAAGCCGATAAGCGCGAGCCGCTCCTCCCGCACGCGCGAGGCCAAGCAGGAGGAAAAACAACTCGCCGAGAAACTCAAGGAAACGGAGCCGCCGGCCACGCCGTCCGCGCCGTCGGTCGTGTACACGCCGCGCCCGGAAACGGTCACCGCCGAGAACAATTTTTCCACTTTCTCGCTCAACGTCAGCGACGTGTCGTTCAAGACCGCACTGGCCAGTCTGCAGGCCGACAAGCTGCCGGCCCCGGCCGACGTGCGCAGCGAGGAGTTTTTGAACGCCCTCGAGTATCGTGACCCGATGCCGCACGCCGGCGAGCCGCTGGCCTTTCACTGGGAGCGCGCGCGGTCGCCGTTCGCACACGACCGCGACATCATTCGGTTTTCCGTCCGCACCGCCGCGCTGGGCCGCCAGCCGGGACGCGCGGTCAACCTGGTTTGTCTGCTGGACAACTCCGGCTCGATGGAGCGCGAGGACCGCGTCAGCATTGTGCAGCAGTCACTCGGCGTGTTGGCGCGCAGACTGACGCCGAGCGACCGCGTCAGTCTTGTCACGTTTTCGCGCACGCCGCAGTTGCGTATCGACGGCATGCGCGGCGGCGATCGCGCGGCGTTTTTGAAGGCGGCGACCGGCTGGATTCCGCAGGGCGGCACGCACGTTGAGGATGCGCTCGCGCTGGCTTACGAGACATCGAAAAAACATTTTATCCCCGGCGGCAACAACCGCGTGATATTGCTGACCGACGGTGCGGCGAACATGGGCAACGTCGATCCGTTCCAACTCCGCAAGACCGTTGAGGCCAACCGCAAACAAGGCATCGCGCTCGACTGCTTCGGCATCGGATGGGAGGGCTACAACGACAATCTGCTCGAGGTGCTCGCCCGCAACGGCGACGGGCGGTACGGCTTCTTGAATCAACCGGCGCAAGCAGTGGCCGAGTTTGAGCAAAAGTTGCTCGGCGCGTTTCAGGTCGCCGCCTCCGACGTGAAAGTGCAGGTCGAGTGGAATGCCGATCGCGTGAAGGTGTTCCGTCAGGTCGGCTATCTGCGGCATCAATTGAAGAAGGAGGATTTCCGCAACAACAAGATCGACGCGGCGGAGATCAGCGCCGCCGAGTCGGGCAATGCGCTGTACGCTGTGCAGGTCGACCCGAACGGCGAAGGGCCGCTTGGCATGGTGCGCGTGCGCTACAAGGTGCCGTTCACAAGCCAGTACACCGAGATGGAATGGAGCCTTGCCTATGAGTCGGCCGCGATGCCGCTCGAGCAGGCCAGCCCGGGGATGCGCTTGGCCAACGTGGCAGCGACGTTCGCCGAGTGGATGGCGCAGAACCCGTACGCGCAGGGCGTGCAGTTGGCCGACTTGCAGGGGTTGATTTCCGGCATCCCGTCGATCTACGCCACCGACCCGCGCCCGGCGCAGCTCGAGTGGATGATCAACAAGGCCCGGATATTGGCGGGGAACTGATTTTAAGAAAACGGTAAGAGACGATGAACAGCATGATCAAAAAAATCGGAATCAGCGGCGTGATGTTCGCGCTGGGTTTGTTTGGCACGGCCAATCCCTCGGCGCTTGGCCAGGCGGCGGATCCGCCCGCTGCCGAGGTGGACAACCTCAAGATCAACGGCGTGGTCGACGGCGAGAAGGCCGGTTTCGTCATCACCGGGGATTTCAAGCCGGGAAAGCCGGAGGAGGAGAAGGAGAAGCTGATCTTCTCGGTACGCACCGAGAACACCATTGCCCATCGTCGCGGCCAGACGGAGCAGAACCTCAGCGGCACGGTGAAAATCCTGCAGGGCGAGGCGACCGAGCTGCGCTTCGCCGTGAACGGCAAGGGGACGCTGGTCTCGGCCAAAAGCGAGCAGGCGATCGAGTGGGGGCTGCGCAACGACAAGCGTGGCCAGCGGTATTTCGTGCTGTGGTTCGATCCCGAGAAACCGGCCAAGGGCGAGGTGAAATTCACGGCGCACTTTCGCAACACGCACGCGCAGGCCAAGGCCGAGCTGGGCGCGATCAGCCTCTTGCCGCAGGGCGAAGCAGTGCTGAGCGCCGGCCTGATTACGGTCACGACTTCAGCCGGCTACGACCTCGTCATCACCAAGGCCAACGGCGTGACCCGTGTGACCCAGGAGCTTGGCCAAGCGCTGCCCAAGCCGCCGCAGTCGTACAGCTTCCAGTTTAACGACGCGAAGCCGGAGGTGGCGTTCACCGCGACCGAGTCGGATCCGGATGCCAACCGCATTTTCTTCAGTGGATTCGACCTGAGAGGCCGCCTGACCGACGGCGTGGCGGCGTTCACGCTGAAGGGCAGCGTCGAGGTGCGCCACCCGAAAGGCGGCAAACTGCCGGTGGTATTCGGCGGCGCGGCGCTGGCGTCGATCCCGGCGGCGAGCGATTACAAGGTCGGGTTTTCCGGGGAGACTTATACGCTGGAGTTTACCAAGGGCGGCACGTATCCGGTCGATCTGGAGTTTCACGCCCGCATTGCGGAGAAGGATGGCTGGAGCAACATCGACTTTGGCATTGTGCCGGCGGCGCTGCGACCGGTCAAGCTGAGCGGCTGGCCAAGCGCGATCTCGTTCGACGCCCAGTCGGCCTCGAAGCCGGCAATCAAGGGGGGCGTGTACGACCTGTTCCTCACGCCGCGCGACCGACTGTCGATCCGCTGGAAGGAAACCAAGCCGGTGGTGATCCCCAAGCTGTTCTACTCGGCGGAGGCGGCGGTGCACATCGCCGTCGGCGCGGGGCTGGCGCGGCAGATCAACCACTTCGACTACCGCGTGATGCAGGGACGGATGAGCACCCTCGAGCTGGACCTCATCGGGGACGGCGAGGTGGTCAACGTCAACGGGCGGAACATCCTGAATTGGAGCGTCAAAAAACAGGAGGCCGGACTGCGACTCGTGGTCAAGCTCAACAGCCAGCAAACCTCTAACTACAACTTGGTCGTGCACACGCAGACGCCGCTGGGCGCGTTCCCGGTGCGATTCCAGCCGATGCGCCTGGTGCCGGTGAACCCGGTGCGGTACGGAGGCCACCTGCGGCTGGTCAACAAAGGCGCCGTGCAGCTTGAGCCGGTGAGCGTGGACGGCCTGTCGCAACTCTCGGCGAACCGCTTCCCCGCCGCCAGCTCGATCGCCGCGCTGCCGAACGACCCCAAGCTCAAGCCGCTGGTGTACCGCTACTCGGGCGGCGACTACGAGCTGGAGGTGCTGGCCGACAACATCCTGCCGGAGCTGACCTTGTCGCAAACAGTCGTTTATCAGCTTGGCTTCAACGAGATCACGCTTGATGCCGAGGTTGAACTCGATATCCGCGACGCGCCGTTGCGTGAGTTCACGGTTCGCATCCCGGACGGCTACACGGTGGCGCAACTGACGGCGGCAGCGTTGGCCGATTATTTCCTAGGCCCGGCCGAGAACGGCCAGCGTCCGCTGCGGCTGGTGTTCTCCCAGCCGCTCGAGGGGCGGCACTTGATCCAGCTTCGGCTGGAGCAAAACCGGGCGGTCGAGGGGGACACATGGGTGATCCCCCGGCTCGACTACGAGCGGGTGAAATCCGTTCGCGGGTCTGTCGGCGTATCGGCCTCCCCGGGGCTGAGGTTGGTTCCGGCTGCGATGAAGGACGTGAACGAGCTGGCCGTCGTTTTTTTTCCAAAGAAAATCCCAGGCCTGCAGGCGGCGTATCGCATCAAGGAACCCGGCTGGGAGGCAACTCTCGGCGTCGAGCGGATGGAGTTGGCGCTGCAGGTGGACGCGCTTCACCTCTACTCGATTGGGCAGGGGATCGTTTACGGCAGCTCGGTGCTCAACTACCTGGTCGGTGGCAAGCCGGTGAGCGAGCTGAAAGTGCTCGTGCCGGCCGACTATGCCAACGTGGAGCTCGTCGGCCGAGACGTGCGCAACTGGAAACTCGACGAGGCGGCCGACAACAGTGTCACCAAGTCGTACACGGTCTACTTCCAGTCCACGGTGTTTGGCGACTACACGCTGCTGGCGACCTTCGAGCGGCAGTTCAACCCGGAGGGCGAGACCCTGGCGTTCAACGGGGTGCGCCCGGTCGATGTGCAGTCGGAGGCCGGCTATGCGATCCTGATCGGCAAGGAGCGATTCGAGCAGTCGCAGCCCGGGGTGGAGGGGGAGCTGATCGCACTCGAGCCGTCGGAAATCCCGGAGGAATACCGGCTGTTGTTCGACGCGCCCATTTTGGCGGCATACCAGTACCCGCGCGGCGGGTTCACGCTTAACAAGCGTCTTAAGCCGTTGAGTCGACAAGGTTCGCTGGAGCAGGTGGGCGACCGGGCGGCGTTTGAGACGCGGGTGTCCAACGACGGGCAGGCGGTGACCACCGCGACCTATTTTTTGAAAAACCGCGGCCACGATCATTTCGAGGTGGCGCTGGAGAAGGAAGTCGAGCTTTGGGAGGCCAAGGTGGGTGGCAGGCGGGTAATCCCGATCACGCAGGGGGAGACGATCCTCGTGCCGCTGCCGAAGGGGCAAAACCCGAACGACCCGATCGAGGTGTTGCTCAAGTTTGCCCCCAGGGCGTCGGGCGAGGATGCGGTGCGCGTGGCCCTGCCGAAGGTCGGATTGCCGCTGTTGTTGGCCGAATGGAACGTGATGGCGCCTGATCCGGAGTACCGGCTGGAGCACGTCGCGGGCAACGTCACCCCGGACGGGAACCGGCCGGACTTCAGCGGGTTTGCCCGGCTGGCACAAGGCGGGTTGCGCCTGTCTTTCCTGATCGCTGGCTTGGCCGCGTTTGCCGGGGGTTTGCTTGTCCGCTGGGCGACGCGAACCGGAGGCCACCGGTGGGATTGGCGGAATACGCTGGGACAGCTTCTCGGCTGGCCGCTGGTGCTGGGGGCGCTGGTCATCCTGGGCGGCGAGGCGGCCTATGCGGCGGGCCAGTCATTGCACGTCGAGCCGGGGCTGGTGTTCACCTCTTCGGTGCTCAAGGCCGACGAGGCGTTATCCATCACGGTGAGGACGCTGGAGGCGGATGCCGCGCTGTACTCGGTCGCCATTTTTCTCCCGGCCGTGGCGGGCCTTGGGATCTGGGTGTACCGCTTCCAGTCGGAGGACGATGTGGTGCGGCGATGCGGCCTGTTGGTTGGCTGGCTGTTCATCGCCTGGACGGCGCTGCTGGTGCCCAACGGCGTCCACTGCTTTGCCGGTTTGGCCATCCTGTTCGTGATGGTGCACGTCGCTTGGCCAAGCGTTGCCGCGCAGATCAACCTGCCACCCAAGCCGCCGAAACCACCGGCTCCGCCCAAGCCAACGGAAGGCGCCGCGCCGGCCGCAGCCGCCACGGCGGCGATCCTGATTGGCCTGTTCCTAGGTTCTGGCACCGCGCTTGGCCAAGCGGCCAAGCCGGACGGCGGGCGGTTGCTCTCCGTGGTGCAGGGCGGCCAGGCGGCCAACAGCCGCGTGACGCTCAACGGCACGCTCAAGTGGGAGGCCAAGACCGGCAGCCGCATCCAGTTCCTGTCCGCGCCGGCTGTGCTGAAGCGCATCGACCTCAAGGGCGGCAAACTGAAGCTGGCACAGTTCACCGCCGGCAAGGCGACCTCGCAGCAGCTCATCGCCAACGAGGCGGGCGTGTACAATGTCGGGTTCGAGTACGAAACGCGCATGACGCATGTCAACGGCGAGTGGGGCTTCAACGTGCCAACCCAGCCGGCGATGGTGAACCGGATGTCGCTCGAGATGCGCGGGCGGGAACTGGAGGTGACCTCGCCCGACGCCGTGTCGCTGAAGCACACCTTCGCGACCGGTTCGATCAACAAGGTCGAGCTGGTGTTGCCGCCCAAGCCGGGGGCGCGCGTCAATTGGAAACCGAAGGCGCGCGACGAGAGCATCGAGAAGCCGGTGTTTTACGCGGAGTTTCAGCAGCTCTTCATCCCGACCGCCGGGATTGTCGCCGGCGTACACGATCTCAAGGTGCGCCTGGCCCAGGGCCAGCTGGGCGAGATGACCATCGCCGTGCCGGACGGCATCACGGTGACAGACGTCACCTCGAAGCTTGTTGCCTCGTGGCGGTTTGACCCCGAGGTGGGAACGCTGCAAATGCAATTCTCCGCGCCGCAAAAGGAGTCGTTTGATCTCCGGGTGCGTTCGCAGCAGTCGGCCGGGGCGTTCCCGTACGAGAAGACGCTCGGCCTGCTCGGCGTGAACGGTGCGGCGGGCGAACTGGGCCTCGCCGGCCTGGCCACCAGCTCCGAGGTGCAACTCGACAACGCCTCGGTGGACGGCCTCGCGCCGATCAATCTTGAGGATTTTCCAGCGGGGATGGCCCAGTCGGTGCAGGGCGAATTCGCCGGGTTGACCGTGCGCCGTGCGTACCGCTACTCCGGTCGCGCCGCGGGCCTGACGCTCAACGCCTCGGCGGTACAGCCGGACATCCGTGTGACTACCAATCAGCGACTGTCGCTTGGGGAGGACCGGAGCGTGCTGCTGGTGAACCTCGCCGCCCGGATCACCCGCGCCGGGGTGTTCAAGCTGAGCTTCGCTCTGCCGATGGGGCTTGAGATTGAGTCGATCACCGGCAACGCGCTGAGCCACTGGACAGACATCAGGGACGGAGACGACACCATTGTGACGCTGCATCTCAAGGGCAAGACGGAGGGCAACGCGCAGTTCCAGATCAACCTTGCCGGTGCCGGGCTCGAGAAAACCGAGAGCTGGCAGGTGCCGCGCGTGGCCATCCGCGAGGCGACCAAGGAGAACGGCCAGTTGTTCATCATCCCGGAGCAAGGCATCCGCGTCTACATGAAGGATCGCGAAGGCGTATCGCAGCTCGATCCCAAGCAGGCCGGCATCCGAGACCGGGGCGTGTTGGCGTTCCGCCTGTTGCAGGGCGACTGGACCTTGTCGTTCGATGTCGAGCGGGTGGATCCGTGGATCCAGGCGGTGTTCCTGCAGGATGCCTCCATCCGGCAGGGCACGGTCAAGTATCGCGGCGTGCTAGAATACCAGATCGAAAACACTAGCGTGAAGACGCTGCGCGTGGCGCTGCCGGACGCGGCACAGGGCACCGGTTTCAGCGGCGACCAGGTGACCGACTTCGTCAAGGGCGACGCCGCCGAGGATGGCCGCGCGGTGTGGGACGTGAAGCTCGACCGGCGGATGATCGGCAAGTATCAACTTACCGTGTCGTACCAGGTTCCATTGGCCGAGGACGCCACCGGCCAGCCGGTGGAGGTGCGGAGCCTGCAGGCGGTGGATGTGAATTTGCAGCGCGGCTTTGTCAGCGTGCGGACCGAGGGTCGCATCCTGCTCACGCCCGGTCCGGCGCCGGACGGGCTGTACAGTGTCGAGTGGAGCCAGGTGCCGCGCTCGCTCAAGGGCGCGCTCAACCTCGGGGAGACGCAATTGGTGTATCGCTCCGTCAAGCCGGCCACGCTGAGTGTCACGGCGGAAAACCAGGGGATCGCTGCAGTGGTGGACGCTCAGGTGACCGGAGGCGAGTTCCGCACCGAGTTGTCCGGATCGGGCAATGCGGTGACTCAGGTGATCCTGAAGTTGCGACAGGGAGATGAGCGCGAATTGCGCGTCACGCTGCCGAAGGGATCCGAGTTCTGGTCGGCGTTCATCGACGACAAGGGCGTGCTGCCGTGGGAGGACAGCGGCAGGGTGGTGATCCCGCTCGAGAAAAACCCGGGTGACGACAGCGAGTCCTCCGTCGAGTTTTATTATCAATCCCCGGTCGGGGAGGGAGAGGACAAGACCTTGGCCGGGCCGGTCATCGATTTGCCGATGGAGAAGTTGAAATGGACGGTCCACGCACCGGCCGGCCTGGAGATCGAGGTGAACGAGGACGACTCGACGGTGACTTACCACGAGGCGGAAGCGGCGCCATCCGAGGGCGGCAAGGTGGGGTACCGCGGGAGCAAGCAGGTGCCGCAAAGCGCCTCAGAAAAGGTGTACCTCGACAACGAGCAACAAATCCAAAAGCGCCAGACCCAGAAGGCCGAGGCGTTGCTGCTGTTCGGCAACCGAAAGATCGCCGAGGGCGACCAGCGGGAGGCGCGCCGCGCGCTGGAGTCGGCCTACAAGCTGTCGCAAAACGACGCCGCATTCAACGAGGACGCCCGCGTGCAGTTGCAGAATCTCAAGACACAGCAGGCGATGATGGGCATCAACATGCGCCGCAATAATTTCCTAATGAACAGCGGCGTGGCGTCGCAACAGGCCGAGCAGCAGCAGGCCGCCATTCCGCTGCAGCAGGGCAAGGGCGTGAAATACACCCAGGCGCAGGTGAAGCAGGTCATGGACCTGAACACCATCGAGGACAACACCGCGTTTCGGCGCTTGGCCGAGCGCATTGTTCGCCAGCAGGAGGCGATCGAGGCTGAGACCGGCGCGATACAGGCCACGCTCCCGGGGGTTGGCCAGGTACTGAACTTCAGCCAATCGGTGCAGGGCAAGGACAGCCCGGTGTTGCAGATCGTCCTGACAGCCAAGGCCGGTAGCGCGGGGTTCCCGACGGAAAAGCTGGGACTGCTCTTGGCGCTGTTCATTGCACTTGGCCTGATCCGCCTCGCCGCACCCAAGCCGGAGTGATGTTCGTGAAACCGGGCTTTACGCTCATTGAAGTTATGATTGCACTGGCGGTCTTTGCCATCGTGGCCGCGGCGCTCAGTCGTAACGCTTCATTAGGGATTCAACAGGCTGTACGTGTTGAAGAACAGACGCTGGCCTGGATGGTGGCGACCAATGCGTTAAATGAAATACTCATTCCGTCGAGGGAACTGGGACGTTATTTTGGCACCAACCGAGAGGGTTACGAGGTTTCTGCAGCTGATAGAGAATGGCAGGTGGAAGTTCGCTTTGTTAGCACTGAAGATCCGGATTTAAAGCGCGTCGAAGTGGCGGTGAGCCTGTCTGAAAACCCGGACCGTATTCTTGCTGCAATAACCGGCTTTTTGGGGAAGTATTGATGAAGCATCGGTCCTGTGGATTTACTCTGCTCGAAGTATTGGTTGCCATGTCCATATTTGCCATCATTGGCCTGGCAGCAAATCAAATGCTAAGAACAGCATCAACTATTCATGATCAGGTTGAGGTCAGAAGCGCTGACTACCTTGCCCTGGTAAAGGCAATAACCGTACTCGAAAGGGATATATCACAGTTTGTGCCCAGGGGAATTAGAGATGAGTTTGGCGATTATCGACCTGCCCTGGCAATAAACAATGGGGCCTTTGTGCTGGAGCTGACCCGAACCGGCTGGCGTAATCCTCTTGGTTTTCCCAGAAGCAGCCTGCAACGAGTCGCCTACAGTCTTACTGACCAGACCCTGAGTCGGCATTTCTGGTTGGTTTTAGATAGAGCAGAGGATTCTCAGTTTATAAGCCAGGAAATACTATCCGAGGTGATGGATTTTCAGATCAGTATTATTGACGTTGACGGTAACAGGGAGGTTTTTTTTGAACAGGAAACGGGTGCTAATACTTTACCACTGGGCCTGGAGCTCAGGATTAGCACAGAA
>JACKQG010001372.1_pt1 | contig 29688 bp, 29 predicted proteins | sample 8237621 | NCBI WGS metagenome assembly JACKQG01 (sample SAMN15677084, study PRJNA649215) | marine metagenome | biome: marine; feature: Black Sea; material: saline water; isolation source: suspended particulate matter (SPM) from the Black Sea western gyre | collected 2013-06-09/2013-06-10 | depth... | reverse complement strand
TTTCTAAAGCAGCACGGAACCCCTCTTGTCCAAAACCCTGCCCAACCCCGACTCTCTCCCGTCTCAGGTCATCGTCGGAACACTCCCCCCTAGCGCACACTCAATCAGGCTGCCACAAACCCCTGCGGTAAAGATCACCGCCGTTTCGAACATCGTGTCGTATCCACGATAGGACGCGAGCACCGCCGTCACAGCATTGGGCACGTGATCGCCAAAATCATTTTCAGTGGCTTCGGTAGCACCGACCTTGCCGACCGTTTGTGTGATGTATTCGGGCGCAACATGAACTGTGGCGGGAGCTAGCGGGTCTCCGAATCGGGGCAGATCTGAGGTGCCGTAAATTAAAACAGCACCGGTGACCAGCACCGTCAATAATGCCGTGGGGTGGAAGTTGGGGCCCGCCTTTTCACGGGTTCCTGTTCTGGTCAAAGCCGTGAGAAGAAGAATGGTGGAAGCGCCTGCACCGACAGCAGCCTCAGTGTAAGAGACATCCATAGCGAAGAGATTGGCCCATTCGATAGCGAGCAGGAGACTGTAGATCCCCATCAGCATCACGGCTCCGAGAAGGTCTCGTGTCCACATGGCAGCGAGAGCGGCTCCGATGGCAAGGAGGAGCAAGAGGACATTGATGAGCAGTACAGGATCACTCATTCGTATCCTCCTCCTTTTGGGAGAAGTCCGCTTCCTTTGAGTCCGCACCGGTCCAGGGCTTCATTCCTGATAACTGAGCGACTCTGGAGATGGCATGTGTCGAGGCGGGAGTGGTGACAAAAAGCAGTAAAGAGATTGCGACCAGTTTGCCCACCGAAAGACCATCTCCTGAAGAATCGAGGATGACTTTCAGGGAAAGTCCTCCCAAGATCAGCAGCTGGCCGAGCGTATCAGAGGTTCCAGCGGGATGAAGTCGAGAGTAGAAGTCCGGGAGTCTCAGGATTCCGAGTGAACCACTGAAGGCGAAAAAACCACCCAGAATCATCAGTGCGTCGGCCACGTATTCCAGCATCAGCCTAGCCTCCGTGTCTCAACAAATTTGAGCAAGGCAATGGTGCCGAGGAAGTTGACCAGAGCATAGAGCACGGCGATATCAAGAAAACCTGTGCGGTCGCCGATGTAACCCAGAAGAGCCAGAAGGACGACGGTTTTTGTACCAAAGACATTCACCGCGAGAACGCGATCAAAAGTAGTGGGACCCTTGACCGCCCTCAGCAAGGCAAGGAATGCTCCTCCGATGACAAGGAGCGCCGTGATCAGTTCGGCATTCATGATGAGGAGGCCCCCTCGGTGTCTATGGACTCTCCCGAGGTTGGAATCATTTTTTGAATGCGGCTCGTCATCGATCCATCGAGGACACCCTTTTCAGCATCGTCCGTCAGCGCATGGACCAATAGTTGATCCTCCGTCACGTCGATGGTCACGGTACCTGGGGTCAACGTAATGGAGTTGGCGAGGAGAGTTTGGGCGAGGGGGTGTCGGATGGAGTGGGGGACCTTGACCAACCTGGGTTGGATCGAGGACCGGAGACTCCATGAATGCCGGGTCACATCGAGACTGGCGAGTACGATTTGGTAAATCAGCCAGGGAAGATAGAAAAGGAATCGTGGAATCGATTCGACAGGCTGGTAAACCTCACCGATCAGTCCGAGACGATGGCAACAGAACACTGCGAGAGCTGAAGAGATCACTCCAGAGCCGACGAGGAATGTGGATTCGAATTGGCCCGAAAGGAGCAACCAGAAGCCGATCAGTGATAGAAGCAATAGTAACGAACGCAAGTTCGGCTGCCTTGTCCATGTCAGTGTGTGAATGTGGTTTTCCGAGATCTGGAAGTGATCACCCTCAGGCCGTCAGCTCCCCAGATACTTCGACTCGAAAGAAGATGGCATGGTAATTTGCGATTGTCTACCTCTGACCCCAACAGGATTCACTCCCATAGATCAGTCTTGCCGGGTAGTCTTTTGTTTCGAGTCTCGAAAAGAGAACCGATGCGACGTCGGGCTTGGGTCGAGACTTCAGGAGGCACCTTGGAATTTGAAACATTCGCTGGATTATTAGCAGCGTCATGCTGGGCGACAGGGAGTTATCTCTTCAGCCGCATGGATGCTCCTGCGATGGCTTTGAATCTCGGGAAAAATATAGTGGCAGGCACACTTCTTGTGATCAGTTTGCCCTTTGCCGGATTAGGCCTTGAAGTGTGGCTCGATGCCACTGTTCGGGATTTCACCTGGCTCTTTTTGAGTGGAATCGTCGGGATCATGATCGGTGATTCCGCCTACTTCCGGAGTATCCAAATCCTAGGGCCCCGTCGGGCGTTGGTTTTGACGACTTTGACTCCGCCCGTTTCTGCATTGCTGGGTTGGTTTTGGCTCGCAGAGGTCCTCGAATCAGGTCAGTTATTGGCGATCTTGGTGACTCTTGTCGGGATTTTCTTGGTGATTCGTGATCAGGATTTGGCTTCTGACCGTGCTCAATGGCGGGCGGGGAAGCCGGTGGATGGAATAATTCTGGGAATCGTGGCCGCGCTTTGCCAAGCCACAGGCATCGCACTGTCCAAAGTGGTGATGCAATCATCATTGGGAGCTTTGGAAGTTTCTGCGGTGCGCATTGGCACTGCAGTGGTGGGAGGCGTCGTCTTCGCTGCCTGCACGGGTCAATTGGGCAGTTGGCTCAAGCCGCTTCGTCGATGGGATTTGTTTCCAGTACTCTTTGTGGCCAGCGCTATCGGAACCTACTTCGGAATCTGGCTGAGTCATATCTCGGTCGATGCCGTGAGTTTAGCCATTGCAACAACTCAAATGTCGATGACGCCTGTCTTCATGGTGTTGATCGTCGCCATCGCCTTGAGAAAGAAGATCGCACCCTTAGCGTTGGGTGGAATCTTACTCGCAGTGGCAGGTGTCGCTTTATTGATGATGCCCGAAGGCGCTTCCCGCTGGCTGGATCAGGTCTTCGGTTTATAGATCAGATAGAGGTTGCGGCTGTACATCAGGATTCCAGCGGCCTGTGCGAGCATGATCGGCAAGTCGACATTGTGCCAAGCATAGATAAACAGTCCGATCCCGCCTGCGATACTGAACCACCAAAAGAGAACCGGTATGGTCGATTGCCCCTGCTTTTCACTCGCGATCCATTGCACCAACCAGCGGGCAAAAAAGATCGATTGGGCACCCAATCCAAACCAGACCCAAACATCCCCAGTCAGTTTGGCTTTGAGTTGTTCGAAGTAGGTGGGTTCACCCGTACTGACCATTGCCAGAGTCAAAAGTGAAGTGGTAAAGAAAGCCGACATTTAGAGGGTCTCCCTCGCTGAATATCTCAGGGCTCTTTTGAGCATTCTTCTCACCATTAAGAGATCTAAGAATGCAGGGATCCCTCTTCCCAGTGGTGAGTATTTGCTGGTGCCCAACTCTCTGGAGCGATGTGAGACGTCCACCTCCACTGTTCGACCACCTCGCATATGAACGATGTAAGGGAAGAAGCGATGAAGACCGTTGTAGAGTGTGACGTCTTGAATGATCTCGCGGCGAAAAATCTTTAGCGAGCAACCCACGTCTTGAAATGTGATACCGAGAAGTCGGTTACGAATCGCATTGGCAGTTTTTTGTGCAAAGGTTCTGATCCAAGGGTCCTGACGTTTTGCCCTGACTCCCAACACAGCATCGACTCCCGGAGTGAGTTCCATCATGTGTGGAATATCGGCAGGGTCATTCTGGCCGTCTGCGTCCATAGTGATGAGGAACTCTCCGCGTGCCGCAGAGAATCCCGCTTCAAAGGCTGCGGTTTGTCCACTGTTGGGAACAAGAGTGAGGACCCTTAACCCTGGAGTGGTTTCGCGTCTGCGTTCGAGGAATGCAGGTGTGCCATCGGTTGAGCCGTCGTCGATGACGATGACTTCAAAAGGGCGATTGAGTTCATTGAGGACGGCGAAAACTTCATCGAGTAAAGGGGGCAGAGCCTCCTCCTCGTTGAATGCGGGAATCACCGCGGAAATCTCAATCGTTTCAGCCCGGTTCACGTTTGCCTACCTCTCTGGCTTGACGAAATGTCGGCCGCTCCCGGGATGCTATAGGAGTCATCTAAATTCAGCAACGAGACCCAGAACATCTCTAAACATCTTCGTGAATTGATCTTAATAGGCCGAATGACTGCACGAGAAGAGACCTGTGTGGAATATCTGCAGGAAATGCGGCCACCGCATTGTTATTCAGGGTTAGCAGGCGTCTAGGACAGTATCGGCAAGAGCTCGACCGAGGTCGCCCTCGACCACTAGACCTGCCAGATCGACGGGAGCCGGATTGAGCTGGAGTCGAAGTATGTCTTCGGCTTTTCGTTCGTCGTCCACTCTTCGGAATCGAGGGCCCACACCGGCTAAGCGGAGTCCTTCGGAGATCAGTTGTGCACTCAGATAGCCGCAACCCGGATCGTCCAGCGGCAGGTCAACAAAGATAGTGGCTGCTGAGGCTGAAGTGGTCATTGCATTGATCGCAGCTTGAATCCCATCAAAGGCTCCGCTCGTGACCTGATCGAGTGCAATCCAAGCGACTCCTCGCGCGGAATCGAATCGAGTGTGGATAGCCGAATGACCGTTCACGGGGGGGGGTTGATCGGTCTCGAAGACGATCTCCCTTTGGCGAGCTTGATAGAGGGGATTCAGAATCGGAACGAGTTCGGGGGGGACAAACGCTCGAAGCATAGGTTCTTCAGTGAGGGGGTCCCAATATAGAAAACAAGAATGGCGCGCAGATTTGCCCTCACTCTCGCTTTCTCCTGAGACGCCGCCGCGTAATGAGGCTTCTGCGGGCGTGGTTCCGAGACAAAGTCCAGTGGGGGTGGAGCCAAATTTGAGGTTCATGCGCTGACTGATGGGATGCCGAGCTGTCGGTTGGCTCCATATGCCCAACAGACCGAGGCGAGCACCCGCGGCTTCTACAGCCGATCGCATCGGCTTCATCAATCCATGGCCTCGATGTCTGTGATCGATGACGGCTTGCCCGGCTTCGCCGATGGGTTCGAGCTCGGGCCTTTCGAGCGCATAATGCCCGACAATTTCCCCACCCGGAGATTCGCAGATGATCGAGTGGAGTCTTCCTTCTTGATTCAGTGCATCGATTCGCTCGGGAATATACAAATCCTGATTCGGATAGGAACGCCCATAAGCTTCGTAGATCCGGCGAGCGACCTCAAGCCCGTCTCCTTGTCGGTATTCACGGATTTTGTATTCACCGGTTTTGTCAGAAGGCGACGTATCAGCGTGAGCATTCTCCGCTTCTTCACGATCGAGGCGGTGTCGGACCTCTTCCAAGAGTTCAATCGTAGGATGTTCTCGTTTTACTTTGAGGTGAAGTTCGGATCCCTCGTGTCCTTTTTGGACCCACCAGAGACGATCGAAGATGGTGTTGGGCCTGATTCGATCAGTGATATCCAAACCGGAGCTTTCAGTGAGGTCTCCTCCCAAAGGAGTTCCATGCTCGAGGATTTTGAATTCCAGGGCATGGGCGTCTATCGTCACTCCTATTTCGAGTGGAACGATCGTGTCACCTTCATGAGCAAGTGTGCGTTCGATCAGTTCAACACCGCAAAGAAAAGCCTCGAGTAGGTCTTGTCGACGAGTCCCAGAAAATTCTGCGAGATCGAGTGCTCGACTGGCGAAATCTTGTACCAGAGGTGCGAGTTCTGGGAGGCCAGGAAGATCGATTTTGAGATCGATTTGATCGGGGGTATTCATCTCAAAAGACTCCCTTTCAGCAGGCACTGTTTCATGGGGGCCTTCATGGGGGCCCAAGGAGGTTATCTGCGGAGGTTATCTGCGGAGGGCGTCCACAGCGGACCTCGAAGACGCGACCCAGGCAGGGATGGCTCCACCCACAACTCCCAAAATGAATGAGAGTCCTAGTGCGGTCAGTGCAATGGTGGGCGAAAGCTGAAAAGAGAAACTGATGTCGGTAAAGGTATTAAAGTTTGCCGCCCCAGTCTCGATCCCATGGAAGGGTGCAACAAGCCCCAGTCCTACCAATCCTCCGATGAGACCGACTTGAGCCGATTCGAGAAGGAACGAGAGAAAAATTTCTTTACGACTGTATCCGATCGCGAGAAGAATCCCGATTTCATGATTTCTGGCAGAGACCGTCGCAAGCATTGTATTCATCGTTCCAATGACCGCTGCAGATCCCATGATGAGGGTCAAGAAAGCGGACAAGTAGAGTAATGCTGTGCTCAGTCCGGTGGTCTGCTTCGACAGGTATGAACTCTGCGAACTGATCTCAAAGTTAAGTCTGGGGTCTTCAGTGAGCTCCTCATTGAGTTGTTCGAAGTCAACACCGTCAACCATACGAGCAATCACTCTGCTGTATGCAGGGCGGTCGAGGGCTTCCAGCATTCGGTCGACGGGACCCCATATCTCGCTCCCTTGTGCACTATCAAACTCATAGACTCCGACGACCTTGAAGGGAGTGGTATTCAGTTTGAGGGTGTCACCGAGAGAGCAATCTTTCATACGATTGACGAGGGGGCGGCCGACGACGACTTCATCGGCATCCCAATTGGGCCAGCTTCCCTCGAGCAGTCGTGGTGGATCGGGGTGCAGAGTCAGTGAAGCGGCTTCGATACCCCGGAGAGGAGCATTCACCAGACCCCCTTCGATCTTTTCCATGTATAAGGCGAGGAAACATTCAGCGGCTGCGAGGGGGCGTCCTTCGCTGTCTCTTTGTATTTCCGCTCGCTCTTTGATGATGATTCGGGCCGATTCTCTGGGAATCCCGGATTCGCCCTCAGAGGTCGAACCGGGTCTCAAGTAGATACCGACTTGATCTGCGCCCAGTGGTTTGAAAAGTTGTTCAAAACCGTTTCGCAGGGAAAGGACTCCACACAATACAGCGGTGGTCAGTCCAATTCCCAAGGCCGTAAAAGCCACCTGAGATCGGCGTCGAACGAGATTGCGAGTGGTGTATCCGGTAGGGAGTGCCATGTTATCCCATACTCCTCAACGCTTCAGTGGGACGATATCCCAGAAACGGAATTCCGGCGCTGAGCCCCGCTGTGATGCCCAGTGCGCTTGAAGTGGCGAGAGCCAATAACATCAGATTGGAATCGATTTTGTAATTGCGGATGTTTGCTCCGAAGAGATCTTGAACGAGACCTTCGGTTCCCACTGCCAACGATAGACCCAGGGCACCTCCGATGAGTGCGACCATCAATCCCTCGAAGATGAGTAGAAAAGTACTCGTGAGAGGAGTGAAACCGAGTGCTTGAAGAATCCCAGACTCTTTCAGTCGTTGTCGACCTGCGATGAGCATGGCATTGACCACTGAGAAGAAGATCGAGAAAAGAACGGCTCCGCCAATCGTCCCCAAAAAGAGGGGCAGGTTTCCTATGGCAGAGACAAAGAAAGAGGCAAAGGCTGCTTCTGTAATGGTCTGAGTTCTTTGAGGTCCGTTTAGGAACTCCTCATCGATGGTGGAAGCCACGACATCGCCGATGTCTCCACTGTCGATATTGATGTAATAAACACCTGCAGCAATATCACCGATGGCTTCGCCCGATTCGATGGAGGTATTGAGGTAATCGGAACGAAAGTACATCACCTGATCAGGGATACGTTCTTTCAAGGGGCGGAATATTCCGACGATGATGAACTCCCAAGAACCTCCATCTGCTCTTTGATAGATGGCTGGAACGATGGGAACAGTGTCACCGACTTTGAAACTATATTTTTCTTCATCTTTCAGGCCTACGCCGATAATGGCAGCTCTGCGATCACTGTTGAGCGCTTTTTGTACAGCAGCTCTTGCTCCTGGGCCGGTGATGCCATCGGGACCTTCGATGATCTCGATGTCTTTCTCGTACATTTCGAGAAAGCGGTTTTGATTGACGGCAAACTGGGGAAAGAAGTTGGAAGGGTCCTGATAGTAACCCCCGAACCAACGGAACTCGCTGGAAAGAGCGACACCGTCGACGGCATCTATCTTGGGTTGATATGACATCGGTAGACTGACAAAGAGGCTGACCGCGGATTGAGTCACGAGACGAGTGGCTGAAGCACTTCTGACTCCAGCATCAATTCCCTTGACGACGGCCAACAGGAAGCACAGCAAAAAGACAGCGATAGTGATGGCGAGAATGGTCAGCCCATTACGGGTTTTGCTGGCCAAAATATGCCGCAGAGCGAGGCGAACAGGGAAAACCAAATTAGGCCCCTTCCCGCGTTTGATCTGACACGAGTGTTCCTTTGTCCAATTTGAGGAGTCGTCGTGCGCTGGCAGCAGCTGCCGGGTCGTGGGTCACCATCAGAATGGTTTTTCCCATTTCGGAATTCAGGCGATCGAGTATTTGAAGAATCTCGTCAGCACTACTGCGATCAAGGTCCCCAGTGGGTTCGTCCGCGATGATGACGTCCGGATCAGTGGCGATGGCGCGAGCGATGGCGACTCTTTGCTCCTGTCCCCCCGAAAGTTGGGAAGGGCGATGGCTGGCTCGATCGGATAAGCCGACGATTTCCAATGCGAAGTCTGCCTGTATCTTTCGCTCTGACTTAGAGAGGGGAGTGAGCTGAAGAGGTAGCATCACATTTTCATGAGCGGTGAGCACTGGCAGGAGATTGAAAGATTGAAAAACGAATCCGACATGGCGAGCTCGCCATGCAGGAAGTTGGCTTTTCGGCATATTGGCGACTTCTGTATCCGCCACTGAAACCTTGCCTGAATCGGGGACGTCGAGACCTCCGACAAGATTGAGAATGGTGGTTTTCCCCGATCCGCTGGGCCCCATGAGTGCGACGTAGTCGCCTTCGGGAACTTTAAGATCGAGGGCATCTAGGACGACCAGTTCTTCTCCGCCGCGGGAGTACTTCTTGGTCACACCGTCCAATTGAATGTATGTCTTTTCGCTCATGGTTTACTCTTCCCGACTTTTACGGCATCTCCAGCTTTGAGTCCTGGGTCTGGATCCATGACCACGGTCTCGCCACCGATCAATCCCGACCCCACTTCAATCAGAGAGTCATCGAAATCGTCACGGAGGGTGAGGGGTCTCTTCTCAAGCAGCCCATCCCGAATGATGAAGACAGCAGGTTCCGACCCTTGAATCAGAGCTCTTTTTGAAAGTAGGACCATCGGTGGAGTAGGGTTACTTTCTTCTTCCGAGACAAAGACGACCCGGACTCCAAGTTCAGGAAGTAAGCGCTCGTCACGTTCCAAGAACTCAGCACGAAGTTCTACGGTCGCTTTTGCCCGACTGGCCGTGGGCCACACTTGACGAACCTGACCGCGATATCCTTCCTCGGGATAGGCGTCGAGATATATCAGTAGGGGCGCTCCCACTCTTGCTGCTTCGAGGGCTGTCTGTGACAACTCTATTTGGACTTCCAAGGTGTCGAAATCGACAAGCGTCGCGACTGAGCCACGGGCGTTTGTTCCACCGCCACTGGCCACAACGACTTCTCCGACCTCTGCATTTTTTTGAACGACCACACCGGAGAATGGGGCATAGACAGTGGATTTATCGAGTCGAACCATGACCTCCATCAGTGAGGCCTCTAAAGATTGAACTCTTGCCGCCGCACCTTCGAATGAGGCTTCAGCACTCTCTAAAGCACTCGCTGACACGTCTTCAGTCTTGGCGAGCTTTTGTTGTCGCTCTAATGCGAGGCGAGTTTGTTTCTCGATGGCTTTTGCAGATTTGATTTCAGCCTGCAGTCTCTTTTGCCCTGCTTCCAGTTCTCGAGAATCGAGTCGTGCCACGACGTCTCCTTCGGAGACTCGAGATCCTTCTTCGACATTGAGCTCGACCAGTCGCCCTGGAATGTCTGTCGACAATGCCGCACGTCTTCGTGGGACGATGTAGCCATTGGCCGCAGTGCCTGTTCGTGCTTTTGCACCTCCGCGTCGCTGGACTCGTACGCTTTGCACGACAGTGTCATCGGAGGTTTGGAGTTGGGGGATTTCTTTCCAGGCGATGTAACTGCCTAGAATGATGAATAGAATCAGCGGCCATTTCGAAGAGCTTACTTTTGGAGTTCTATCGATCTTTAGGCGCGAAAGGTCAGGCTTCTTGTCTGGAACTTCTGACAATGGACTCTCGATCTCATAAACGGTGGCTCGGCTATCAGTTGGATTTCCTCATCGAGTTTGGCCCGATTCGGACACGCGGTGGATTATAGACACTCTGAACGATGCCGGGATAGTCAATTACCAACCCCGCTTCTCTTTCTCTGAGCGAATCTGCTTGTCGAGTCCGGAAATGGTTCGTTGCTCGGGATTGGGGTTTCCAGGGAAATGAGATTCTCTTTGAAGCGGGTAGGCCTCACTTCGTAAATGAAGTGGCATGGCATGTCCTTGCCGCCTCTGTCGCTCTTCGCGGATAACTCCGAGGGCGATAGGCCCGATCACAGAAGCCTGACCCGGGCCTTCTGCGGCACGTGATAGAACTCGTCCATCCATGTCGACGATCATGCTCGATCCTGGCCACGAGAAGGGAGGGTAGTTTTCGGCGGAGGCTCCCTGATTGCAGGCGACGACAGCCGCGAGATTTTCGACGGCTCGACTTCTGTTGATCAATGTCCACCAGTCCATGGGTTCTGTTGCTCCCCACGGATCCATGTAAGCACTGATGCGAATTAAAACTTCTGCGCCACCCAGAGTCAGTTCTCGACAGGTCTCGGGAAAGAGCCAGTCGTAGCATGTGGCCACGCCCAGTTTTCCGATGTCGGTTTCTGTGACTGGAAACATCGGTTCGTCGTATCCCGGTATATCGTGCGGACTGGTGTGGACTTCCCAGGGAATCCATGGGTTGACCTTACGATATCGACTGGCGATCTCGCCTTCGGGAGAGATCAATACCGTTGTGTTGAAGAGCGCATCAGGCCAGCGAGGATCGATCTCCAGAAAGGATCCGCTCTGGATCCATACACCATGTTTTTTAGCCACTTTCCCTAGGCGTTCTGTGTGCTCATTGGGAACTTCAACGGCCAGTTTTTCTGTCAGTTCTGCAACGGTTTCATAGATGGGCCCGGCGTGAGCGAACTCTGGGAAAACCACCAAACGGATATCATGGAATGGTTTGTATCCGATCACTGTGTTTTCAAGTTGTTCTATGAGGCGAGTCGTGACTGCGGACATCTCATCCCGGTGGCGTGGGTGAGGATGGTCTGTTTGGCAGCAAGCGGCGTAATAAATCATCGGTACCTTATCTCCACTCGTTTGACCTTCGCTCATATTGACCTTCGCTCATTTTGGACTTCGCTCATGGGCTGTATCGTTCTTCTGCTGACGTAGTTTTAGGGTTGAAGACCATTGCCCACGGTCACATGTGTCTGTGATCATAACTTCTTTTTAACGTGTCAGGCAGGAGGTTCGAAGAATCAATCCCTGACGTTGGCGTGGAATTCCGGGAGAATCGGGATTTTTTTTCTGTTGTAGAGCGAGAGCACTGCCCCGAAGTAACAGACCATGACCATGTTGTTCACGAACGCGATCAACCTGAGGTAATAATTTTTGCCAGTTTGACTGTTGTCGTTTTTGGAAGTGGGATTCTTCGACTCCGATCGCTGCTGGTGGTCCGTCTTCTAAGACCGTAGATGTGTCATCGAAAAGAGTTCCTTGCTCTGCGGAGGAGACGGGTTGGATCTTATCGAGGATCAGACCAATGAACCGAATGGCGGTTCTTCTTTTTTGTAGCGTTCGCCTCAATCGAAGAACAATCCTGATCAGATCAGGGTCGAGTTGGCTGGGGAATTTCAAAGATTCTCGTCGTCGATCGCGAATATGGTCACTGTAGGCGATTTGTACCGAGACTCCGCCTGCCATTAATCCACGCTTTCGAAGATCAGAAGCGGCTCTCTCGGTGAGATATTCCAGCATGGCATCCAGAGTTCGTGGGCAAGAAACATCCTCATCAAATGAAGTTCCTCGCTGAAGAGTTCGGGGGATTTCTTTGCCACCGATACTGCGATGATCTTCTCCTCGGCAGCGTTGATAAAGTGTTTCTCCATTCCTTCCGAGAAGGCCTTTCAAAGCTGGGGCTGAAAGTTGTCTCAATTGGGATATGGTCTCGATGCCTAGGCGACCGAGCTTTTCAGTGGTACGAGGACCGACTCCCGGAAGATCTCCGACCGTCATCGATAGAAGCAGATCTTCTTCATTCTCGGGACGGATGAGTCCTATACCGTTCGGCTTGTGGTCTCGACCGATGAGTCTTGCGAACATACGATTTCTTCCCAATCCAACGGTGACGGTCAGCCCTGTGGATTCAGTGACTTCCCGACAGAGGCGTTCTGCTTCGTGGACAGGGTTCGGAAATATTCGTCGGGTTCCCGAGAGGTCGCAGTAGGCTTCATCGAGATGTTCTTCGACACGGGGAGATAGCGTTTCACAGATGTCAAAAAGGCGCCGTGCATAGGCTCGATAGATGGTTTCGCGTCCACGAACGATGATGAGATTTGGGCAACGACGTAGCGCTTTCCCGAGCGGCATTCCTGCACGAAGTCCGTGTTCCCGAGCTTCATAGGAGCACGAGGCGATGACGCCGCTACCCACGGCAACGGGTTTACCGCTCAGTCGGGGATTTCGAATCTGTTCGACGGAAGCAAAAAAGGCGTCGATGTCGACGTGTAAGATGAGGGAATCCATGGCACTCCTTGTCGGTGGGAAGAGCGAGCATAGCGAACATCTGTTCGCTATGCACCATCCTTGTTGTGGTCACTTGTTCTGGAAGGTCCATCCCCTCAATATGCCCTATAACTGCGATATTCAGCTATTTGAAGACCGGTTTTGCGAATAGCCGGGGAAGAGGGAGAGTGGACGTGGAAGTTCTGTGCAGGGAGGGGGTCGACGAAAAGGGGATAGAAACCCTGATTCTCGATCGGCCCGAAACGATGAATAGCCTGAATGGCACCATGGTTTCTGAGTTGGCCATCGTTCTGAGGGAAATCTCTGAAGATTCGGCGGTGCGTGTATTACGAATCAAGGGGCAAGGCCGCGGCTTCATGGCCGGGGGCGACCTCCGCTGGTTCGCCGGAATGTTCGAAGCCGAACCGGATCCCCAGCGTCGCCAAGAAGTGGTGCTTGAGGAGATACGTAAGGTTCATGAGAGTATTCAACTGATCGACGCCATGGAATTCCCTGTTGTTGCGCAGGTTCATGGCGCTTGCGCCGGTTTTGGCCTGAGTTTGGCGACCGCTTGCGACCTGGTGATGTGTGCCAGTGATTGCAAAGTAACGTTGGCTTACAGCGGAATCGGTACGAGCCCCGATGGAGGATCGACATTTCAATTGCTCCGTCGTGTCGGGCGTCAGAGAGCGATGCAATTGGCTTTGCTCAATGAAAGAATCAACGGAGAAACTGCCGTCGATTGGGGATTGTTCTCGCGTGCTGTTCCCACTGAAGAGTTAGAAGCGGCGACGAGACAGTGGTGTGAGCAACTAGCGGATGGTCCGGCGAAAGCTTTGGCGAGAACACGGAGACTCTTACGGTCACCCCAGTATGATTTGACAGATGCTCTCGAGGCGGAAGCCCGATCCTTTAGTGAATGCGCAGGAGGTCACGAATTCCCGGAAGGTGTTCGTGCGTTCCTCGAAAAAAGAAGACCCGATTACAGATCTTCGATGGGAGAAAATTGAATGAGTGAAGCCAATCAACCTCAACTTGCGGGCAAAGTGGTCTTTATCTCCGGTGGCAGCCGAGGGATCGGTAAGTCCATCGCCTTAAGAGCTGCCAAGGATGGCGCACGGGTCGTCATCGCGGCAAAGACGGTGGATCCTCATCCTCAACTTCCGGGCACGATTCATGAGACAGCCGAAGAGGTTCGATCTGCCGGTGGTGAAGCGCTCGCCGTAAAGATGGATATCCGAGACGACGATCAGGTGGACGCTGCTGTTCAGCAGGCTGTGGCCGAGTTCGGAAGAATCGATGTTCTGGTCAATAATGCGAGTGCGATCAATCTGACCCCTGTCTCCGCAACTCCCATGAAGCGTGTGGATCTGATGTTCGACGTGAATGTGAGGGGAACCTACACGTTGACTCGGGCGGCACTTCCAGCGATGACCTCGCCAGATGGAAATGGGGGACATGTTGTGAATCTGTCTCCACCTCTCTCCATGAAACCGGTTTGGTTTGCTCGTCATACGGCTTATACGATTTCAAAATACGGTATGAGTCTGTGTGTCCTGGGAATGAGTGAAGAATTTCGTTCTGTAGGAATCGCGGTCAACGGTTTGTGGCCCAAAACAGTGATTGATACGGAAGCTCTTCGAATGATTCCAGGGCTGGATCGAAGAGCGACCCGAAAGCCAGAGATCATGGCAGATGCACTGCATGCTTTGGTCAGTCAGGACCCGAAGACTTGTACAGGTGAGTTCTTCATCGATGAGGAAATATTGGCACGAGTGGGGATCACTGATCTTTCTGGGTACGATACCGATCCCAACGTTCCACCGATGCCCGATCTTTTTGTCGACACTCCGGACTCGCCTTTTACAGCGTGAGTTCAAGGTTGCTGAGAGAACTCTTTCAGAGCGGCTCGTACTCCGTCGGCCAGCGGGATTTTTTTTCCGCTGGCGTATTCGACCTCGACGATTCGAGATGATCCGAGAGCGACGATGCGTTGGTGTGTCAATGAGTCGATACGGTGTTCGAGAGTGTAGCGATCTTCCCCGATATCACCGACTCGTATGAAGGAGACCAATTCCTCTGGGAAGACCACAGGAGCTCTGAAGATACATTCTACCTTCGCGAGAATCGGACCTGAAAAACTCTCTGGCCCGAGGGACCCGCAACCCATCCTCTGGAAAGCCTCAAATCGAGTCTCCTCGAACCAGCCTATAAAACGTGTGTTATTGACGTGACCGAGGGCGTCCATATCTCCCCAAGTGACCCTGAGGGGGATCTTTATGGGCCAGTAATCTTCACTTGAATCCATTGTTTGGGCATCCTCTCCAAAAAAGTAAGTCTTTCGCATCGCACACGGGACATGCGTTGCTGTCCAGTGATAGCCGGATTCTGCGACCTTGTGAGGTCTGCCGGAGGAAATGTTAATGTTATCTTCGAATCTGGGGAAGGTGTCCCCTTGTCTAAACCCCCTTTAATCCCGTATCTTCCCCTGATCGTGAGGGGGAGAGAGCATCAGGATGCGTCGCCCCGGAAGTTCCTGCGGGTGGTGTCCAATTTTCCTCTGTCAGATGTTCCATCTGATCTTCGGAAATGATCGGGGTTTTTCCTCGGTAAAACATTCCCCCAAGGAAGACGATGGCTCGTCAGTCATCACTTTTTCGAGTGCTGTGTTCTTCGGAATAAATCCGAGGCAAGACGAGAGTTTCGTTCGTATGAGATTCTTCATGCGAATCACAATTAGACTTCTGGACCTGCTGATAGTTTTGGCAGAATCTGATTTGGATAGACTAAGGAGGTACGCCATATGCGAGGACCCCGATTCCCGCATCCGTCATTGAGTAGAATCACCTATCAATTGGCATTGCTCATACTCGTTACCGTATTACCAGGTAGCGCACAGGCGATAGATTTTGATCTGATGAATGGACGAGTGACCGGACAGTTTGATACCACAGCGACGATGGGTTTCTCATGGAGAGTCTCTGATAGAGATCAATCCATCATTGGAACTACAAATGGCGGAACCGCCTATTCGCTCAATGGTGATGACGGAAACCTGAACTACGACAACGGCGACTTCTTCTCCAAGAACTTCAAGATTCTTCATGAGATCTCCGTTGATTACGAAGAGTACGAGTTTTTCGTTCGCGGATTTTACTTCAGGGATTTCGCTATCTCAGAGGGGAAAGTCTTGCAAGAGGGGCGTCAGCCTCTGACCGGAAGCTCCGAACGGTTTGCGGGACGCAATGCCGTTCTTCTGGACGCTTGGGTGCGTCGAGATTTTGACCTAGGAGATGAGCCCGTATTGCTGACCTTGGGATCGCAGGTGATCAACTGGGGTGAGAGTACCTTCATTCAAAATGGTCTGAATACCGTCAACCCAGTGGATGTCTCGAAGCTCAGAGCCGCAGGCTCGGAAATCAAGGAAGCCCTCGTTCCTATTCCGGCCTTGAAGTTCGATTACCAATTGAACGACGTGGTTTCTCTTCAAGGCTTCTACCAGTTGGGCTGGAGAAAAACCCGTCTTGAGCCTTACGGCACCTTCTTTAGCACCAGTGATATCGCATCACCTGGAGGCAATGTTGTTCTTCTCGGTTTCGGAGTGGATCCCGGTGTCATCGATACACCGCCTGGACCTGCCACACCGGGATACAACGCTCCCGTAGGTGTTGGGGTGACAAGATCCGGTGACCGTGAAGCGAGTGATAGTGGCCAGTATGGACTGTCAGCGCGCTGGGACAGTGATCTCTTCGGGGGGACTGAAGTTGGTTTTTACTACACACAGTTGCACAGTCGTCTGCCGTTGATCAGTTCCGTGACCGGAACTCCAGCCGGAGTGGCTGCGGGAGACTACGGAGGTTCTGCGGAATTCTTCCTCGAGTTCCCCGAAGATATTTCGACTTTGGGAGTCAGCTTCAACTCGGACCTCGGTATGACAGGGTGGGCGATTCAGGGTGAAACTTCTCTGCACCTCGACCAACCGTTGCAGGTCGATGACGTGGAAATCCTCTTGGCTTCACTTTCGCCTCTCAACGCTGTATTCGGACAGAATCAGTTAGGGACCTTTGATTACGGAGATAAGGTTACGGGATATGTGCGCAAGGATGTTGCCCAAGCACAGTTCTCCCTGAGCCGATTGTTCGTGGGTCTCTTTGGAGCTGACCAAGTGGCCCTAGTGGGTGAATTTGGAGCGACGTTCGTCAATGAGTTTGAGGACCAAGAAGATTTTCGATACGAAGCCGTCGGTACTTACACTTCTGGAAATCCGATCTTTACTTCATTGGGGATTCAGCCCGGTACCGAATCTATCGATGCTTTCCCGGATCGATTGTCGATGGGATATCGTCTGCTCTCCAGAGGAACCTACTACAACTTCTTTGGACCTTTGCCTCTTGTTCCGCAGGTGGCTTACTACCATGACTTCAAAGGTACATCACCGGTTCCAGTAGCGAACTTTATCGAGGGTAGGAAGACCGTCAGTCTCTCCGTCGGTACGGGAGCTCTAGGTCTTTGGGATGTGCGTCTTGCGTACTCCAATAGTTTCGGTGGGGGACGTTACAACCTTCTGACCGACCGCGATTTCATGTCACTCACAGCGAGTTATTCCTTCTAGGAGGAGAGTATATATGTTGAATAAAACTTTGATCACGACTCTGCTACTGCTTTCGGCATTGTTCATGTTAGCAGCAGGAGAAGCCCCCATTCAAAATGGGGCTGAGCGTTTAGGTGAAGATTTAACGGCGATGGGTGCCATCCAGGGCGCGAACAAAGATGGATCCATCCCTGCATGGACCGGTGGATTGACCCAGCCTGTCGCGGGTTGGAAATCTGGAGATCACTACGCCGATCCCTTCCCTGGCGACAAGGTTCTTTACACGGTCACCGCAGAGAATGCAGACAAGTACAAGGACATATTGTCCCCAGGGCAATTGGCAATGCTTCAGCGTTATCCCGACACTTGGAAGCTGAACGTCTACCAGACGAGACGCACTGCGGCATACCCTGAAGATATCTATGCGGCTGCCAAAGAGAACGCGACGACCGCTTCTCTCACGGATGAAGGAAACGGCGTAAAAGATTGTCGCCGAACTTCTCCATTCCCAGTCCCTACCGAAGGTCTTCACGGAATATGGAACCATCTTTTGCGTTATCGTGGAAAGTCCACACGCAGAACAGTGGGGCAGGTCGCTCCGATCGCGGATGGCCGTCACACGATGGTGACCATCGAAGAGGAAGTTCTTTACCGCTATAATGCTGAGGGAATGACTTCGGAATCCGCAAAAAACATTTTGGCAAAGTTCTATCAGGGAGTCACCGGGCCTCCGCGTCTGGCTGGAACCAAGTTGCATGTCCATGAAACTCTTGATCAGACCTCAGACCCGAGAAAAGCATGGGTTTACAACAAGGGGTTGAGAAGAGTGCGTCGTGCTCCTCAGGTTTCCTTTGATAACCCAGGGACAGCCAGTGACGGTCAGAGAACCAATGACCAGTTCGATATGTTTAATGGAAGCCCCGAGCGTTACGACTGGAAGTTGGTCGGACGCAGAGAGCTACTGGTGCCATACAATTGCTATAAGGCTCACAATGCAGAGGTCGATCCGAAGAACCTGATCGAGGCCGGTCACTTGAATCCGGATATGCTTCGCTACGAGAAGCACCGTGTTTGGGAAGTCGACGCTGTCGTTAAAGATGGGACCAGTCACCTCTACAAGAGAAGAACCTTCTTCTTCGATGAGGATTCATGGCAGGCACTTGTGATTGATCAGTATGATAACTCCGACAATATTTGGAGAGTCTCAGAGGCATATCCGATCATTTATTATGATCTGCCGGCTCTCTACGACACTCTTCTCTCCCACTATGACCTTGATAATGGTCGTTACCTTACCATTGGTTTCAATGCCAAGGGGAATGTGGAGAAGTGGGTTTCAGACTTGAAGGACAGTGATTTCTCAGCGGCTTCTCTTTCGAGGCGCGGTAAGAGGTAGATCCTTTAGGGCAATTGTGAGTAGGGATCGGGCGAGAGGATTTCATCCTCTCGCCCGATCCCATGTCCACTTCCTGATGTTTTGTTATCGATGCACTCCTGAATAAAGAAGCCCGCGTTAAAGAAGCACCGCCAAACTTGTGCTCGGGGCAATTTTCTAGGAGCTGTAAGGCGAACGAGATCTTGATCCAAGAAGAGGTGAACCTTGTCTGCAGAAAGATATTCGCCGGGACCCATTCGATCCGTGAAGGGTCGAGGAATAGTAATATTCTTCATTTTCGGGATCCTCCTGTCGGTGGCAGTCATTCGCTGGTTTGGAGAAACTTCAGACCGGATCGGTCACGAAGTTCTTCTCGCAGAAGCCCAGTCTCCTCAGAAGGACAATCCAAAGACTTCTCTTCCGGATTCAGCATTTCTTCTTTCCCCCGATAAGTTTGACACCGCTCTATATCTATCTGGAGCCGTCAGTGGTCAGAGAGTCATTCTTGTCGGTGATCGCGGAGTCATTTTGGTTTCCTCTGATGGGGGTGAGCAGTTTCAGCAAGTGCCTGTTCCCTCACGACGAATGATTTGCGACGTCACCTTGAGTTCCGATGGGACTGCCTTTGCTGTAGGTCATGAAGGATTGGTTTTACGATCCAGAGACTTTGGTGATACATGGGAAAAAGTTCATCACGATCCTGAAGCCGATCAGGCACTTTTCTCGGTGGTTGATTTGGGGAATGAACACGTCGTGGCTGCGGGGGCCTTTGGTCTGGTGATGGTCACTCGGGACGGCGGAAAGAGCTGGAGTAAAGGTGAGGTGAACGAAGAAGGACCGCATCTCTATTCGTTGAAGTTGACGGGTGACGAAATTGTGGCAGCAGGAGAATTCGGCTCTGTTCTCAGCAGTAAAGACGGGGGAGAAACCTGGTCGGCGCTGGAAAGCCCTTATGAAGGAACACTCTTCGATATTCTTGTTACAGAAGATCGTTGGACCTTGATGGGCTTGAGGGGCAACCTTTGGGAAGGGCGACCGGGTGAATGGACTCAGGTCGATCAGCCTTCTGAAGCCACTCTCTTCGGGGGCTGTTTTCTGGGAGACGGCACGACTGTGGTCGTTGGAGCAGAGGGTGTGGTCCTGATTCGGTCAGCACAAAGCGGAGAATGGTCCCAGATGAAGCCGAAGAAGGATCGAAGGAGATTACTCTCGAAACCACTTCTCCTGCCGGCAGGGAGAGTTCTCGGACTCGGTGAAAAAGGATTCGATTCTTTAGAGACGACTCCTGATACCGATACTTCGACAGAGCAGGGAGGCCCTCGATGAGATCTTTGCTCGAATCATGGTTGTTTGGTCGTAGCCGACAAGTCCTCATACTCCTCGCCTTGCTCACAGTCTTCCTGACCTTTCAGGCGACTCGTCTCGCCATCGATGCCGGCTTTGAAAAACAACTCCCCAAAGATCATCCTTGGATGGATGTTTTCAGGGAATATCAATCTCAATTCGGTGGAGCCAACAGATTACTGATCGCTGTCAGGGACAGGGATGGAAATCTCTTTAATCCGGACTCTCTTGAAAAGTTGAATAAAGTCACCCGAGCCCTTGGATCTGTGCCAGGGGTGGATCGCTCTTCTATCACCTCGATCTTCACCCCTAACGTTCGGTTTGTAAGAATCGTTGAGGGAGGCTTTGAGGGCGGAAATGTGGTGCCCGCCGATTGGAAGCCTACTGAGGAGATGGCTGAACTGGTCAGAGAAAATGCTCTCCAATCAGGTCAGGTTGGTCGACTCGTTGCCAATGACTTTTCTGCTGCCATGGTCACTGCGACTTTGGTGGAGATGGATCCAAATACAAAAGAAGCTCCTGACCCTATTGAGGTCGGGCGTCTTCTCGAAGAAATGATTCGTGATCCCTTTGTCGATGACAAAGTGGACATTCATATGATCGGGTTTTCGAAAGCGGTACACGATATCGCTTCTGGAGCCGCTCAAGTAGCAGCCTTCTTCCTCATAGCCCTTGCTGTGACGGCCCTCTTCGTACGAGGGTTTACCCGTTCATGGAAGTTGACACTCTTCCCTTTATTGTCCTCTTTGTTGGCCGTTGTCTGGACAATGGGTGGGGTAACGACACTCGGGTATGGTCTCGATCCTATGTCGATCCTTGTTCCATTCCTGATCTTCGCCATCGCCATGTCGCATGGCGTTCAAATGGTAGGGGCATTCTCCTCGGCTTTAAGTCAGGGAAGTCTTCCAGCGGAGGCGTCAAAGAAAGCATTTGGCCAGTTATTTGTTCCTGGAGTCGTTGCGCTTCTCAGTGATTCCGTAGGGTTTTTGACCCTTCTGTTTATTCCGATTCAGGTGATTCAAGACTTAGCAGTGATGTCTGCTATAGGCGTGGTGTTGATCTTTGGAACCGGTTTCATGCTACTGCCGATTTTGTTGGCAAAGATGGCTCAAGACGAAAAACTTGTTCAACGACTCTCGCAACCGATGCCCGTTCGTGAAGGACTTTGGGCACGTATAAACCTTGCGACGAAACCCAGAGTTGCATTTTTACTGGTGATGCTGGCTCTGACCGGAGGAATGCTCGCCTATGATTCTTCGACACGTGTCATCATCGGAGACGCCGATAAGGGCTTGCCAGAGCTTCGTCCAGGATCTCGTTACAATGTAGACTCTGTCACCATTGCGGACTCATTCTCAATAGGTGTGGATTTGATGACGGTCATCGTCGAATCTCATCCGGATGGAAGTATCGATCATGACGTGATGGATTTGATCGATGAGTTCCAATGGAGAATCTCTCACGTCGAAGGTGTTCGTTCGACGATCTCCCTCCCGCAGGCTGCGCGTATTCTCGCGGCTGCATGGAGTGAAGGTTCTCCTGTATGGAGAGAACTGCCGAGAAACCAAGATGTTCTGATGCAGTCCTTGTCGAGTATCGAAACCTCGACAGGATTACTGAACTCGGACGCCAGTGTGCTTCCCGTTATGATTTTCACTGAAGACCATAAAGCCGAGACGATCAAGAGAGTGACCGCTGCTGTCGAAGATTTTGATCGGGAGTTTGGGATTGAAGGAACCGCTAGGTTCTTGTTGGCAACTGGCAATGTGGGTGTCATGGCAGCGACGAATGAAGTCGTTTCAGCCGCCCAAATGCGCATGTTGTTGACCATCTATGGTGTCGTCATCGTGCTAGGACTCTTCGCCTTTAGGTCTATTCGGGCAACTCTTTGTGTGGTGTTACCGCTCTGTCTCGTGAGTGTCTTGTGTTACTCATTGATGGTCGCATTGGGAATCGGGCTGAAGGTTTCAACCTTGCCCGTGACGGCTCTGGGAGTGGGAATCGGAGTTGACTACGGAATATACCTGACGCATCAACTGTTGATTGCAAGAAGGTCCGGTCACTCATTAGGAGAGAGTTATCTCCAAGCCCTCAGGCGCTCAGGGAATGCCGTTCTCGTCACCGGTTTAACATTGGCTATCGGTGTTGCAACTTGGATCTTCTCTGACCTTAAGCTTCAGGCAGACATGGGCGTATTGCTGAGTTTCATGTTTGCCGGGAACATGATCGGCGCGCTGTTGCTTCTCCCCGCGCTTCATCGGTTCTTGCCGGGAGGAAAACCTGAATCAGATATCGCTTCAGAAACGGATCAATAATCCCGAAGTTCTGATTAGAGTTTTTTACGTCCACTCGAATTCAAGAGTCCATTCGTGACTTCTTGGGAACTCGCGGGGGCAACTCCTGCCGGGAAGTGATCTACAGTGATGGCTTCTTGGCGCGCTTGTTCAGCGGCGTGTAATCGAATAGCACCTTCTGCGTCGATCACTCCAGCTTCGACTCCCTTTTCGATCAGAGAGGGGAGTGGGCCCTTCGGAAGTATTCCTTTTCGGACCGCGTCCTTCAGAGCTTTTTTATCCGGTTGTGCTTTTACAACTTTTTGAAGCGCATCTTCGAGCATCCAGAGTCCTGGTGAAGAGTTCGGACGGGTGAGGACATTATTCGTTAATGAGACCCAGAGATCTTTACCGTCGAGGAGCTGTTCTCCGATGCGGTCAGCGAGTTTGTCGGACGGCCCGTTGCTTCGACGTCCTCCAGGGACACCGAGAAGGCGGAGTCCCCATGCTGCTGGGCGAAGGGGCAGATTCGCAAGGAATCCTCCCATTGCTTCTTCCGTATTCTGAACACAGGTTTGCAACAAGTAATCGACAAGGTCTTTGTCTCTTGCCAAACGACCCTCGTCTTGGAATTTCTTGAGTGTGACTGATCCGACAACCATCCAAGTCAGAGCATCTGCCAAACGCCCGGTCAGGTGTTCTTTTCGTTTGAGAGATCCTCCAAGAGTCCCCATCGCTGCGTCTGTGCATAAAGCAAAGGCACTGGAGAGAGCTGTGAGACGTTGATGACTTCTTCCGATAGAACCGGTGAAGTGTTTACTGGCGAATCTTGCTCCTGTGATGCGATGGAGCAATGTTCTGACTCCATTAGATTTCACGAATCCGACATGACCCCAGAAGGCTTTATCAAAATCGCGAAGATTTCCGGATTCAACTGCGGCCAATTCCTGCTGAACGAAGGGGTGACAGCGCACCGCTCCCTGACCAAAGATGATCAGCGTTCGGGTCAGAATATTGGCGCCCTCTACCGTAATCCCCACGGGAACGGTGGAGTATGCATTGGCCATTTCATTGCGAGGACCGCGACATATCGCATTTCCTGCGACGACGTCCATGCAGTCATTGACGACGTCACGCAGGCGTTCGGTCGCGTAGGCTTTTGCCACTGCACTGAGAACGGCAGGTTTTTCGCCGCTATCGACAGCAAGAGTGGTCGATAGCCTCAAGGCATCCAGTGAATAGACATGAGCGGCAGAGCGAACTAAGGGCTCTTGAACGCCCTCAAACTTCCCGATCGGCATGCCGAATTGTTCTCGAACAGAAGCGTGTGCTCCAGCCACTCGTAGGGACAACTGGGCTCCTCCGGTCGAACTCGAAGGAAGCATGATGCCTCGACCCGCAGAGAGGCACTGCATCAGCATGGTCCAGCCTTTGCCACAGCCTTCGCGTCCACCGATGACGGTGTCGAGTGAGGCAAATACGTCCCGTCCGCGAGTCGGGCCATTGAGGAAGGGGACGCCGAGGGGGTCGTGTCTCTCGCCAGAATCGACGCCGGGTGTATCAGAAGGGATGAGAGCACAGGTGATACCGAGGTCTTCCTTACCACCCAATAGGCGTTCAGGATCATAGAGCCTGAAAGCCACACCGATCAGTGACGCTCTAGGAGCAAGAGTGATGTATCTCTTTTCCCAGTGAATCCGCATTCCCAGTACTTTCTGGCCGTTCACTTCTTCCTCGACAATGACACCATGGGAAGACATCGATCCAGCAGCATCTGATCCCGCACCGGGTTCGGTGAGAGCAAAACAAGGAATCTCTTGGCCTTTTGCCAATTTGGGGAGAAGAGTTTTCTTTTGTTGGTCGGTTCCATAATGAAGGAGGAGTTCGCCAGGGCCCAACGAGTTTGGAACCATGATGGTAATCGCGAGAGCATTACTGACGGTGGCCGCCTTGGAAATGATGGTTGATATGGCGGTCGCGGAGAATCCAAGCCCACCATATTCCTGAGGAATGATCAGGCCAAAAAATCCATTGTCGCAAAGGAACTGAAAAGTTTCTTCGGATATGGCGCCCTCTTGGCGGTCACGCCAACAGTCGACCATAGAAGCGAGTTGGGCGAGGGGACCGTCGATGAACTCTTGCTCACGAGGTGATAACTCGGAGGTCCCTTGTCCAAGATAGGTATGCCAGTCAGGGCTACCACTGAAGAGTTCGCCATCCCAACCGACAGTTCCACCTTCGAGGGCTTCCTTTTCAGTCTCACTGATGGGAGGAAGGACACTTTTTACTGCGATCATCGCCGGCTTGCTCAAGATGACAGCACGCAAGGGTGGTACGAGCGCGAACAAGGTGAAGAGGGCAAAGGAGACGAGGTAAACTCCCTGAGCATCCCAAGTGAAGACCTCGGGGATCCCTACGAGTTTGGGATCAAATGCAATGATGGAGCCGATCAGTAGCAGGCCCCATCGAACCTTGCCATAGGCAATAATGAACAGGCCTGGTAAGAAAGCGATCAACCAGGGAACTAACTTTTCAGCGAAGGTGCTCAGTTCATTCATGGATCATGACTCCTGTTCAATCAGGGGACTGTAATCATCTCCCCATTCAGTCTCTCATCATCTGACAAAAGATCCAAACCTAGTAATGACCCTAGCATATCCAGAATTTCGAGGGGATTGACGCCGAGATCGACATTGAGCAGTACCAGAGTGCCAGAGATGGCGATCCATGAGTCCCTACTTCTTCGCTGTAGAGGTGTCAATTGTTGCAAAGATGGAGCCTGACTCAGCAGCGGATTGGGGATTTGTTCGTGGAGGCCGAACAAGGAGCAACTCTCTCCCTCAACATAATGGTTCCCCATCAATATGAGAGCTCCGAGTAAGCCGCGCTTTCGATTTTCGAATTCTTCCTCAGGAGTCGACTCTGGCCAGGGTGATTCATAGAAAGGAAATCCAAGTAGCAGAGTTGGAAAAGCCGCTGTTCGAAGCATTCCTGCGGGTTGTCCCGGACGAGGGTCCCAACCCACAGTACTCATTCGAGTGATCGACCCGTCTCCAAATCCTACGGCGGGCTGGATCAGTGAGGTCACCTCTGCTTCTGCGTAGAGACCCACGCCCACTCCCACTTTGGCGCGAAAGCAGTCGGTGACATCTCTTTTGAATGCGCTGGAGCAGCCGCAGAGCAGGGGAGTGATCCCTAGCAAGATCGCCCATTTTAGGTGCGATTGTTTCCCCTGAGACATGTTGGATGGACCTTCCCGGTGACGTGTTGAGGGTTGATATGCGAATCAGAGACCAGATTCGGACAAAATCAGAACTGGTGATCTGCTGTAGTTCTTTTAACATTCGTATCAGTATCAAATCTACCACTACTAGTCTCCACGACCGGTTGTCTCGTGTGAACGAAATTTTTGAACGGTGATTTGAACGGTGATTTGAACGGTAATTTGAACGGAATTGGGATGTCCCACATGACAGAACTCCTGCAAGTTCAGCCGAGCTTGATTTCAGCGTCGAGAAATGGGCATCTTTTTCTTCAGAGTGGCGACGGCTCGGAGATCAAAATTGCTCGAGTGACCTTCGCTCTCTTCTTTGCTCTCTTCTTTGCTTTTGCGCTGACATCTTTGAATACCTTAGAGGCCCAAAAGCCTGATTTTCCCAAGGAAGTGATCGACAGTGAGCGCTCTGTCCGCCGGCAAAGCGATGCGGCGACAGCGGCTCGTAAAGAAGTTCAATCCGCAGTGCAAAATAAAAAGTATCTCCCTGTTTTTCCGTTGTTAGGAGATGCTTCAGGGAGGGTACGGGATGCGGTTTTCAAACTCTTGGTCGATCTTTCTTCTGAAGAGATGCTCTCTTTACTCGAGTCTTGGAATCGCAGTCCTTTACAAAAAGGAGATCCCGGAAAGAAAGATCGTATCGAAATCCAGCTGGCCGAAATTCTACATCGGCATCCGGTCACAGGATCGCATCCCTTCCTCCTGGGAATCGTGTCTTCTCGTAAATCGAGTGATACCGCCCGGGAGTTAGCGGTCTCTGCATTGGGGAATTTTGACTCTCAAACTTTGCCCAAGAAAACAATTCAAGTGATAGAGAAAATGGCTCAGAGGGATAAATCTTGGTGGGTCCGTGGTGAAGCGATTCGTGTCCTCGCGAAATTGACGGGAGACGCATCCTTGAAAGTGATCGACAAAGCCTGGCAAGAGAAGAAGTCACTCTCTTTAAGGCTTGCCAGTCTCCAAGCTCTGGCCGAAGTGGATCCTGCTGCAGCCGTTGAGCGCAGTATGGAAATGGTCAGGGAGGGGGTCAAAGATCGTCAGGGATATTGGGGAGCACGCCTTCGAAGAGGCGCTTTTCAAGTCTTGTCACAACAAGGGAGTCTACTCGCGAGAAGTGAAAGAGCGCCCTTTATCGAAGAGTTGATATCTCTGGCAGGAGAACTCGATCAGCGCTTTCAGGAGAGTTGTATGCTGACTCTCGAAGGTTTGACAGGAATATCCGATCTCGGAAAGAGTGTCGTGGCTTGGGATTCTTGGTGGCGCAGTCGAGGACCCGATTGGATTGCGGGGGAAGGCGAAAAAGAGTCGCCTGAATCTGAAAGAGGAGATGGGGCCGGGGATTCAGAAGAACAAGGACAGACAAGGGTCGTCGAATATCATGGGATACCCATCGATTCTCGTCATATTGTTTTTGTCTCGGATGTCTCGGGTGGAATGTCGAGAACTTTGGATGGATCTTTTGATGGAGACGGTCTTCGTCGTATCGAGGTGGCGAAATCTGAACTGCTCAAGGTTTTGGGATCTTTACCAGGAAATGCTCTGATACAGGTCGTCTTTTTTGCCAGCCAGAGGATCCCCGTACTCTCAGCACCTCAATTGTTGTCACGTTGCATCCAGTCCGTCAGCCAGAAAATAAAAGATCAGGGAGTTCCCCAGGGGCCCGGTGCCGCAAGAGGGAACCTGTATTCACCCTTGCGTTTCGCTTTGTTCGAACCCGGCATCGATACCATCATATTGCTCACTGAAGGCGCAGCGACGGAGGGATTTATTCATGACGGCGATCGTATCCGTTGGCATGTCCGGCGTTGGAATCGATGGGGACAGGTCAAAATCCATGTGCTGTCTTTGGGTTCTCTTTCGGGTAAAAACAGGCAGTTCTTAGAAGGCTTGGCCACCGATAACGGAGGCGAATTTCACGATATCGATGATCGCTTTAAGGCTGGGAAGTAGAAGAAGCCGTACTGGACTTCTCGATGAGGTGCCCCGTCCAACTATTGAAGAAAGAGTCGTTCAATGCGCCAGCCGGCTTGGGCTTCTTGATAGGCGAGTTCGAGGATGTCTCCAGTATCAACCTCAACCGTAAATCCGTGCAGGGGCGGTTGAAGAGATCTGTCGATCCAGTGGGAATGGTTTTTTTCCACCTTCAGGAGACGGCGATTCCATAAAATCGATAATATTTCGATACGGTTTGAATGAAATCGAACGATGACCTCTTCCAGAGGTTCGTCGATAATCTCCTCATGAACTTCGCTCATCTGTTTTGATCAAATCGACGGACGAGTCCGACGAGTTTGCCGAAAACTTTGATGGATCCCATTTCAGAATTCAGTTCGAGGGGGGGGAAATCCGGATGAGCCGCTTCGAGAATGATGCGGGTTTCTTGACTGGCGTCGGTTTTTTTTCGCCAGCGCTTGAGAGTGCCTTCTCCTTCGATGGTGATGGCTGCAATCTCTCCATTCTCGACGGTCGGCTGGTTTCGAATGATGGCGAGGTCGCCATTGTGTATTCCCGCATCTTGCATGCTGTGCCCCTCAACAGTGAGTGCGACGACATGATCTTTTTGACCAAAAGCAGAAGGCGGCATATCGATCCACTCTTCTGGTTGTTGACCTGATTCCAGACAACTTTCGATGGGGCGTCCGGCAGCGATTCTGCCGACGACGGGAATCGAGTCGGGACGTGGAGAATCTGCCTGATCTTCGATAACGGGAGACCAACTTCGGGAACCTCCTCCTGAGACTCGCGTGATCAGTCCCGCTTCTTCCAGCTTTTTGAGATGTCGATGAACAGAGGCCGGTGAAGAGAGACCCAGTTGTGTCGCTAACTCCCTGACGGTTGCCGGTCTATGACTGGAACCACGAATGAGATCGAGCATTCGTTGACGGGTGTTGTTTCCTCGCGGTGAGTCGAGGTCCGAGGTCTTGGAATCAGGAACCGCGGATTTGGATTTGAGTGACGACTTTTTTCGTGTGTTGGACATGGTTCATTTTCATGACAGTGATGAAAGCCCCTTTTCTAGGGGGCTTTCACACAATGGCGAACGAATGTTCGCATGTCAAGTCGGGGACTTCGAAGACCTTATGCCGGGGTGGCTGATGATCGAGTTCCATGTTCAACAGTGATCGTGGGTGTCAGTCCTCCACGGACATAAAAATGCCCGGTGACTTTGAACCAGCGAGGTTCACATGCTGCCACTAAGTCATCGAGAATCTGATTGGTGATGGCTTCATGAAACGCACCTTCATCTCGATAAGACCATAAGTACAGTTTCAAAGATTTACTCTCGACGCATTTCTGGTCGGGAATGTACTCCAATTCGAAACGTGCGAAATCAGGTTGGCCTGTGAGCGGGCAAAGGCATGTGAATTCCGGACAATCGAAATGAATGACGAAATCCCTATTGGGATGGGGGTTAGGAAAGGTATCGAGATCACGATTAGGAATAGTAGACATTCTGTTTCCTTTTTCTGAGGTCAATGAGAACACCGGTATATTAGCGGCCGAAGGAGCAGATGGGGAGGTTGAGGATCTAGGATTCGTGGATGGCCTTGAAATGGCGAATTAGTGGGTGTAAAGGCAAAAACAGATGGATATATTTAGTAGACAGTGATGTATACGATGTAATAAAAACATGCTGATCCGCACGCTTGGTGTGGAAATATCAAGGATTGATTCGTTATCAAGCCGAGGGTTGAGTTGAATGGCTATTTCGAAAATTTTAATTCTGGGCAATGGCCCTGAACTGAGGCGTGTGCTCTCTGTTCTTGAAGCCGATCCCGAAAAAGAGTGCGTGGGTTGTGTTTCTTGGAAGGTTTCAGATCCTTCTAATGAGGCCATAGACCCTAGTCTAGGAATGCACTTCTGGAGGGGGACCGCCGAGACTCTCCAAGAATTGATCGCCGCCCAATCAGCAAAAATCGCAATTGCGATCTCTTCCGCTCAAGAACGCTGGAAAGCTCTCAGCCTTCTCAATTCGCTGTCCATAGTTCCAGAGATACTGATCTCCGAAGGTGCAAGTGTCGACGACAGTGCCATCATCGGGGCGGGTAGCGTTATCCACCAAGGAGTTATCTTGGAAGAGGGAGTCAGTGTGGGTCACGGGTGTCTCTTATTGCCAGGAAGTCGTATGGGTGTAGGTTCTAGATGTGGGGAAGCCTGTATCATGGAGTACGGCAGTCAGGTCCAAGATATGGGGCGATTAGGGGACGCGGTTCACCTGGGGACTCGTACTGTCG